>Ga0172381_10001968_pt1 | contig 23423 bp, 49 predicted proteins | sample Leawel6488metaG_FD_119754 | JGI IMG/M metagenome (GOLD analysis project Ga0172381, IMG submission 119754) | Leachate microbial communities from a municipal landfill in Southern Ontario, Canada - Leachate well 64-88 metaG | ecosystem: Engineered > Solid waste > Landfill > Unclassified | place...
AACTAGTTATGCAGATTCGGGCACGGCCAATGCCTGCGCGGACACATATCAAGGAGGATTTAATAGTTATGCTTAATTTAATTTATAAAGGTACTTGTCTTGTAAATGGTAAAATATATATCGGACTTACGACTAAGGGATTAACGCATCGAGTAAATAATCATCAAAGAACTAGCAAGGTAACTACCAGAAATAATATGCTTTATAACGCGATGCGGAAATATGGGAATGACAATTTTATATGGAATGAATTGGAATATTGCAAAGAGAATGAGCTAGCAGAAAGGGAAACATTTTGGATTAAGTATTTTGATTCGTACCACAATGGGTATAATTCTACTACCGGTGGAGAATACAGAAAAGAAGTAAGCCTAGAATCTAGGCGCAAAATGTGCGAGGGGCACAAGGGACAAAAGTCATGGAATAAGGGTAAAAAACTGCCCCCTTTGCCACAAAGTCAAAGGAACAAAATAAAATCATTCTGCCAAAAATATAAAGGACAAAACAGGCTAAACCAAAAAACGAGAAAACCTATTCGATGCATTGAAACAGGGATAGAATACGAATCAATAAGAGATTGTGCTAATAAGACCGGGATAAAAAGGGCATCAATAAGTAGGCAATTACGAGGGATTTATCATAGCGCTGGTGGCTATTGGAATAATGGGGTACATTTTAAAAATGCCAATGCCTAAAATTATCCTTTACAAACCCTATTTATGTACTACAATATAGATAGGGGAGAACATATGAAAAGGATAATGGTTGCTATAGGGATATGCCTTGTTTTTGCCTCATGCTCGCCATATCTCATTAACACAAAAGGATATACTGAAAACCACGGAGATCTAAAAACCTCCTGGGTCAAGACCGCGAAGTATAAGTATATTGCAGATAATGGAGACTATTGGAAAAGTCCCACGGAGTTTGAGGCCGACGGCGGCGGGGATTGCGAGGACTTCTCGGCATACCTTATCTATCTTCTTGGCCCCGATGCCTCCATGGTAGTCATCAAGACTAAAAAATCGACCTATCATTCTATTGTAAGGTATGATGGCAAATATCTAGAGCCACAAAGATATAATTATTATTATGACAAGGATGACCTAAATATAATAATTGAGTATAATTATTGGACATTCATGGCGATGTCAACCCTCGGCGGGACAAAAGTTTTAAGGAGCTTCTAAGATGAAGATTTACTCGATCTATTTCCATGATGAGAATCTTTCGAAAGACCGCAAGACCGTTACGCGGGCCAGCGATGGGGCTACGATCACGCTGACTCAAGCAGGGACGCTCATCATGCCTGCTGAGGACATTGCAGCCGTGTGTACCGCACTTGATGGCTTTGATCCTAAATCTATCCAATATACAGGGCTGATAACTGACTCTCCCCTCATCACGGCGGCGGCTGTCGTTAGCACGGAGGATGCCACAACGGTTGAGGAATCGACCGATGACGCGACCAGCGAAACGGCTACAACGTAAATTGACAATATAGCGGAACTCTGATATAGTCCAACCAATGGAGGCCTTATGACTGCACGTGATTTTTTAGTATCCATTCCTAAGCTTTGCGGGGCAAAAAACGCTGACCGAATCGCCGATATTTTTGGCTATGTCTTCGACAAGGAGCTTGCGGGCGGTTCTGTTTTTGATCGCAACGAGGCCGATAAAGAGAATTTTCTCAATCGATCTATATGCCTTTGGGATATGCTTTATTCGGACGAAGATGCGGACCCTGTTAAAGTCGATCATTGCATGAAACTAATGGAGATTATCGAGCGCTCGCATTATCTCGATGAACATGGCGATAAGGGCCAGGCGACTATCATTGATGCACTTTATCAGGAAGTTAAGGCCCTAGAAATTAGCGACTCTGATGTTGCCGCCGTTCTGACAGCCGATGATGCCGTGACTATGGGCGGGTGGAACTTTTAATAGGTATAAACGATGAAAAATACGACGGCAATGATATTTTTATTCTTTGCTGTTGTCGTCTCATTTGGGAATATCCTTTTGGGGAATTATCAATACATAATATTTTGTTTTCCCTTTCTTATCGCCTGCGTTCTGCCAGGCAAAATGGGTAAAGCAATTGAAACTTTATCCCTAGCAATAATAGGGATATATGTCCTTCTGTGGCAAAAAGAATATACCGGGATGGTTATTCTTTATGCCTCAAGTATATGGTTTTTCGTATATATTCATAGAGATATAAGAGTAAAAATATATATAGCATTTATTTCATTATTCATTGCGATAGCCTCATATATTTTAGATTCTGGTGAATCAAAAAATATCATCATACATGCAATTATGGATTCTGCCTTTTATGGATTCGGAGCTATCGTAACGCTTGTCACAATTAAAAATCTAGAAATATCAATACGACAAGAAATAAAACCAATTGATAAAAAATACTTCGCTTTGCTCGATAATCTTTCGGGAACTTTACATGAGATGATGGATACTATAAAGAAAATGCAGGAAGGGGCCCAGGATGACCGATCCCGAAAGGATTGCTAAAATTGAAGAAAAGGTTGCTGCTTTGGATAAGGCAATCGAAGATATCAAGCGAGAACAAGCTACGGCTCGTGACTTGCGCGAGGAAGCGAACATAACCATGTCCGAACTAAATGGCAAGATTGATTCAATTATTGAAAAACTTAGTGAAAGTAAGACCACTAAGTATAAAATAACCGACATAGTTTTAGCCCTGGGCATGATTGCATTAACTTTAATGCAATATCTCAAATAGGAGGAATGATGGTTTTAACTTGGGATAAGAATGATAATTTTCTATTAGCAGGCGATAAAAAAATAGAATGTTGGTCGAAAGTACGAAATGAATTGAACGGGTTGAGGCCACGTAAGGGGATGGCTGATATTGTTTATTCTATTGGCAAAGATGGGCGCAAGGAATATCCAATAATGCCCAGATCATTCCCCCCGGGAATATGGAAGATAACCGGGTTTATAGAGCATCCTGATTCTGTTAATGATGGGTATTTATACCCCATATACATTTCGACTAACGCATATCAGGCATTAGATATATGGGCTCTAGATGAAAATGGATGCTATCTCAAAAATACTAATTCGAAAATAGCGGATTATTTTTATGGGCTCCATTTTTCTAACTCTGATTGGACACAGGGATGTTTGCGAATAAAATTAGAAAAAGACATTAGATGGCTATGGGAGAATTGCAAGGAAGGCGATCAGTTTATAGTTACCTAATAGGAGATGATATGAAAAAGTTTATGCAGAAGTTGCTTGATTTTGTAACAGACTCAAATGGCGATGGGGATATAGTAAAACTAGGCGGGGCATTACTTATGGGCATTGCCCTGGCGAGATTCGCCATCACGGGTATTTTTGATGCTGTGGCGTTTGGCTCTGGGGCTGCCTCAGCCACGGCTGGGAAGGCCCTTGACGCGATTATACCTAAATCGCCGGGGACGCCATGAAATGCGCGCTCGTTATATTGTGCTTATTGCTATCCTCTGTTTCGTTATCGGCGCAGGGACAGGAATCGCAATCATCTATAAAATCCCTGGTGGGTTCGAAGATGCAAGAAAAGATATTGCAAGTCTCCAAGCCGACTCCGGGATCGTTATCGGAAATCTCGAAAGAATTAGAGATGATGGCACAGGAATACGAGACGCTCTCAACCGGGCTGAGGGATTGCTTTCAGGAGGCGGGACTTTTAGCGAGCGACTCCGAGCTCTCAGCCGAGAAATCAATGACATTGGTTCGCGATATGATGGTTACATCGCAGGGCTTGAAGCAGAAATTGAACGTATTAGAATTGAAAGACAAAGCCATGCAGATGGAGATTAAAATATTTAGAATTGGTAGCATTGGCATGGCTTTATCAATTATTGGACTTATATTATATATAGCGATAAAATAATATTCCCCTCTCATGGTTTGAACATGCTAGCCCCGACTCTCGATATGAGATGGCACTATCTGGCGAGGGGAGTAATTCATTATTTGAGTCTAATCATAACCATTTTCGCGGTCGGGCTGGAATAATATATTCGCTCAATTTCTGATGCTAAAGTCAACGCGGCGCATTGCAATGGCGTACCTCTATTTGTTTGGCCTTCTTCATGCGCGGCCGCCCTAACAATTGCGATTGATTTTAGGATATCCATCTATCCCTCCATTGGCTTTGCTGCATAATAAAGTATTTTTTTTAATATTTCTGGCTTGTCGCGCAACTTGCCTAAAACAGTTTTTGTTTCTCCGCATGGATAAATAAGATGGATAATGGGCGATCCTTCTACCTGCGAAAATGAAACGCCATTACATGTAGCCCTAAGCATGCGCCCCTCCTCGTTTGTCAAATATTCGCCCTGATTTTTCACAAGCCAATTTTATTTTATCAAAAAACTGGGGGAATCTTTTAGCAAAAGCGTATCGCCCAATCATATGAAATAATTGATGATCTATTCGGCAAAGGGATAAATAGTTCCAATTCTCCTCGGCCCCGCCGGTCTTCCGTGTGATTATATGATGTCCCTGAACGGGGGATGCCCCACATACTTCGCAAAATGGATGTGTGTTTATATAAAATTGCATCATATCGGAGCGCTTGTATGCTTTCCCCTTCGCTTTACCATATTTCATTTTGGCCCGCTGTATTTATTCGATAGCTTGCGGTATGGCATTAAACATCGAACTCCCAAATTATCGCGGCCACTTCGGAGGTCAATATTTCGCAGTTCTGGAAAAGCATCCGCTCGTCGCCCGCATCCCATCTTTCGTAAATGCTTTCGTATTCGTCTTCATCATAGCGACCTTCTACCGCTATGCCCGATTTAAGAATAACACGAAGTGTTTTCATCATCCCTCCGATTTAGTAGCCCCGCCTTGCGACGGGGCCTTGCGGTTAATTCTGCAATGTAATTGACCCAGTAAAATCGCTAAACTCTTCCATGCTCCAATTATCCGATTCGTCAAACCCGGCATAATCTCCAAATAACCCCTCTTTATTATCTATGCGAACTCCCTTCCCTTCATCGGTCAGCATAAGCACTATTATTCCGTCAATGCCTTGCATGAGTTTAGGGAAAACTGATGTATCATTCTTGCCAGAATCTATGGTGACCCTCATTACTCCCCCTTGGCGACTAGCGCCTTGATCATCTCGTGCAGTGACATAGTGCCTCCTTAAACCTTGGCTAATCTCTTGCGAAAATCCCTGCCTATCTTGGCGCGAGCCTTAGCGAAGGCTATCGCTTCCCGATCATGGATCGAAGCATAGGCTTCCTTTGACCACCGCTTGAGCGTGGCCTTGTACCATCGGCCTATTGCGTCCGTGTATCGATTGCGGAACTTCGGAAAGAGCTTGGCGGCAAGTCGGCGATACCATTTCGCGTATATGCCCTCCTCGCACTTCTTCCAGAGCCCCTGGCGCTCGGCTTCCTTGTAGGCGTAGGCCCTGGCCCGCTTGATCTGTCGGGCGCTCACTTGGAAAATCCCCGATAAATCTTCTTCTGCGTGTGGCAACGCGGAGCGGATACGTTCATAAAGGCATCGCGCCCGCCGCTGACCTTGTTACTCCCGCCCGTCGAATGTCCGCGCGTGTTGAAAACGTCCTTGCAATACATCGCGCAAGCAAGCGCGACCTTAGCGAAGATTGCGAATACTCCCCTAGCTTTCATTGCTTCCTCCTCTCTCCATTTTAGCACGCATTAGGCCGCGAGTAAAGAAAAATCGCTAGGGCTGTCCTTTCCCGCCTTCGTCTTTTTTGAAGGTTTTTTTGAACATGATCCGCGCGGCCTCATGGTAAATCACTACGCCCTCGGGATCGGGGAAGCCATCTCCCGCGATAGAACCCGAGGCCATAAGCCCGGTCATAGTCGAATTGATAAAGGCGGTATCAAACATTCCACGATAAAGCACTGGGACGACGCGACAGCATGCGGGGCAGAGTGGGCGAGCGTTGTCAAACTCTTCCAGCCATACCGCCGTATTAAAAAGGCTAAAATGCTTCTCGGTCTGTCCATACTTGCGCTGTATTCCCGCGCCCCACCATTCGCCAAAATGTCGGCCAGTCCCGAGCGCTAGCAGTTCCTCTTTGTGCTCATTCGCCCATCGGGAAAACCCGAAGTTATCATCTTCCGGTGTAATCCATCGGGTACGGCTTCCGGTCAGAAACTCGCCATCATCGCCTATGAAAATCTGCGCGTTCGTGCCGTCGATCTTCTCCGTAATTGTCATAATGCGCGAAAGCCTTGCGATCTTTGCGAAATCCTCGAAGTCCATAAATCCTCCTATGTGCGATATGCCCTTATCCTCGCCTCAAGCTCGTCTAGCTCGGCGAGAGCTATTCGTAAAATCCGCCCATTGCATCGGCATCGAGGCGGGTTAGCTCGCTCTCTTTGTATTCAAGGTGACTCTTTGCGCTTTTTATTTCATCGAGCAGAATCTCGCGCTTTATCGTTCGCGAAGGTTTTGCTCCTTTCAATATGAAATAGCTCCCTCCGCAATACGTTCCGCCCGAATCAGTCGGAGCCCAAAAGCGCTTGTCTTCGGGGTATTCGTAATATACTCCCTTGTTTACTTTTGTTACTTTCTCAAAATCGAAAAGTAGCGTAAACTCATCGAAGTTTTCATCGGTCAATTCAAATGTGAGCGAATCGCCCGAACTCCAATAAGTGTCGCGCATCCGATAGGTGCCTCTATATTCATGTACCGTAAACGTCCAATTTTTGCACCATCGGGGCTCATGTCCATATCCAGAATCGGGCGCGGGAACTTCATGCCCATAAAGCCCCGTCATTACTATCTTTTCGATGTTCTCTTGCGAAAGCATTATCCCCCCTTATACGCGCGGACCTTGGCTTCGAGCGCGTCCAATTCACCTAGAAACTTTACCGCCTCGGCCCGCAGATACGCGCGGAAGTCCTCGGTCGGTTCGTAGCGAATGCAGAAAAATGACAGGTTGCCCGGCAAGCGCGGATCGTAGCTCACGAAGTCGGCCCACTGTCGGCCCGCGCTCTCGATCTCCCATGCCATTTGGAAAGTGTGCTGTTCGGGAATTATCCCCGACAAAATAGTATCGAGATGCACGCGAGTAGTCGGGCATTTCGCCTCGATTAAGCCATCAGCCCCGACGAGCCTATCCGGCGTCGCCCCACTATGGGGAATTGTCGGATGCGGGAAGTAGGCGCACTCTTCTACCAATATGCCCTTGTTTGTTTCATAGACCGCCATGGCTTCGGCTTCGGTTGCACTCCCCCATATCATAGCATCATTTACATAATGCTCGGCCGGTATGCCTGTCAGCCGCTCGATTAGTTTTTCCATCATTAAGGCGTCGCGCGCGGCATAATACTTCCCGGCCTTAGTCTTGGCGCACGCTTCATACATGCGAGAGCCGGTAAGTGATCCGCCCCTTACGGCGAACCATTCGGCGGAACCCTGGATCATTTGGGCGGCTCCGATCCAGACTGTTCATCCCTTAGTGCATCGATTGCATATTGCGGGACAATGTAGCCAATAGCGCGTAGCGATTCTAGCCTATCAGCGCATTTCCCCGGAGTCGGATCGTTAAACGATTCTCCCGCATATTGGAGCGGAATATCCGTATATCCGTCGCCCCATTCTTCTATCGTGGTATTCGTAGAAGGATTAAAATCGCTTTTCTTTCGTCTTTCCGCTATGTGCGTTGTCCATCCTCCGAAGAAGTCCTCATATACGTAAACGTCGCAATTGGAATCTTCGCTACTCCATCGGCAGTAGCTCATTGCGGACCTCCCGTTAGTCGCTTCCTGGCCTTACCGTTTTCTATGGCCTCATCTCGTGCAATGATTAGAACATTCAGCACGATTGCCCATACCCAAAATTGCCACTGAGTTACAGTATAGGGAATAACAATAGAAAGGCCTAAGTACAGAATATACCCATACCATTTCACTGCGGACCTCCGCTCAACCTCTTGCGGGCCTGCACATAGGTGCCAAGGATGAACGTTTTCGCGTTCGCGTTGTTCTCGTACTTGGCTAGCGCGATCTTGTTGAACTCCAAGAGTTTGTCGATAGTCTCCGCGCCTTCCAGCTTGTCAAGCGTTGCGCGAAGGTCGGCGTCAAGCTCTAGCGTCGAAGCGTCGTTGTCTTCGTCCTCGATGATCAGCCCGAGCCCGTCTACCATGCTATTCCGCTTGGCATAGCTCGAAGTCATGCGCGCGGCCTGAACAGCGTTAACGATCTCCCCGCCCGAGTTGGATTGCTTGGCCCCGAGTAACGGCGCGTCAAAGCAGTTGGACTTAGTATGGCCGTGGGCGAAAAGATCGAACCATACGCGCTTGCCCGCTTCTATGGCCTCCTCGCGCCACGAGTATGAAAAGCCATGCGCTTGTAAGATCGGGTCGCATGTCTTTTGAATCTCCTCAAGCGGGGCATAGTCGTACATATGTTTACCCGCCGAAGTCTTGACTTCCTTGCTTTTCTTGATCGATGGGAGCGCCGCGCGCATCTTGGCGAAGGCTGTTTCGAAGGCGAGCCGCGCCTGCCTATCCTCGTCCGCGTACTTCATGGCGATGAGCTTCTCCATGAGCGCCACGCGGTCCCCCGCGTCCGATGGCATGGCCGACACCTGCGCGATGATGTCCATCGTGCACGGTGTTTTAGTAATTGCTTTCACGTCCTCAGTATTTCCGTCAACTGGGAATAATTCCATCATCCCTCCTATTGGTATAGATTAAGCTTGTCGCGCTCAGATTGCAACGCCTTCACTTTCTTCATCCACATGTGCCGCATATTGCCTTCCGTCCTTACGGCGGCGTGAAGCAAAAGATCGATCTTATCCGTAAGTTCCCACCAGCGGGCGGTATTATTTCCCATTGGTTCCGCCCATTATCGATAAGATTCCGGAAAAAATCGGGTTTACGCGCTGCGTTTCCCTATGGCTCTCTTCCTTGTCGATTTCGCTTCGCTCGATTTCTTCCTCGGTGTATTCCGGCTCGTCTTGCCTAAAATCATAAGCATTATCTGGGTTATATGCCATTGATCCCCTCCACGGCGTAGATTCGTAGCGCGACATCCTCAGGCACATTTCTTCGCCCTTGGATATAACTTTCCATCGTGCGCGATGGGATACCTATTAGATATGCCATCATCTTGCACGTCAGCTTTTTTGCGCGCATGATAGCGCGTATCCGATCAGGTTTCACATGGCCTCCTTAATCCTACCCCAATCATACTACATATCGCCACAAACGCAATCTATAAACGCCCGATATTTTAAATAGTTATAGGTTGCTAACTTTCCTTGGCCTTCCTGGCCCATTATTTTTTGCTATATATTCTTCCATCGCTATATCGTTCACATAACAATGCGCCCCTTTTCTAATCACAACAATAAGCCCGCGATGGATATAGTTGTAAATACTTCTAGGTGAGTAATTATATTTATACGCCGCTTCTCGTATTGTCAATTCATTGTAGGCCCTAGATTTATTTGATTTTTCCCCATGAAAATATTGCTCTACATATGGAGCAGTTGCCATATATCCGCGAGCCTCAACACATAGCCAACATGGCGCGTTAATGCCCACGGCGGTATTCATATTCCCTGACTCTCGCTGTATATATCTTATCTATCCCTCGGGAACGCGCGCCAGATATCCCCCATCTATATGCAGTTATCGCCATATCCCAATCGCCTAACGTTTCATAATTCCATTCTAATATCCGCGCAACTATAAGGAGTGATTCTGGCGAAGATGGTATTATTTTTTTGCCATTATTAAAACGTTGCTCGAACCATGGTATCCACCGCGAATTAAGCCCTGGGCCTAAATCATATGTCCCATTTTTACATTTCACAGGGGCATGCCCAAGATCATGCCAGGCTTCAACATGATAACCCAATGCGAGAATCAATTTAGATGGGACCCCCGTTTCCAGTTCTCCCATATAAGCATAATCATATATAGACAATTCTATATTTTCTGTCTGAACTGATAGCGGGGTGTTATAAATTGTTGACCCAGACATAAGCAAAACAGTAATTATTAAGGTGCAAAAAATCATCTTCATTGCCCACGGCCTTTCGAGGACGATTCATCCGGTTTATCTGACCATATGGGGAGGATGTATTTTGCTTCGATTGGTTTTTGACATAGACACGGAATGTCTTTGGGTTCCATCCATTCCGCATATTGTTCGTTATCGAGCTTGCCCTTTCCTCGGGGCAATCGGCGGCAATTGTTGCATTTTTGAATAAATTGTGGGTCGAGATTCTTGTTTCTTCGCGTTATTTTTAGGCCCATGCACATTATCATATATCCCTCCAATCGGTGATTTTATTATCATACTCCCATCTATGGATTTAGCAATAGCAATCCAGCAAATGTTAGACAACGCTAACATAATCGAACGCTCTATTTACAGGTCCCGTAGATATTGTATAGTCAGAGCATTAAGGGGGAACCATGAAACGATTGGATGTTTTGATGATGGCTCAATCAGATGCGTGCCGCGAGGCGAAGCATTTATGGGATGAATCAGTATTAGCGGAGGAGATCGAAATCTATAAAACATATCTTAAAATGGCTTTTGATACAATTGATAAAGCTTTTGTTTTGGGTTTAGCGATTGATCTATTAGTAAACAATTGCGAAATGGATGCCGAAATATGAAATACCCTCGGCAATTGATGATTGAGCTTTCGCGAAAATGCAACCTGCGCTGTGTAAATTGCTACCATGAGGATTCGCCGGGGAATGTCGAATTAGACACATTTACAGACATCCTCGAGCACATAGCGAGGGATTATAGTCTAGCCGGGGAACCGCTTCCAGTTCTTTGCCCATGGTTTTTGTCTGAGCCTTTGATGACGCCGAACCTATGCGATTATTTGGAAGCAGCGACAAAAAGAGGGTATGCGATAAATCTCACGACCAACGGGACGCTCTATAACCAATGGGCGGATATAATAATGGATCGAGTGAATTATCATATATTAGTTTTTTCGGTTGACGGCCTTGAGTGGAAAACCTATCGCGCTATCCGTAACATAGGGACTGGCAGGATTATGCTATCAATATCGCAAGTCGAATCACTTATAGAGCGCCGGGGATTGCATTTCCCAATTTGCGTCAAACTCACGAATAAAGGAATCGAGTGGGCGGAAGTAGTCGAGTTTGTCAAGGCGCATTTATCAGACTCATTCATCAAGATGGTTTCCATATCGCGGGCCTTCGATGATTCGGACGGGCCTCTGGTCGCGCGCCATCCGTGCCGTTATCTATCAGATTATTTTATCATACAGCATGATTTGACTATCGCTCCATGCTGTATGCGAGGCCGCGCAATCAAGGCGGGGATAGGTAAGGTCGATGTCAAGAACCCCATGCAGTCATTTTTTGGCTTAGAACGCGTTATGAGAATATCCGACATCGAACGCGATGAACCGAATGATTATTGCCTAGGCTGCATGTCGGCCTATACAGGGGAGGTGATAAACGGTTTTGTAGATGGCACGCCATTTGGGAAAGATAGGCCAATTAAGACCAATCAGGATTTTTATAATACCTTCTACTTCAATCCTGATTATCGTGGATAAAGCAAATATGGAATCACCTCTCTTTGATGATTATTATGAGCAATGGATTCCTAATGAGCCATCATGTTTTGATTGCCAGTATATTGAACGTCCATTGCCATATTGGAAGAAATCGAGCCGATGCACCCTACTTAATCGCGAGGTCGAGCGGGCTATTGGTAGATGCTCGCAATTCAAACATTATAGCACTTGACTCCTACTGGTATAATGTATAATATACCAATGTTAAGCGGGCGGCATCCCGATTGACACGCGCCTTATACGAGGCGATATTCAGAGAGGTTGACGAGTCCAGGGATGCGTATACATCCCTAACCCATGCCTGGGGGACTCGCCAACCTCTTTTTATTTCCGAGGCATAAGATGACCAAAAAAGAAGAGCGCTTACTATGGTGGAAAATGCGTAATCTCCGCTGGTGGGAAGATATCTTCCCGAAAGAATACTACCGGCCCGACCTATCGCCCGAAGCGATTAAGGCTAAAAATAATGGCAAGGATTAGGACTATCAAACCCGAGTTCCCCCAAAGCGAAAGCATGGGGCGCATATCTCGAGACGCCCGCCTTCTTTTCGTCGAGCTTTGGACTATCGCCGACGATTCGGGGAGGACTCGCGCGGCCTCGCGAATGCTCGCGAGCCTTCTTTTCCCCTACGATGACGACGCCCCGAGCCTCATAGACTCTTGGTTGAGTGAACTTCAGGAAGAGAACTGCATTATCCAATACGAGAGTGAAGGACAACATTACATCCAAATAGTTAATTGGTTACAGCATCAAAAAATAGACAAGCCTTCCAAGTCGTATATCCCGCCATTCGATGAATCCTCGCGAATCCTCGCGAGTCCTCGCGAACGTTCGTCTGAGGACCTAGGACCTAGGACCAAGGATCTAGGAATGGATCTAGGAGAGGAGCCCGTGATTTTCGAGAAGACTAAAAAACCAGAAAGGCATGAATACGGATCTGAGAAGAACGTCCTTCTCACTGACTCCCAGTATTCGAAACTCCTCGCCGACCTCGGCGCCGACCTGGCCGCTGCTTGTATCGAGGAGCTTTCCCAAGCTAAGGCCATGAAGGGCTACAAGTACAAGCGCGACGACCTGGCTATCCGTAGGTGGGTAGTAGATAAGGTCAAGCGCGACAAGCCAGAAATATTCCAGGCCCGGTCGGGACCGAGGCTAGACCCATCACCGTTATCATCCCCCGATCCTGAAATAATGGCAATGATCGAACGCAACTACGCGAAGGATAAGCAAGATGATTGAACATGAAGAAACATTTCTGTCATGTGTATTTCAGGATCAATCTATACTTTTCAAAACTAAGTTGACCGAGGCCTATTTCGCAGATCACGATACGAGGGCATTATTTAGGGCAATGATTCGATGTACTGATAAAAACGTCAAGGTCGATTATATCGCTATCAGCGACTTAGACGCCGAGATTGACAAGACATATCCGCCCCGCATCTACAACCTCGCCCCATCCTCGGCTAACTGGAAGTTTTACGAAAGAATCATTGTCACCGATTACCAGCGCCGACAACTTAAAAACATCGGCACTATGCTTGCCAACATCGATGAAGCCGAGGCTCCAGGGGAGTACATCGAAAGGGCCGAGAAGGAGCTTTTTCAGCTTGCTACCGACAGCAAGACAAGCGAGATAAAAAAACTTGCCGATATTGTTCCCGATGCGCTAAAAGTATTCGAGGAGCGCTATCGCCTTCACGGCCAGCTTCCGGGGCTGTCCACTGGCATTATCGGCCTCGATTCGCTCTTGGGCGGGCTCCAGCCATCAAAATATATCGTCATTGGAGCCAGGCCCTCGGACGGCAAAAGCGCATTGGCGGTCAATATGCTTTGCCATATCGGTATTAGGGAGAAATGCCCGACCGGGCTCATATCGGCTGAGTCATCGAATACTGAAATAGTGACTCGTGTATTTTCTTCTGAGGGCAACATAAACGGGACCAAGCTGTCCATGGGCCTCCTATCTACTCGAGACTTCGAGTCGATGCAGTCTGTCGGCATAAGCTTGCGCGAGGCCCCTATATACCTTTACGATGCCCCTAACGTACGATTTACTGAGTTAAAATCGATTGCACGTCAAATGGTATCGACATTCAAGATAAGGGCTCTTTTCGTGGATTATGTACAGATAATCCAGTGGGAAGATCAAAGGCTAGCAAAGCATGAACAAGTCGCCTCTGTTTCCATGGGGCTCAAGGCCCTCGCTAGGGAATTGAAAATACCCATTATTGGTCTCTCCCAACTCAAGCGTGACTCTGAGGGCCGAGAGCCACAAATGGCAGATTTGGATTATTCAAAGCAGCTCGAACAAGATGCGGACACCCTTGTTTTTATTTATCATCCACAAAAAGACGAAAACGACAACCGGCCTAGCCAACTTATCATCCGCAAAAACAGGGATGGACCCAAAGGCAAGGTTGACGTAACGTTTAGGCGAGAGTATGTTAAGTTTTACGAAACTAAGGGGGGATGAATGAGCAAGAGAGCGGAAAAGCTGGCAAGACAGATAAAAATGGGTCAACCATCATTGGAGGTTCCAGCCTATAGAGTTCCATTAGGAGAAGGCGATATTGCCGCCCTAATCGACGCCGAGCTGCGCAAAGAGCGGGAGCGCTGCGCGGAGCGGGCGGTCGAGCATGCGCTCGGACAAGGTTGGATATCCGATAGCGCAAATGGCGACGGTATCGCCCTCTGCGCAGCGGTCTTATCCGAGGAGGAGCGATGACCAACGAGACGACCTCGATTCTTGCGGCGATGGCATGGCTGTTACGTTACTTTTTTACCAGCATCCACCTATGGAGATCAGGACAGGCGCCAAATATAATATGAGCCCCGCCATTTCCCGCGAAGCGCCAAAGGACGAGAGCGCCCTCGACGCGACGGCTCCCGAGATTGTCAACAGCATCCGGGCCTTCACGTTGCGCGAGCCCGCCGATGGTATCCGTGACGTGGCCTTCGACTTGACCGATGAGCAAGCCGCGGCGCTAATAGCCTCCTGCGCTCCGAGCCTCGGGGAGAGGAACAGGGATGACGTATAGCCCAATTCATGGCGCCTTTCTGATCACCGAGAAAGAGCTTCAATCAGTCGCAATTGAGATCAAGTATGCTATGCGAAACGCGCGGGCTTTAGCAGGGATTGGTATGGGGAAGCGGCACATCGAGGGCCTAACTCGTCTCGATCATCTTGAGAAGGGACTACTCGACATGGCTCGCGATATCGGTATTGATTTCGGAGTCCAGTGGGGTAATGAACTAGACCTAAGAAACGACGAGGAGATCGCCAGCTCCGAGCCTCGGGGAGAGGAGCCACGATGATCGAGGCCGAATGAATAAAAAGCCCCGCCGATTGACGGGGCCTGATTGAAGGGGGGCGTTCTATTCGTGAATGGGGATTTCCTCATAGTCGCGCCCCTCGACGAGCCCATCCTCGGGGACCGCGTATCCCTCGCCGGGGTTGAGCCTATCTAGCTCGCGGATTGCCTGCGCCATCTCGTCCACAGCCTCAAACTCAACCGCCTCGCCGAACCGCTCGTTAATGTTCCGGATCATTTCAGGGCCTCCATGATTTTATTGCAGCGCTCGTCGGTATAGCGTTCATCGTCGCGGGTAGCATACATGAGGCCCATGGCCTCGCGGATCGCCCATTCCCTCGTTCCCTCAATTTTCGAATTGGCGCTGAAATCGGCCTGCCTGCTCCCGTTTTGGTACAGCCTCGCGAGATTGATTTTCTGGCTCATCGCGTGCAACTCATTCTGTTTCTCGCTCATCGTCCTATCTACGCTCATCTCGTACCTCCTATGTCTGACCTGAGATTAGTATACTACACTATCGGAGCTTGTGCGCGATAATCGACGCCGGGGTGTGGTATTGTTAGGTGAAACTAACACTTGCCAATATGCGGAAAGCGATATATACTAAGCGCATGGAGACTAAAAAGAGGGGTAGGCATAGCTAAATGGCGGTAGACAGGGACGAACTTCAAGAGCTATACACTAAGCTCACCAAACAGCAATTGGAGTTTGTCCACAATTTTATAGCGCAAGACTTCAAGAATGCCAAACAAGCATACCTTAATGCATACGCCGATTGTAGCCCTGATTCAGCCGCCCCGGCCGCATCTAGGCTGTTAACTGATTGTAATATAAAGCGTTGCATAGCTTTGGAGCTTGAAGCGACCCTTGCAGAATCTAAAATCCCCCTTGAGAAGAAAATACTCGAGATATATCTTGCCCGCGCTTTTTACGATATTGCGGACATGGTTAACGATAAAGGCGCATTGATTTGCACGATGAAAGAACTAAAAGAAAAGGGATTGTCGGTTTGTATCGATGGAGTAGATATAAAGCCCGACAAGGACGGTGGCGAGCATTATGTTTATAAGCTGGCCGACCGTACCGAGGCGTTAGACAAGCTCCAAAAGTATATTCAGATGATAAAGCCGATTAAACAGGAAATTGAACATTCTGGAAGCGTAATCATAATTGACGATATTCCCGTAAAATGAACCTTATAGACGCCATAGCCCCGCCCTTTTACGAACTGCATACGTCGGTTAAGGCCGATGAATATGGGGAAGTATGGTGTAAGGGCGGGCGCGGTTCTACTAAATCAAGCTTTATATCCCTCGAAATAATCATGGGGCTTATCCGCGATCCTCAAGCGAATGCGGTAGTCTGCCGCCGATACGATAACGAAATGCGGGATACGGTATTCAGTCAATTGCAATGGGCGGTTGATATCCTGGGCGCTTGGCACCTATGGCGATTCATGGTTACGCCAATGCAAGCCGTTTATACGCCGACCGGGCAGCGGATCATATTCAAGGGCGCGGATCAGCCGAAAAAGACTAAATCGATCAAGGTAGCTAAGGGCTATATAAAATATGCATGGTTCGAGGAGATAGACCAATACGGCGGGATGGAAGAAATACGCAATATTCTGCAATCGCTATTCAGGGGCGGAAACTATAACCGAGTAGCGTTCTTTTCTTTCAATCCGCCCAAGTCCGCCCGCTCATGGGTCAATCAGGAAGTAAAGATACAAAAGCCGGGAAGGATTATTCACCATTCGACCTATCTTGATATCAATACTGAATGGCTAGGCGATAGGTTCATTATCGACGCCGAACACTTGCGGAGCGTAAACGAGACAGCATATCGCCATGAGTATCTAGGCGAGGAAGTAGGCACGGGGCTTGAAATATTCAATAATCTAGATATAAGGCCGATTCCCGATGAAGAGATAAAAGCCTTTGACCGCATCCGCCAGGGGCTAGACTTTGGCTATGCGATAGACCCCGCCGCGTTTGAAAAGATGCACTATGACGCCAAGAAGCGCCGACTATACATATTCCGGGAAGAGGCGGGCATAGGTCTATCTAACCGCGTCCTCGCCTCGAAGCTGACAGCCGAGGAAAAGCGCGAGACTACCCGAGCCGATAGCGCGGAGCCTAAGTCAATTGACGAAATGAAGCTAGATTATGGGCTTAGAATACAGGGAGTGAAGAAGGGCGCGGGAAGCGTAGAGAATGGCGTCAACTGGCTGGCCGATCTTGAAAAGATAATCATTGACCCTGTACGTTGCCCTCTCGCCGCGAAAGAGTTTGTCAACTACGCCTTGGAGATAAACCGCGCGGGTGAGGTAGTGAGCAAGTACCCTGACAAAGACAATCACGCAATCGACAGCGTGCGCTATGCCTGTGAGGACTTGATAGGCACTCGGGTTATCCGCGCCGGTACAGCCGCCGCGTCGCTAGGATTGTGACGATTTATGTTGACAAGCCCCATTGGCCGTGCTAGATTGAATGCGGGGACAAAATCCGGCCGGATACCAAGCATGAGCCCATCGACCCGCTCCGACGGCCTAAAGCCCTTCGAGCCGGTCCGCCCTGCCCCCGCGCGAGATAATCGCCGGGGGCTCTTTTATTGCTATCGATTTTCCTTGCGTCCTTAGCGGATCAATGCTAGACTAGCAATAGGGGGAGAAAATGATAGTAGATGCCAAGCCATGCCCGAAATGTGGCGGTACGAATCTCGATTGGTCTTGCGGAGCCCTGTTTGAAGGATTCCACGTATTTTGCACCGATTGCGGAGTTGTGGGGGGAATGTCTCAGACGGGGCCAGCGGAACCAAACAATCAAAAGAGACAGGCGCAGGCTTTAGCTAATTGGAATGCCGACCTAATAGAAAAAACAGGGTATGAACATGCGGGCGGGGAATACTTTTGGCCCCCGATAAAAGCGTCAACGATATTTGGCTGATTGCTAGACTAAGCCAAGGGGGAAGCATGAGCAAGTTTACGCCGGGGCCGTGGGTAGTCAATAAGGATGAATGGGGTATCCGTGTTCACTGCAAGGATTCTCCATCGGGATTGCCTTTTGCCGTTACCCCAATTTGCGAAATAGAACAAGACGGGGAAGAAGGTCTGAGCGATGCCCGCCTAATCTCTGCCGCTCCCGATCTATACGAGGCGCTGAAAGAATATGTCGAAGGATACGAAGGAACGAGGGCAGAGCGCGAAGCTAGAGCAAAGGCCGCCCTCGCCAAGGCCGACGGTAAATAGGGGGGGGGGCGGTGATACAAGACTCTCTTTTGAAGCACTATTCATATAATCCCGATACGGGGGCTATTGCTTCTCTATCTAAGGGGAGAGGAAAGAAATGGAAGGGTGGGAGCCTTGATAGAGATGGATACTTAAAAATAAAGCATAAAAATAAAATGTATCAAGCCCATAGATTAGCCTGGTTTCTGTTTTATGGTGAATGGCCATTACATGAAATAGATCATATAAATGGGGATAGAACAGATAACCGAATTGTCAATCTGCGCGATGTTCCATGTAGGACAAACTTACAAAATATGGGGATTCATCGTAATGGCCACTTTCCAGGAGTATCTCAGGTTGGCCAAAAATGGCGAGCAAGCATCCAGATAGGGGAAAACCAAACCCACTTAGGGATGTTTAATAGCCAAGAAGAAGCGTATCGTGCATATCTGGCCGCTTCTGATTCTTTAACGGGAAAGGAGTAAGCATGCAGAGCGCCGAGGAGTTTGCGATAATTGTTTCCGACACAGCGCGAGAATGGATGCGATCACAGGAAAGCGGAGACGAATCTAGGGCCAAGGCCGCCGCCCTAATCCGCGCCCGAGACAAGGAGATTGTAGAGGCGTGCGCCGAAGCCGCAAAAACCGTCATGATCGCCCATGGATGGTATCCGGGCAAGGCTGGAATAGTCGATGGTTCAATCCAGGCCATCCTGCGCGATCTTGGTTGACGGATAGGGGATAGCGGGTATACAATGATTTCAGGCGACACACGGAGCCCAGAAGGGCAACGCCTAGCCCAAGCGAAAAAAACGTCAATGGGTGAGTGGGTAAGGCCGGGGCAACTCGGCCTTTACTTTTAGCCAAATGTCATGATAGAATACCATAGGATCGGAGCGAAAGCGGGCGCTGGTAAATATGCCGAGCAATCGGAGAGCATCGCCCTACCCGTGATTGACGTTTACCGAGATCGGGAGCCGATTCTTTTCTAGCCTAACTATGGGGGCGGTATGCGAAAGTTTAGATTTTGGCTCATGGAACATAATCCCGCGATATATTATGATGTAGACGATAATTGCGGAAAGTATATAAAATGAAAATAGATATATTGATTCCTGGCGCTTTGTCAGTAGCGTTTATTATTTGGGGAATAGTCGAGCGCATATACAAAGAAAAACCAAGCGATCAATTGATTTTGGCTATGATCTTTGCCTTTATTGCTATATGGAGGTCGGGCAAATGACCGCAACTCAAATACAGAAACTTATCTCCTCGGACAGCACGCGGGTAGCGAAGATAGCGGAGCAAAAGAAGTATGCGGGCGGCTACAACGTCGCAATTTTGGGCAGGCGGGCGCATGAGGAACCTGACGCGCGAGTCCCTATCCCTATCGCGCGCAAGGGCATACGCCTAACCTCGGGCTACATGGTCAAGCCGGGGAATATCGTCTATTCGAGCGATCCCGAGGGCTACGTCTCCGATAAGCTCCAGCCGATATTTGATTCAAACGACGAGCAGTTGACGACTCAAGAGCTTTTCGAGACGGCCCTCACTCACGGCCAGGCATGGGAATACCACTATACGAAAGACAACGAAGCGCGATTCGTCGAGATTCCCGTAAACGAATGTATTCCGCTATGGGATAATTCAATGCCGCCTCAACTTCGCGGAATGATTAGGTATTTTTGTACCGAGGATTATTTCGAGAACGAAGGCGAAGTAGCCGCAGAAAATGAAAAGAAATCAGTTGATGTTTTCGATAAGTTTACTATCACCCATTACAAGGGGAAGGATTATGATAGCCTCGCACTAATTGCAGAGGAGCAACACGGCTACGGGGAAGTACCCTTTGCGCGATACAAGATAGCCCGCGATTGCTCGAATCTGTTTGACTGCATTATCCCGCTGATTGATATCCATGACAGGGTGATATCCGAGGACTATGCAAATGAGGCGCAACGGTTCGCGGCTTCCTACTTGCTTTTGAAAGATCAACTATCGGGCGAGCTTGACGAGCTTGGCTTGAACGAGCTGGACAAGATCAAGATTACCCGCACATTCGAGGGGCTCGGGGATAACGTCAACAACGCGGTCGCCTTCCTGCAAAAGAATATCCCGGTTGATTTTGTAAAGACGGTCGCGGATACCTTCGAACGCCTGATTTACGACATGATGCAGATAATCAACCCCAACGATATCGCGGCCACGGGCACGATTAGCGGGATAGCCCTAGCCTACAAGCTCCTGCAATTCGAGTACTTTTGCGCGAGCTGCGAGGCATATTTTAGCCGTGGCCTACAGTGGCGCATTCGGTTAATCCAGAATGTCACGGGCAATATGAGCGCGAAGCCGCAGGATAGGCCCCAAGTGGATATCAAGTTCCGGCGTAATCTGCCCTTCGACATGGCGAGCGCGGTTGACCAATTTGTTAAGGTTTACGGAATGTTGCCCGACGACGTAGCCTTGAAGCTGTTCCCTGCCGACTTTATACCCGATCCGCAAGAGGTCCTAGGCAAGATGGAAGAGGAGAAGGCGCGGAAGGCCGAGGCGGGCGTTGACGCAATGATACCCGACGAGCCCGCGCCGGATGCGAATAAGGGGGAATGATGAAACTTATTGATGCTCTCGAAAGATGGCAAGCAAAGGCACCAAATGTAAAAGCATATGAGAAAAGAAACGCTGTATTCCGATGGGTCTATTGGCATCTGCCTAAACTATTTCGCTAGCGAAATCCTCGAAGCCGTGATATAGTTGTTTTACAGGGTAAGTGTGCGACAGGTGGAAGCACAACTGGGAGAGCGATATTAGCGCAAGCAGTTGATGGAAACCGCCGTGATAGAATAATGAGAGGAGGGTCAAATGAAAGTAACGCATAATACTTGTTCATGCGGATGCAATCAGTTTGACAAGGGGCGAGCATTCGATGGGCGGAGGGCTTATCGATGCCGTAAATGTGGTTCGGTGCATACTTACGGGATGCAGGGGCGAGAAAGGAAATATTCGCCTCAGCGTGAATCGTATCAGTTTGCAGATAGTAAGGGATCGGCTCACGTTTGCTAGCCGTGATAGAATGGGATAGGGGGAAACAGAATGGATAAATTGAAGCCGTGCCCATTTTGCGGAGGGAAGGCCGTATCGATGTGGGGGCAGGTTTATTGGTGCGCCTGTACTACTTGCAAGGCCGAAACTCGCGGAGCATCGACAAAGGCCGATGCGCTAGCGATATGGAATAAAAGGGTATAATGCCTGACCTTCCCTTCCGCGACCTAGCCAAGCTGCAAGAGCAAGGCTTCTACGCAAGCGAGGCGGCGCGGGATAAAGCCATAGACCGGGCTCTGCTCAGGCTGTACAAGGATGCCTTTGACCGGACTAGCGCGGATATTGCAAAGCTGTACGCTAAGGTAGGGCTATCGACTCCCGCGCAGACGCCGAGCGGGCCTATCTATATCCGCAAGGAAGATGCGATACGATATAATCAGCTCTCGAATAAATTGCAGAACCTAGCGGACGAAATGACGAGGTTACGAAATGCAGGGACTAAACTCACCGAGGAGACGAGCGCGCAGGCGATCCAGGACGGGTACTACCGCAACGTGTGGGCCTACGATCAGGCAGTGGGGGTCAAGCTTGGAATCCCCGCCCTTCCTATCGCGGCTATCCGCGCTTCGGTCTATAGCGATGCATCCGGCCTCGATCTAGTAAAGACCTGGGCGAAGAATACCACGGCGGGTATATACTCCACGCAATCGGCGATCATGCGCGGGATCACGAACGGGGACAGCTATACCAAGATCGCGCGGACGATCAAAGGCGAGTTTAATAAGGGGCTGTCCGATGCCTTGCGCGTAGTAAGGACTGAGGCGGGGCGATGCTGGTCGGAGGGTGCCGAGGATGCGCACGGGCGGGCGCTAGAGGCGGGCCTTGAAGTCCGCAAGAGGTGGAGCGCTACCCTGGACAAGCGCACACGATCAAGCCACGGGCATTTAGACGGCACCTATGCCGATGAGAACGGCCTCTTTTGGATCGATGGCTATTCGGCTCCTCAGCCCCGCGAGTTCGGCGTGCCTTCAATTGACATATCTTGCCGATGCGCCGTCTACGACGTGCTAGACGGAATCGAGCCGAGCGTCCGCCGTATCCGCGATGAGGGTATCGTGCCCTACGTCAAGTTTGACGAATGGGCGAGCGCGAAAGGATACAATCCGGTTAAGGGTTGGCCCAAAGTCTCAATGAAGTAAGGGAGGAATATGGAATATAGGGATGATATATGGAAATGGATAAATTATGCTGAAATAATAGCGCTTAGTATATGTACGATATACTATATATATTTGAACATCATGCTTTGGCTCAGTTAGCTCAGCCTAACATTATCCCGAGAGCCCGCGATTTCGCTTGCAATCTAGCTAGGGTGTAGTATGATATGAGTAGGTCAAGAAAGGGGGGCTAGCATGGTAACAAAGCAAGAGCTTATCGCGGAGATGGGGAACACCGACGTAGTCCACTGCGAGCTTTCGAGCGGGGACTCTTTCGACATCGGGGTATCTGATTATTGGATCGGTGGTAGCGAGGGCCGGTTTATGTGCGACTTTATCGGGAACGTCGAATACAACACGATAGAGTCATGCGTCAACGCTCTTTTCGCCTACCTCGACAAGAACGGATTCGAGATCGCCGAGATAGACTAATATACGGCTAGTATGCTTAGGGTATCAAGGGGGACGAAATGAAATGGACAGTTTGCAAAGAGCCGAGCCCGCCAGTTTTGCTAGAATATGCGGACGGTAAAATCAGGGTTATAAAGTAAGTCTAGCCCATCAAACGCAAGAAGGGGGAAGGAATGAGCAAGAAAGTATCTGATTTTTTCAGGGGCCTGGATGCATGTACTGATGGAGCGTCCTGGGCCAAGAATAAGGAGACTCTCCGCGAGGCATGGGAAACCTGCGAGCGCTCAGACTGGATGATATGGGCGCTCCGCAGGATCGGTTTTAAGGATGACCGCAAATATCGCCTATATGCCTGCGCTTGCGTTCGCGGTACTCCGCTGACCGACGGGCGTACATTATGGGACTTGCTCAACGATGAGCGATCCCGCAAAGCGGTTGAGGTGGCGGCGCGATATGCCGAAGGAAAGGCTACCGAAGAAGAGCGAATAGAGGCCTACGACGCCGCCGCCGACGCCGCCGCCGCCGCCGACGCCGCCGCCGCCGCCGCCGACGCCGCCGACGCCGCCGCCTACGCCGCCGACGCCGCCGACGACGCCGCCG
>Ga0172381_10001969_pt1 | contig 23422 bp, 23 predicted proteins | sample Leawel6488metaG_FD_119754 | JGI IMG/M metagenome (GOLD analysis project Ga0172381, IMG submission 119754) | Leachate microbial communities from a municipal landfill in Southern Ontario, Canada - Leachate well 64-88 metaG | ecosystem: Engineered > Solid waste > Landfill > Unclassified | place...
TGCTGTTTCATTGGTAACTTACCAATATGAAAAATCAGTAGTACCTTACCTTTGTCACCAATTCGACCTTAAAGGAAACAGAGGATTAGTTTACTACCAAGAAATTAAAGCAACTAATACTAAAGGAAACATTACAACTGATGATTTACTAGGTTCACCTAAAGAAATCAGCAAACAACCAGTTGGTTTCGTAGGAACAAAAGTTATTGCTGAAACTTTAGCAACAACAACTTCAGGAACAACTTCATACCCTTCATTAGGTACTGGTTACTTCCCAGTTCAACCTGGTTCAGTAGTAGTTACTATCGAAGGTCTTGACGGTTACTTCCAAGACGTTGCTAGTGATGACGCTCTTGACGGAACTGTAATGTTAGCTTCTATCAATGGAGACTTAGGAACTTGTTCTATCAACTATACAACAGGTGGAATTGTTCTTAATCTTAAAGCTACTCCAGCTTCAGCAGGATTAAAAATCAGAGCAACTTATAACAGAGACGTTGAAACAATCACTGGTGGGGTTAATAACCAAGCTAGATTGACTGTTGAATTAAAAACTAAATCTCTAGTTGCTGAAAACTTCTCAGCTTTCACAGAAACTAACCTTTACCAAGAAGCACTTTCTAGAGCAATCTTTGGTTTAGACTGGAATTCTGAAGTAGATAACGCATTGGCTGCTATTTATAACAAAGAAGTAGCTAACAAAATTATCTCTGAAATCAAAGCTGAAATAATCGCTGATTCAATTGACACTCACGATATTTCTGCAAGCATCTCAACTGGTGGTAACAATGCATTGTTCAATACACAATTCATCGCAGTTGTTCTTGGTAAAATCAAGAAATTGATAACTGGAGCATCTGGTATCCCTGTTCAAAGATTGTCAGCAATCGCAGTTAACATAGACGTACTTCCTATCTTAGAAGCACTACCTAAATACAAATCTACAGACGCATTGTTTGAAGAAACTATGGGTGGTATGGCTCTAGTAGGTCTTTACGATGGTATCCCAGTAGTTATCGGTTATGACCCAATCCTTACATCAGGTGAAGTAGTTGGTCTTTACAAATCAAAAAATAAAGACTTTTTAACTCCTTACGTATTCGGAACATTTGTTCTACCTATTATAAGAGACATCTACGACCAAGACAACTTGGCAGTTAACAGAAAACAACTTATCAGCTCTGCAGCAGGTAAAGTTGTTGCTGAAAGACTAGCTGCTAAAATGACTATCAGTGGAATAGATACTATTCTTTAATCGCTAGAATACAAAGCATAAAAAATAAAAAGAGACTTTTCGGAGTCTCTTTTTTATTATATTTTAATATAGATAATATTTTCAATATAGTGGGTAAGTAACAAGGAGAAATTAATGTTTATTAAAAATTTATCGAAAACAGATTTAAAATACAGAGCTAATAACAGAGTCATTATTTTACCTGCAGGTAAAACAACACACGTAGATAATGCACTAGCTAGTGCAAAAGATATTAAAAATGCTTTCTTAAATCATGTAGATATTATAACAATGGAGTCATTAGATTTAGACATCCCTGAAGAATTAAAAGATATTATAACAGAAGATGTATTAGAGGATGTTTTTGAACAGATAGAAGACCCTATTGATGAAGATAAAAAAATAGAAAATTTTATAAAAGAAAATTTAGGTAAAAGATTAGAAGAATTATCTAATGAAGATATAGAATTTATGGAAAAGCATAAAGATAATGTAGAAGAGTTTAAAGAATTTTTAAGTCCTCCAAAAAAAGATAACGTTAAAAAACAACCATCTAAAAAACAAAATAAAAAGAAAAATAGTCAGAAAAAGAAGTAAGTAGAATATTGTAAATGTTATATCTTGAAGAAACAGTAGACGCTATATTGTCCGAAGAAGGCCAAACTTTAATGGGGTTAGATTTTTTAACTGACACATTAGGTTTAACTATGAAAAAAATGGAACTCCTATTCAAAAAGAGTGTTTTAGAATATAGTAAAAGAAGACCTATAAAAGAAACTAAAGAATTTAATGCTATTAATGTAAGTACAGAGTATGCTCTATTAACAATGCCAGAAAATACATTATCAGTTAGAGCTGTTAGATATGGTGTACTACCATCTATACCAAGATTCTATCTGCCCACTTTTGGAGAAATAAGTTATGAGTTTGAAAAGCACAATTTGTCCTTAAAAGTGTGGCCACCTATAGCACCTCTAAAAATAACATATACTAGAGGATATGCTTTTACGAAAGAAATAGAACTACAGGAAAAATATTATTGCTATGAAGGAGATGATGTTATTTATGATGTACTCCCTTGTACTTATAGAGAAAATAGTTTAACCATTGTTAAAAATAATGTTGAAATGAAAGAATTATCAAGAGACGTAAATACTTTTGAAGAAAATGGTGTTACTAGAGAAGAAACTGTTGTTACACTAAGTGGAAATTTAGGTACAGGTACAATAAATTTAAATACAAGAGAATTTGAATTGGATTTAACAGATACTACTGCGGGATACATATACTTTATTTTTAAACCACAGTATAAAGTTATTAAAGAATTAGATTTAGGGGATTTTGTATTTACTAAGTTGTTTGCCTTAAAGATTTTAGAAGCATTAGCTTCATTAAGAGCACAAGCAACACAAACAGAATTACATAATGTAGATTTAACTACGGATGAGTTGTATAGTAGAGTTAGAATATTAAAACGTGAGGTAGATAAATTACTTAAATCTACTCAAAGTATATCTTCAATGCTACCTTTATAATATAGGTAATAACCTAGTGAACATATTAGAATTATTAAATAGTACGTATAGATTAGGTGAGAGAAGACAACCTGCGTTTGTCTTTTCACAGAAGTCTTTTGGTTCAATATACGCCTTTAATAAGTCTGTTATTTATAAGCCAAATAACTCTATTGTAGAAGTTTCCATGTATATAACAACTGCAACAGAATTAAATAAGTCAGCACATAAGATACAGATAGCTCTACAGGGGATTAATAGTGCAGAATATACTAAAGATAACCTATTTAGTATTATTAAGATGCAAACTAAGTATAATAAATTAACAGATGATGAAATATTAGAAAAAATATTTTCAGAAGAAGAATTAATAAGAGATAAATTTATAATCCAATCAAAAGGAAATAAGTTTCTTCTTATTGATAAGAGAATACCTTTAACAACTCAAATAAGAGTTAAGTGTTCTTGTTTTTCTGGTGATACTAAGATATTATTAGCAGATGGAACTTATAAAACTCTAAAAGAATTAGAAGGTAAGAATAATTTTAAAATAGTAGCATATAATAAAAATATGGATGCTTTCGAAATAGCAAATGCTATAAAATGTGAATTAAAACAAGTTAATGCTGAAGTGCTATCTATCTATTTAAATGATGGTACTATAATAAAATCTACTCTAGACCATAGATTTTTAAAGAGTAATGGAGAGTGGATAGAAGCAAAGTATTTAAATGAAGAAGACACTTTGAAATCATTAAATAATTTAGATATAACTAAATTTAAAAATCATTCAGATAATGAATCTTATTATACTTATATTTATTTAGACCCAAGAAAAGAAGGAATATATAAATATAATGATGTAGAGGTAAACCACGAACCTTTTTACGTAGGAGTTGGAAGCGGAATTAAAAAAGATATTGATAACAATAATTGTTTTACTAGAATGAGTGAAATATATGAAGAAGGATATACTCCTATCGTTGTTAAACAAGAAATATGTGTTGATAAGCACGTAGCTTACCAATTAAAAGATAGATTAATAAAAAATATTAAAAATATTTCTAATGGTGGACCTTTGTTAAATAGGGATATAGTAGAAGAAATATATAAAGAAAATATAAAAAGTAAATATAAGATAGAAAAAATAGAGAAGTGTTTACAAACAGAAGACGTATATTGTATAACAACTCAAGGATTAGGAAATTTTATAATATCAACTTCCGAGGAAAACTCAGGAGTTGTAGTAGAAAATTGCTCTGACTATTATTATACTTTTGCATATTATAATGCAGACCACAGAGTACATATAGGAATGAAGCCTCCAAAGTATACACCTTATAGAGCTATAGATAAGAATGACTCAGATTTTAGACCTAAAAGAAATCCTAATAGATACCCAGGAGCTTGTAAACATATTTTATTATTTTTAGCATTACTTATGAATGGTAGAATTATTAACCCTTCTAATCAGTTACTAGGAAGTTTTTCAGGGAATTATAAAAAATTTGAGATATATGATAGAAAAGATATATCATTAATGTTAAAAAAATTGAACTCTGAATTAAGAGAACAAAATTTAAAAATAAGAGAACAAAGACAAGCAAACAAAGATTATATTGAAAAAACCAAAAAAGGTAAAAAATGATATATAAATATACCTATACATGTTTTAACTGCGGAAGTAATATAAAGACTAATAAATGTCCTCATTGTGGATATGAATTTTCAATAAAAGATTCATGTCCTAGAAAACAATGTTTGAAATGTATACACACAAATAAGATATGTACGCTTACTAATTATGAAGATTGTAAAATTTTACGTTCCAATGATTAAATTTTAATATAAGAGGATTATTATGATAGAAAAATTAAAAAAATTATTAGAAGATGTTGCAGCAATGTGTGTGACTACTACAGCGATGGGGACACCTCCAGTAAAAGCTGTAGGAGAACCAGTAGGTGCTACTAAACCTAAAAAGAAGAAAAAGAAAAAATTAGATGAAGAGCGAGAAGCAGATATGCCACATAATCATTATAGTGGCAGATTAAAAGGTCATGGAAGATATTTTAATGATGAAGATATAAAAAAATATAGTAAGAAAAAAGTAAATTTAGACGACCACGATATTAAGAAATTAAAAAAACATATTGATGAAGACTTTAAGCAAAGTTTAGAAGAATTTCTAGGACATCCAATAGGTAAAAATAGAGGTCCTCATAAATTTGGTATTAAACGTAGCGAACTAGAAAAATATAAAATGACAGAAGAAGAATTTAGAGATTCACTTGTAGAACAAGAAGCACAAATGTTTAATATTATTGGTGCTGAAAAAGAAGACTTTAGAGCTCTTTGTGAAAGAAGAGGATTTACATCTAAAGAAATAGCTAAGTTACTAGTAAGAATGACGGAACTAGGAATAGATTGTAAAGGGTTGGTTTAATGAGTCTCATCTCAAGAATTAATTTTAAATACGTTGGAATATCCAATAAGTTAACTTCTTCACTAGAGGAAACTTTTGGCTTGCTGTGTGATTTGTATTTTCCAGTGAACCCACCTAACCCAGATGAAAATAATAATTATAATGATGTAAATATATTCAATCCTCATCAAGATTCAATGTATAATAGTGACCCTTCAGTATGTCAGGTGAAATTTATGATACCTCACTTGCTTAAAAAAGAATCTATGAATTCTGCTGAAGATGAGTTTGATGCATTCTATTTAGAAGAATATGCTGAGAATAGACCTTTTATAGAATGCTCTAAAAAAAGAGAACTACCAATAGGTACTAAAGTAGTAGTATACCTTGAATCTTCTAAAATGTATTTTTGGGTAGATAAAAAAACAGTAGTAAATGGTGCAGATGGTCACATGTTAATGAGACAGTATCTATCACCTTTAGCTAGAGGATAATAAATGACTTTTTTAAATAATGTAATTGTACAGTTATTTGACATAATTGAAGGGAACTCAGGAGTAAATTTCGCTACTTATACTGCAAATGAAACCTCAAAACCAGATAATAATATAATAAATAAAGAACAAACTTATATGCAACAGTATGAAGATACTTTTGATAAGAGGATATATAAGTATTTGTATGACCCTAATTTATCTTTTGATTTTAGATTTCACCAAAGATTAGCAAATATATCCTATGAAAATAAAAAAGATAATTGGATAACAATAATGTTTAATACAAAGCAGGTAAAACCTTTAACAAATGTATTGTCTAGCACTTTCTCTGGCACAGAAGTAACAGCAAACGGAGCGTTTCAGTTTACTACAAAGAGAGTATCAGTTCCTGTTAATATGGTATTAATTTCAAATGATTTATCATACTTATATACTGTAACAGAAAATATTGCTACACATTTTGACCGTATAGTTAATTTTCATTATACTGAGCACAGAACATATTCAGACACTTTTTCGAAAGATTATGAAGTCCCTGGATTAGCTATGAATATCCAGCAAGTAGATTTAACTAAGTTAGATACACAGAGTAGAGGTAGTTTAGTTACTACTGCTTTCTCATTCGATTTAGTTTATTTTGTTACTCAAATACCTTCTGCTACTGGATTACTAGAAAAAGTAATATTAGAAATAAAGGTAGTAAACGAGAATACACCTATTACAATAAGCATAACTACAGATTAAATAATTTATTATATTTTAATATAGATAGAAATAATTTTATATAATTAGAATGGAGATATAGATTAATGAGTACAAGAGTATTACCAGGAGTATATACAACTATAAATGACTTATCATCATTACCTGAAGGGTCTACAAGTTTAACGGTTGGATATGTTCTTAAGGCAAATAGAGGACCTATTGGTAAGTGCCAAGTAGTAACAAGTTCTACAGATTTTTTAACAAAATATACATTTTCAGGTAAACCAAAAACAACAGATGATTGGGCATATTTTTCAATATTAAAAGATTTAGCGTATACAAATACGTTATATGTATCTAGAGCAGCTAATGGTGCATTGTATGGTGGATTAGTAGCTAAATCAGAGACTTCGCTTGGAAATATTTTATCAATAAGTAAGGAAGATAAAAAAATAGTAGTCTCAGGAGATGTTTCAGATATTGTATCAGCAAGTGATATAGTAAGAGTATTTAATGCTTCAACAGCATTAGATGGAAGATATACAGTTGTAAGTGCAGTATATGCTTCCCCTATAACTACTATTACAATTTCAGAGACTCCTTCTATAAGCTATACATATTCTGCAGGTACTCATCCTACAGCGTATAAAACACAGCAACCAAAACCCCTAACAAATATATTAATAGGTGAAATAATTTCAGTTAGTACGAGTGCTAAAACGTTTACGTTATCTGGAGATGAAACAGATTATGTACTAGCAGGAGATAGGATACAAGTTAGAAGTTCTGAGGTAAATAATGGATACTATACAGTAGTATCAAGAGTTTTCACAGAGGGAACTTCAGGACAACCTGGAACAACAGTAATAGCAGTATCAGAAACTGTAGCAAGTGCTATTGTGGATGGTGACATTTATAAAAATAGTATAGAAAATCCAGAAGGATATACTTTTGCATCAGATGATTTATTTTTAATAACTGGTGTTGACCAAGGTGCCTATAATTCAGATATAGAAATTGAAATTGTTTCTACTGCAGAATCACCGAATGATTTAACTGAAAGCAATGTATTTACTATTACTGTGTATGATTCAACAACTAATACACAACTAGAATCATTTATGGTTTCAAGAAATACTGAAGCAAAAGCTACTGATGGTACTAATTTATATATTGAAGAAGTGATAAATGGTAACTCAGCTCATATATATGTATATAATAATACAGATGTAGCTTCTACATTCTTACCCTGTGATACTACAAGTAATGTATTATTAGGTGGAGGATATGACGGTGATACAGTATCTACAGGGGATATGATTACAGCATTAGATTACTACTCAGATAAAACTATACCTATATCTATTTTAGCAAACGGAAGTACAGAAAGTGCTGATTTCCAAGAAGCTATGATAGCATTAGCAGAATCAAGACAAGATATTTTCTGTTTCTTAAATTCAAGATTAGTTGATGAAAAAGCTACTTTAAATTCAACAAAAGCAAACAATATTATAGCTTATAAAAAAGAAACATTAGCTTCTACATCTTATTATGCTGCGATGTATGCGAATCACCCTAAAGTTTCTGATTCTTTTAACTCTAGAAAAGTACAAATAGGAGCAGACGCTGTAGCGATAGCAGGATGGTTAAACATAATTAATACTAAAGGTTATCCTTATGCATATGCAGGAACTATTGATGGTCAAGTGAATAGTGCTACAACTGATTGGAAGATTGGGGACCAAAGTGGTGAAGCAGCATTATTAAATAATGCGTCAATAAACTATATTGCGTATGACCCTAAAGAAGGTTCATATTATATGCAATCACAAAATACATTACAAATAGCTAACTCAGCTTTTAGAAATGTAGGGGTTATGCTTAACGTATTAAACATAAAAGAACAGTTTATATCATTATTTAAGCCATATCTTCAAAAACCAATTACTACAGCATTAAGAACTCAGATTCTTAATCAAGGTAATGACACTATGAAGTTAATGGTAGACCAGGGAAGAGTAACAGCTTATGCTTTCCAAGATACTTCTACAGCTACTGATTTAAGTGATAATACATTACGTTACTTATTAACGTTAGCACCAACACCTTATGCACAAAAAATCTATTTGGTTATGAATATAGTTAACCAAACATTCGATTTCAGCATACTACAATCTGTTTAATAAAATATTAATGGAGACAACAAAAAATGACTAATTTCACATTGGCACAAACTGGCGGGACAGACATACAAACAACATTCAGATTTGAATTAGATGTTGTTACTGATAGTGCATTAGGTATTGCTGATAGTATAACAGCATATATACAATCAACAGATTTGCCAAGTGCAACGGGTGAACCTATTATATGGAGCTTACCTGGAGGTATGAAAAACCACCAAGCAGGAAAAAGAACTATAAAACCTATAAATATGGAGTTTGTTACTTCTACTGATTCTACAAGTTCTTGGTATACTACTTTAGAAAAATGGGGAGCTGCTACATACAATTTAAATACAGGTACAAACAAAGGTAAACAAAACTATTGTACTGATGGTATTACTATCAAACTTAAAGGTGAAGATAACGTAATTAAGTACCAATTTAGATTATTAAGAGCACAACCTACAGAAGTTAACTATCAAACAGTAAATTCCGAAGGAAATGAATTACTAAAAGTATCTTGTACTTTAGTTTATGATAACTACGAATTATATGATGGTAACGGAGTTCTATTAACTGCTAAGACTAATAGCTAATTTAGAATAAAGGTGAATAAATATGGTTGATAGCTATGAAGAAACCTCTAGTACATTTAAAGAGGGAGTATCTAAAACTGTAAATGCAACGGGTAATTCTGTATCACTTTTTGAAACTACCATGGCTCAATCAGCATACTTTAAACTGTATATAGAAGAATTACCTTATATGTCAAGTACGTCTAATTTAAGTAGTAGTGGTTCTCTTACTGGAACAGCAGCAGTCATTACTGAATCTGCGATTGCTTCAGGAGATAATTTTCTACCTGTTAAATCTATAAATTTAGTACCAGTATCTATAGAAACTACAACATTACCACTAGGTATTTTTGGAGATATGGCTATAGTTACTAGAAGAAAACTTGGTAAGTTAAATATTGTATTATTAGATGATAATGATGAAAGATATGAAAAAGCATTAAGATTATGGTATAAGAAAACAGTACCTACAAGTGGATATGTTGGTTATATGAATGAGATTGTTAGAAATTTAACATATAAGTCTTATTCTACTACAGGTGAGAATAGAATAGATTTACAATATCAAGTAATGCTTGCAGACGAAATGTCAATAGCAAGAGATTATGACGCAAATGAGTTAAAAACAATTTCATTCAGCCTATTAATAGTTGGAGAAATAGCAGATTAAGAGAAGGGAAGTACATAAATGGAAGGTCAATTAGTAAAATTAAATATATTACCTACGAAAGGTATAAAATATCCTCTGGATATTGAAATATATGTTCGACCAGTATCTATAAAAGAACAAATGGATATGGATAGATATGGTATTTCACAAGCAGAATATTTTCAAAAAGTGCTTGATGGAGTTACTATTAAAGGAAGTTTCTTAAAAGAAAATTTATACTATCACGATGTACAATTTTTAGACTTAGTTAGAAGATTGTACACTTTTGATACAAAAGAAGAAATAGTTGCGAAGGATTACCCTTGTCAATATTTTGATTGTGATGGTACAGTAGATTATGCATTTAATTTTGAGCAATTAAATTATACAGAATTAGAGGAAGATATTTTTGGTAAAGAATATACATTTTCAGATGGTTTACAAGTAGTTATATCACCTTTGACTATTTTAGATTTTATAAAAATGTGTAAAAAGTATATTACAAATAAGCAATCATCTGAATCTGATTTAGTAGTTGCTTACTATGTAGCTTCTATAAAAGAAGTTAAAGATAGAGCGTACGCTTCAAATGAAGCTAAGAATGAATATTTGTTTAAATACATTTCTGAGTTGTATAAAAATGAAGATAGAAAAATACTTGAAGAAATAGAAGAAAAAACAATGAGTATTATTAAACCTTTTGAAGTAACTTGCCCTAAATGTGGAAGAACTACGGAGGTAACGGTAACACCTTCTATGAGGTTTCAACAGTAAATTTAATACTTACCAATTCCTATTAATGTTTAAAAGTTTTGATAGAAAGAAGGTACTAATTAAATTAACAGAATTGATAGAAAAAAGATATGGTACTTTGACTGAGTTAACAAATTGTACAATACAAGAAATTACAGAACTATTTAAAGTACTAGATTCTAAAAAACAAGAAGCGGCAATATCTAAGAGTTTACAGTAAATAAGAGACAAAATTAGTGGCTAATGAACAACCTACACAACTTACAAATAAAGCGGAACTAGCTGATATATTATATAATGCTTTTGTTAAGGCATTAGAAACTAATGATGTAAAACTTAATCAAAGAAATAAATTAGAAGAAGTACTTAAAAAAGAAATATCAAATTTAGGAAAGATAACCGAAAAAGAAGAAGCTAAAATAAGAGAAGTCATTCAGAACGGTTTTAAAAAAGGAAATTCTGTACAATCAGAATTACAAAAATATTTTAAAGATATTCAAAAAGTACTATATAATAATGAAAAGAATAGAATCCAAGGATTATCTAGGAGTTCAGTTGTATCTAGTTACCCTAAAACAGAAAAAGTCTTTCAAGAGAGAGAAAATAGAATAAGAAGAACTGCATTAAGCAGATATAATAGGTTAAATAGTAAACTAGATAATACAATTAATAAAATATCTGGAAGCAATTCTAAGTTGTCTGAGTCTTTGTCAACCCTTTCAGGAGCTTCTAGAAAATTAGAATCTTTAACAAATGCGTTAATTCAAAGAACTGATAAAATATCAAATAATATGTCTTGGTTAGAATCTGCTACTAAGAGTATTTCAGATTCAAGTAAAAAAACTTCTAAAATAACAAACTCTCTAATTACTCAATCAATTAGATTAGATAAAGATGCAAGTTGGGCAGAGCAAAGTGTAAATTCTTTAAAAAATTCTTCAAAGAAAATAAAAAAATTTTTTAAAAAAGGTCAGGGCTCCGAAGGGGGGGAGTCTGGTAATGACGTAGAGCAGGACCAAGATGATGCTAAATTTATTAATAAATTAGTAAAAAAATTAGAGTCATCTAAATTAGGTGGTGTAAAAAATGATATTTTTAGATTTGTAGGAGCATTGATAGCATCAAAAATGCCAGGACATCCATTTTTACAAATGGCCTCTTATATGGGAATGCCTTTATTAGGTGCTGACATGCTAACTGGTTTTAAAGGAACTAGAGGTGCTGCAAAATATGGTGGGAATTTATTAGCAGGTTTAACTAAATATGTACCAACTAAAGTACTAGGAAAGATGGGACCTTTAGGTGAAGCTATATATGGTGCAGGAATGACCAGGACAGCACAACTAGGTAGCAAACTAATACCTGGACTAGGAGCTGCTGCATTTGGCGTAGGAGCATATTCAAAATTTAAAAAAGGGGACAAAGTAGGAGGGGTAGTAGATACTATTGGTGCAGTAGGTTCTGTGATGGCTATGATAGCACCTCTTTTTGGACCCGCAGCACCAATAGTAGCAGGAATAGGTGAAGTTGCTGCAATATTAGCAATGTTATATGATTTATTTAAGCCCGCAAAACAATTTATTGTAGGTGTATTTGGGGGACTCTGGAAATGGTTAACGGGATTACAAGGAAAAGGACCTACTCCAGTTAATAAACCTTCACACCCTTGGGTAAATAAAAATATAGTACAACCATTTCAACATTCAGGATTTGGTAAAAAATTAACACAAGCAGCTCTTGCATTAGGTGGGTGGAATGCTTTACATGATACACCTCTAAGTACAACAGGTATGAGTAGACAAAAATTACTTAGTACTATTGGTAAAAATAAATACTTTGAAAAACTTACTTCTGGTACAGGATATTCTATTGCTACACGACAGATGACACACGACATCCCTTATGCAAGGTCAGGTACTAATGCAGCATATCAAGCAGCATTCGCAAATATTTTTAGTCAAAGTAAATATGCAGGATTAAAAGGTCGTGTACAAATGACAGGTGCTTTAGGTACTAAAGCATCACTAGGAATACATAACGTTGGAACAGCTAGTCATTTTACTGGAACTAAACAAGATTGGCAAGTTATGAAAAATGGTAAGTACGACCCAGAGGGTACTAAATTGCTAGAAGAAGCCTTTGCAAGTACTGGTATGTTCTCTAGAGTAGCATCAGAGGCAACTCATGGTGATGTTCAAGTAAGTAAAAGTACTTATAATAAATATGATACTGCAGTAAAAGAAGCAGCTAAGAAAGAAGAACCTAAAAGTAAAACACCACAAACATCTGCAGGACCATCTATTAGTTATGCTAATCATGACTTATCAGGGAATACACTATTTGAAAGAGCTGTTTTACCACTTAATTATATGGGAAGGGACACAGTTTAATGGGATTATATTTAGACCAAATTTTTAATAGTAAAGTAGGAATTATTAACTTAAATATACCAGACCCTTCAGGTAATGGTACTTTTACATCTATAGACGGGTTCTTATCAGAGAATCCATCAATGTCATTCCAAAATAACTGGGGTAGTATATTTCCAGATTTTAATGCTTTAGGAGAAATGTCACAATTAATGGGTTCTAAGAATATATTTAGTTGGTTAGCATCTACCCAAGCAGGTTGGAAAGGAACAGAACCTATAAATATAGGAACAGAATTTTATGTAATATCTTATGATAGTAAAGCATCTAAAAATATTAAAGAACAAGTTAAAGTACTTATAAAGATGGCTTCTTTATACCAAGGTACAGGTTTATTAGAAAATGAATCTGTAATGGTTCACGGAGGATATTCAAATAATTACTGGAAGAGTACAGGAGAATTTTTTCAAAATGAAGAAGACTTCAAATCTGATTTAACAAGTACAAAAACAGGACTTATAACTATGACAATAGGTAATCAAATGACCATAAAAAAATTATTATTATCAGATGTAAATGTAACTCCAAGTACAGTACAAGTAGCTAGTGGAATACCTTTATATATTAAAGTCAGTGCTAACTTCAGAACTTATATGGCACCAATAGCATCAGATATAGACGATATATTTGGGTAAGGAGAATTAAATGTTTACAATAAGAGATTATTTAAGTGATGAAACATATGATTTAGGAAAGTTTATGAACTTTAAGATAGATGCGTATGATGTTATTAATTCCCCGCTTCTTAACAAAATAGGTACATTACCTGTAGCGAGATATTATAGTGTTGCAGATGGATATAAAGATATTGATAGAATTTCGATAGATACTTATGGTGATGCTTTCTTTTCTTTTTATATTTTATATTATAATAACTTACAAGATGAAAAGCTAGATGAAAGCATCACCTTAAAATTATTTTCTTTAGATGATTTCTATAGTATGTATTATGATTTGGCGAATGGTATAGTTTAAAAATGATTATTAACAAAACAATATACTTTGATATTATAGTAGGGGAGTACAATAATTTTTTACAGTACTCTGATTTGTTAAATTGTCAAATAGTAGAAACGGCAGGAATTGCGTTACCCTATGCTAGTATAACTTTTAGAACTCCAGATGTTAATATAAAGAATAAAATTATAGAAAATAATCCTATAACTATAAAATTAGGGGAATCTCAAACTAATGCAGAAATTTTTGATATATCATTAGCAGAGAAAAAAATATTAACAGACTCTTCAGAACAATATTTTATTATACATTTTGTAGGGTTTTTACAGGATAAAAGTTTTCTTATAGATAGAAAAATAGAATGCTATACAGGTAATTCTTTAAATGTATTACAACAACTTACATCAGAATATTTTACAAATACATTAGATACATCTGTAACAAGTGTAATAGATGTACCAGGGAAATGGAGACAGTGCAATGAAACTGCACAAATGTTTATGTCCGAAGTATGGTTACATATGAATATAAAACCATCAGTTCCACTAGTAGCTATTACAAAAAGTGGAAATGTTTTATTAAGAGATTTAGAAACTATAAAGAAATCAACTCCAAAGTGGGTGTTTACTCCTAATGAAGTTGTTGAAACAAATGAAATAAGATATTATAATAAATTTAAACCTAAATCACATAAGTTTACAAGTAATCTCTATGCAGGTTATGGTAGAGTTATAAGTATTCCAACTACTGAAACAGGAGAGTATGATGTAGTTATAAGTGATAACGAACCAGAGTTATCTGCGTCTCAAACAGCAGAACAAGCATATAATACAGGTACTACTATTTTCGAAGGTTTTTATAATAATGGTAACGTACACCATACTTGGCATCAATCATATTTCTATAATTCTGCTAAGTTAGTAAAAATGTCTAGTATTATAGGAACTGCTGAATTATTAGGATATTATAAAAATTTAAATTTGTTAGATTTAGTGAGAATAAAAACAGCAGATAATAGAGATACTTCTATTGAAGGAAAATATATTATAGATACTATTTCGATAACTTTCGGATATAATGATGTAATAAAAACAGAAGTATACTTAGCAAGAGATAATTCTAATAATATAGAGGATAATGTAGCAAAGAAAGCCCCTAAATTAAATTTTACAAATGCACAAAAAGCAGAGTTATTAACTTCTGTTAGGAATTTAAGAAGACTAGTTTCTATGGGTAGACAAGGGATGGATGGTGATTTATTAACTAGAATAACTACTTATTCTACTTCTTTAAAGTATAATGTTTTTTCTTCTTTTACTCTAGCTGGTGTAGCATTAAATTTGAATTCAGCAGTAGAAGCTGTAGACAGTCTGAAGCACATTGGTAATAGTATTATAAATAAAATAATAGATTTATATATTCCAGCTCCCTTTAATTCTGTCTTACAAAATTTTGCTTTAAATAACTATTCTCTTTTGAGTTACTTTACAAAATTAATATCTCAATTTGTAATAGTAGAGGAACTTGCAGGATTAATATCTGATATAACTTCATTAGTAGCTAAAAGTACAGATACTCTTAGTAGTATTTCTAAATCAAATAGTACATATACATATACGGAATTAGCAACTAGCTCAGAAACAAGTCAAATATCATATACGGATTCTGTAGATGGTATTACAAGTGTAAGCATAGGTGAAAAAATGACAAGCAATACAGAAACAACAATAGCAAATATACTGGATGATTTTCAAAATAATACAAATGGTGTAGACATCCCTTTAGCTGTTCCAGATTTAACAGATTCAGAATTATTACAGAATGCAGATAATTTAAAAAATACATTAGCTGAAAATGTTATAACAGATTTATCTGCAAAGGGTTATTTAGATGGTTTAAGTACTAGTACTTTTAAAGAAATTTTACTAGGTAACTCACCCTTAGATTATGCAACAATAGAAATAATAAATTCAAATGTTGGAAATATTTTAAGCATAAGACATTGGGGATGTTTTAGTGACTTAATAGAATTAACAGATTTCTATATAAGAAAGTCGTATAAAGATAAGTACAAGACAGTGCCAGTTACAAAAATAGTTAATGCAAAAGGAGGAAAATATTTATTTTTTGCATTACCAACATCCGTAACGGGTTTAAAATTTTATGTTAATAGTACATTAAAAACTTTTGATAGTTTTGAAATATTATTAGGGTACAAAGATGTATATGGAAAAGATATTCCGTATACAGTTTATTATGATGCAGGTGAGAAGTACGCAAGTAACTCAGTAACTTTGGAAGTTTTAGTTTCAGCATAATCTAAGAAAGAGGAAAATTAAATATTAATAAAACCGTTCACGAATATCATAAAAGAATCAAAGAAAAAAGAGGGTCTAGCATACCTTGGAAATGTAGAAGATAATCTAGACCCCCTAAAATTAGGCAGAATTAAAGTTAGAATTGCCATATATGATGATTTAAATATAGATGATTTACCATGGGTTCAACCAATATTACCTATTTTTATGGGAAATAGTGCGAATGCTATATCATTTAGTGTTCCAATCTTAGGTAGCGAAGTTAGGGTAATCTTTCCAACAGGGGAAAAACACGCTCCATACTATACAGGGGCAGAAATAAATAGTAATAATAAGTGTACTTTTTTTGATGAAGACTATCCAATGTGTTATGGAATTAAAGATGAAAAAGGTAACTTTGTAAAAGTAAATAAAACTACAGGAACTACAGTACTTCAACATAGCTCAACTACTAATATAGAAATTGTAGAAAGTGGAGCCTATACAATAACAGACCCGTCAGGTTCAACATTTCAATGTGATGGAAATGGTAGGTACTCTATGGATGGAATTTCGCTATCAGTAAAAATGTCTAAAAATATTATTTTTGAAACTGGGGTATTCCTAGTAACAGCAACAGGATTTGTTAAATTAGATACACCTATGACTACTACAACAGGTGGATTAGGTTCAGAGATAGCGGCTACTACAACATATGCAACTGGAGATGGTCAAACTGTAACAGTTTCACAGGGTATTACAAATAATGTAGAAGAATCATAATAGGAGATAAATAAATGACATCACTAAATACAGATTATTTTGACAAAGTAATAGAAAAGATTAATTCCTTCAATAAGTTAGAAGATAAAGCGTGCGATGAATTACAAAAATATATGGATGAGTTAGATGCGTATATTAAGAAGCAACTACTGGCGTTATTAGCGTCTATTACTAGATATACAGATTTATTAGTAAATCCAACAGACTTAGCTAGTGTAATAACTTGGATAAATAAGATGATTGCAAAAATAGAAGGCCCTATAGCAAAAATGGAGGCGGAATATACAGCTTTAGCATTAAAATATACTGAATTAATGGCAGCTATAAATTCAGTTCAATCAGAACTCCAGTGTAACTTAACACTACCTTCATTATAGTAGTGTCCCACCCCCCATTAAAGAGAACTTAACTTATTATATTTTAATATAGATAGTATAATGTAAATATTCTAGGTGATAAATTGGCTACTACAATTACTGTATATAAAGATTTAAATGTTAGACTACCACAAGTAGATTCTACAGATACAACCGTTGTTACAGACTCAAAAGCTGTTATACAGTCTATTTGGAGATTGTTTACCACAGTAGAAGGAGAGATTCCTTTTTATAGAGGATATGGATTAAATTTAAATCAGTTTGTTCAAAGACCTTTAAATAGAGCTACTGCTAACGATATAGATGAGTATGTTAAAAATAAAATAAAAATATATGAACCTAGAGTAGAAGTTATTAGAGCTGATGCTACAGCAGATTTAGATAATGGTATTGTTGCTTTAACATATACAGTAAAAGTTAAAGCAACATCTCAATTAATTACATTACAAGCATTAAAAGTTACAGTAAATGGTTAAGGAATAATATAAATGGGACTATCTTTACAGTCATTAAGTATAACATCTGCTTTTAATTCAATTGTTTCTTTCTTCAAGAGTCAAGAGAACAATAGTAAATGGAAAGACCTTACCACTGGTGCAGAGGGTGTTTTCCTTATTCGGATGCTTGCAAATATCTTATCTAATATAAGTTATAGATTAGTTGCAGCTAGAAGAGAAAACTACTTATCCACAGCTAACTTGTTATCTTCAAATATAGGTATTGCTGTAAACTTAGGATATTCTGTACCAAGAGGTAGTAATCAAAAAAGATTAGTACAATTTACCCCCTCTGGAAATTATACTATAAGTAAATTTTCAAGAATAGGTACGTATAGTCCAGATTATGATATAATAAATACAGAAAATATAACATTAGTAAATGGTGTAAGTCAAGAAATAAAAACTGTAATAGGTAAATTAAAAGAAGTTACTTTCACTGCAGGTACTTCTGCTGTAAAATTATTTACTTTATATACAGAAAGTATATCAGAAGATTTTCTTTTATATAATGATAGTATATTAGTACCTACTTCATCTTCTATAAGAGATTTAAAAGATGATTATTATCTTGTAAGAACAAACCCGTATAATTCTGTAGATATTTTATACTTAAATAATAGTACTACAGGACAATATAAATACGGTTCAGAGACAGAATTTACACTAAAATATATAGAATTAGCAAACGTTGAAACAGTAGATTACACTACTGATATGTTTACATACGGAACATTTATTAGTACTATAAGTATTGATGAATATGTACCCTTTGAAGAAGTAGAAGATATAAAAATAAACGCACCTTATTATCATGAAAAGCAAAATTTAATTCGTTCTAAATCTGATTATAGTCAAGAAGTGAAACAATCTATACCAAATATAAAAGAAACATCTTATACTCCAATAACACCAACGTATACATTAGTAACTTATTTAAAAGATGATTATACTACAATAAAATTATCAGAAAAAATTATATTAAATAATATATTAGTAGAAGAAAATTATTTTGGAACCCCACTACCTGATATTACATTCTCAGAAAGAGAAATAATTGATTTAGATATAACATTAAATTTATTAGATAAATATACGGATGTATCTGATATAGATATTGACATTAATAATTTATTGAAGAATAATTATACTATAGCCTTAAATCAATCTTTTGATACGTATACTTTAGAAAGGTTGTTAGAGAATAATTTAAGTTATGTAAAATATGCACGAGTAGAATATAAAAAAAATATTAGGGCTAACACAACAAGATACCAGTTAGGGACTATAATAACTGATAATGGGTATTATTATAAAGCAAAGAGTGTACTAGGTACATCAGGAGCATCTGAGCCAGTATGGAATCTACCTATAGAAATAATAGCTACTATAGATACAGAATTAGAGACTACAGATAACAATATAATATGGAGAGCATATAAAAAATTAAATATAGATAATATGAGTGAATGGAAAGTATCAAATAAATATCATATAGGAGATTATGTATATTCTTCTAACTATCCAAATTATATGTTTAAATGCGTTGACTTAATAAAATCAAGTGGTACATCAGTACCAGATATATCAAGTACTGATGTAGGAGATTTTATAGCAGACGGAAATATTATATGGGTTTGTAAGACTTATAATGATACATATTCAGATAGAACAGATTCAACAAATTATAGATTATCAGATTCAGTAAATATAGGAACACTATCATTTGAATGTGTAGGTTATATAGGAGTATCAGGGGCTGCTACACCTAATTTTGAACAGACTAGCTACACAATAAATAGTTTTACATCTACAGGATTTAATATACTAGGAGATAAGACTGCTTATTTCAAACAAAATGATGTTATAAAAGCAGTATCATCAAATAATACATATACATTCTCCGTGAAGAGCAGCTCTTATAATCAGTCTACTCAGATTACCACAGTTATAGTAAATCAAAGTGTAAGTCTAGATTATGAGTATAGCACGTTAATACCTACACTAAGAGGAACTCAGGACGGAGAGATATTATGGGAATTAGTAGATGATATAACTAATATAGTATACTCGTGGAATGTTTATAACACATTTAGCTATACATTAGCTACAATATAAAAAAAGAAGTAATAGGATATTTATGTTAAATTATTCAGTTTCATATTTTCTACCAGAATTTTGGTCACAAGCCCCCTTATATGCAGAAAAGATAATACCCTTATTAGATAATATGTTATCTAATAATTTTAATCAAAATGAAAAGTTATCTTCTGCTTTTTATGAGTTAATAAATAAGTATCAAAATACAGCAGATTTACCTGTAGAAAATATAAAAGAGTACATAAAAGAAAATGGTTATAGCTATATTACAGATTTATTAGAGTCAGATGCAAATTTGAAGATAGTATTATATCTATTACCACTAATACACTTTTTAAAGGGAAGCGAAGCTGGATTAAAAATAGTACTAAGTTTGTTTAAGCTGGCAGATTCGTCAGATACAATAGATGATACAATAATAACTCAATGGTATAACGCACTACCTGTAGGAGAAGAGAATACTTTTTCAGTAGATTTACCGCTAGATATTACTAAAGTAAGTAATAAATTTTATACTAATTTTAGTAATTTTATTAAACATTATGTATATCCAGAACTTAGAGAGCTAAAAGTTCGTTATAGACTAGAAGCTACAAAAGTGCAGATGCCTTATACATCAGTAAAAATAGCATGTGATTCAGTTGTTGAAATGAGTGTATAATTTTATTAAATTTTAATATAGTGGTATAGAAAAGAACGGATATTTATGGCTACCCAAGAAGAAATAGAAAATTTATTATCCATATTATTTACTAACATGAATAACATGGACAGTATATATTATGATATGTTTATTAATACAACACCAATGGATGTAACCCTTGAAAGATATGATGAAGACGGGACTCTTCAAACATATATATTACCAAACAGAGCTAAAGATGCTAACTATATTCTGCAAGGAAGTGGCAGTCCAGTAGGAGTAACTAACGGAAATGCGGGAGTACTTTATTTAGATATAGTTAATTATGATTTATATTTTAAAAGTGTAGGTACAGATTCTTATGGTTGGATAAAGAGTTATACACCAAGTAATTTTGTACCAGGAGTAAATTACTTAGAACCAAATGGTAATGGTTCAGCATTAACTAATTTGAATGCAACTTCAGTTAGTTCTGGTACTCTTGGAGATGAATATCTAACTAGTAATGTTACTAAAGAAGGAAATACATTTAATGGTAATTCTCAATTAATAAAAATAGATGAGGAGGGTAAGTTACCTGCTGTTGATGGTTCACAGTTAACAAATTTAGTAAGTTCAGTTAGTACAGCGTCTGATGTAGAATTAGCTTCCTTATCAAGTAATCAATTTTTGATGTATAATGGTGCTAAGTGGATTAATAGTAATACTCTAGGAGATTATGTTATTGAAACGGGGCACTTTGATGTTTCAACAACGTGGTACAGAAAATATAATAGTGGATGGATAGAGCAAGGTGGTCTTGCTTATGGAAATAATATATTTCCAGTAGAATTTTCTAAAATATATACTTTTCTTCTTACTCCAGCAGGTTCTAGCTCTAGCTCAGACTATTCCAGTCAAGCTCATAGCGTAACAAACACATCATTTTCATATACTAACCGTTCTGGGGCAACATATTATTATGCTGCAGGAATGTATTCACATGGATGGGGGACTACGAATATTATAATGGCAGGGCTAGCACCTCGTTCTATATGTTACATACCTACAGTAGATAAAATAGCTGTAGCTAACTATAGTTCTAATAATGTAATGTTAATAAGTTCTACTGGAACAGTAACAAATACAATAACTGTAGGAGCTTACCCTGTATCTGTATGTTACATACCTACAGTAGATAAAATAGCTGTAGCTAATCTTAGTTCTAATAATGTAATGTTAATAAACTCTGCAGGAACAGTAACAAACACAATAACTGTAGGAACTTCCCCTGTATCTATATGTTACATCCCTACAGTAGATAAAATAGCTGTAGCTAATTCTAGTTCTAATAATGTAATGTTAATAAGTTCTACTGGAACAGTAACAAACACAATAACTGTAGGTACTAACCCTTATTCTATATGTTACATACCTACAGTAGATAAAATAGCTGTAGCTAATCTTAGTTCTAATAATGTAATGTTTTTGAAAACAATTTAAGAAAGAATATTAATATAATGACAATTAAAAGAATTAAAACAAGAATATGTCTAGATTCTAATTTATTTAATAATTCATTAGACTACTTAGGATATTTTTATAACAAAGTTTGGTCTACTGGAACAATAACAGGATTTTCACAACCCCAGTCTATATGTTACATCCCTACAGTAGATAAAATAGCTGTAGCTAACAGTACAGCTAATACTATAAAGTATGTAAACTCTGCAGGAACAGTAACAAACACAATAGCGGTAGGTACTTATCCTTATTCTATATGTTATATACCTACAGTAGATAAGGTAGCTGTAGTTAACACTGACACTAGTAATGTAATGTTAATAAACTCTGCAGGTGTAAAAACAAATACAATAACTGTAGGAGACTACCCTAAGTATGTATGTTACATACCTACAGTAGATAAAATAGCTGTTGTGACCGCCTCTAATAATGTAATGTTAATAAACTCTACTGGAACAGTAACAAATACAATAACTGTAGGTACTAACCCTCAGTCTGTATGTTACATACCTACAGTAGATAAAATAGCTGTAGCTAATTCTAATTCTAATAATGTAATGTTAATAAACTCTACTGGAACAGTAACAAATACAATAACTGTAGGAGCTTACCCTGTATCTATATGTTACATACCTACAGTAGATAAAATAGCTGTAGTTAATCAGGATGGTACTAATAATGTTAGATTAGTAAATACTGCAGGAACAGTAACTAATACAATAACTGTAGGAGGCTACCCTCAGTATGTATGTTACATACCTACAGTAGATAAAATAGCTGTGTCAAGTCCAAGTTCAACTAACATATTTTTAATAAATTCTACTGGAGTTCTTACAACTGCAATAACTATAGGAGTTTACCCTAGATTTATGTGCTACATTCCTACAACAGATGAATTAGCTATATCTAATTCTAGTTCTACTAATACAGTAATAACAATGAAAGTAATATAAATATGTTTAATACAAATAATATAGGTTATGGAAAGTATCTCTATAATAAAAATAAACTTAAAGGTTTAATAGACTGGTCAGACTGTGTATATAATCAAGTATGGACTACAAATACAATAACTGTAGGTTCAGGCCCTCGTTCTGTATGTTACATACCTACAGTAGATAAAATAGCTGTAGCTAACTATAGTTCTAATAATGTAATGTTAATAAACTCTGCAGGTGTAAAAACAAATACAATAACTGTAGGCTCACGTCCCACCTCTGTATGTTACATACCTACAGTAGATAAAATAGCTGTAGCTAACTATAGTTCTAATAATGTAATGTTAATAAACTCTGCAGGTGTAAAAACAAATACAATAA
>Ga0172381_10001970_pt1 | contig 23418 bp, 22 predicted proteins | sample Leawel6488metaG_FD_119754 | JGI IMG/M metagenome (GOLD analysis project Ga0172381, IMG submission 119754) | Leachate microbial communities from a municipal landfill in Southern Ontario, Canada - Leachate well 64-88 metaG | ecosystem: Engineered > Solid waste > Landfill > Unclassified | place...
CTTTCCGGGGCGGCTGTTCCTCTCTGAAGCAGAACGGGATGCTCGGCGGGAAGAGGAACGCCAGAGACGTCGCTCAAGTTTCCAGGTAATACAGGATCTGCAGGAAGGACTCTTGAATGAAACAGATTGGAATCGCGGACGCATTCGCCACCAGATGGATGTCTTTGAGCCGGGCGCCACGTGCTACATCATGACAGAATTTCCTATTCCAGTCGGTATTGATCCTGATGATGACCAGGCAAACAACTACGTAGAACGTGATGCCGGTTGCGACCCGGAGAATCCGGATACCGATGGTGATGGTCTGAATGACGGAGTGGAAATCTTCCTACTCAAAACTCTCCCTACATCGCGTGATTCCGATGGAGATGGTCTCATCGACGGTCTGGAGGACAAAGATCGCGATGGCATGATTGAGGCCGGGGAAACGGACCCCACTAAACGTGATTCCGATGGAGATAATCTGTGTGATGGCCTGTGCCGTGTTGGATCAAATGGCAGGGAACTGCGCGGTGAAGATATCAACCTGAATGGTGAAGTGGATGAAGGCGAAACAAACCCTTTGCGTGCCGATTCAGACGGAAATGGCATTCTGGATGACCAAGAGTACTTCAATTGCCTGCTTGAGTCTGGCGATTGCAATTATTCGGCTTTTCCGATACAATAATATGATTTCCATGAACACCACCACCTCCCTCCACCGGCTCATGAGCGGCATTGTAGCGATCAGCGCGCTCTTGATCCCCGCATCAGCCTCAGCATACTTGCTTCCGGAAGAAGTACTCTGGAATGACTACTACGTTCCACCTCGTGCACGTGATGTGGAAGAAGCGGCGAGTCGACAAGCGCGGGAAAGTGCGGATCGCCGTGAAGCGGAGCAAGAAGCTATTTTTGCCGAACAACATCCGCCGGAGCCCGTTATTGTGGAAGAAGAGACTACTGATGCACATACAGCTGCACCTAGTGACAATACATCACTCGAGGGAATTGATCTGGAAGTGCTGCGCACTATTCGCCTGCTCGAACGTATTGATGCACGACAGGACGTTCTGGAGGATCTTTCGAGTTTGCCTGCATTCCACACAGGTGCACCTCTGGAACCGCTTACACATACGGGCCCGGAGAGCATTTTTGCCGCTGTCATGATGCTGGGCGCCGTTGGATGGACTCTCAAGCGCGCAGGGAAGCAGAAGGGATGGGTACGACGTGCTCTTCGGTAAATTGTTGTAGGGAATCTCCTGTGATTTTTCCTGTCTGTTCCATAGGTATTTGGCACAGATTTTTTCGCAGAAGAATGCAGAAAAATTAACATGAGCCGTACAGAATATTCAGCAGCTCTGCGCACGGCAGAGAATTAATGATACGGTACCTGCGTGCCACCGTCTTTTTCCTTTACCGGGAAACGCTGGATTGTGCCTGATAACTGCATCATTGCAGATGCACAGACACATCCACAGCAATTACTCCTTGCTCTCTGCCATCGGCGCGGCATCCAATTGCAAAAAGTAGAAGATGTTCTTCCTCCATTCGGAGAATTACACGATGCTCTGCGTGCGACCAGCCGCATCTATGAGGCGCTCAAAAAACAAGAACACATCGGTATCTTTGGCGATTACGATTGTGATGGTGTTACCGCAACGGCACAGCTCGTGCGTTTTTTGCAGCGTCATGGAACACAACCGTTCGTGCGTCTTCCACATCGCGTACATGACGGATATGGCTTGAAGATGCGCATTATCGATGAATGCCTTGCTCAGGATGTGAACCTTTTGATTACCGTTGATACGGGTATCACGGCCGTGGAAGAAATTCGCCATGCGCAACAGAATGGAATGGACGTGATTATCACTGACCACCATCGCCTGCATGAGGAAGTGCCGCCAGCATACGCAATTGTCCATCCGGCACTTTCCTCTACGCTGCGTGATCCCAATCCCTCTGGGAGCGCCGTTGTCTTCCATCTTCTGCGCGCATTGGAAGGTGATGAGTGGGATGGAAGAGATACCGATCTCTGCCTGGCAATGCTTGGCACAATCGCGGACGTCATGGAATTAAGAGGGCACAATCGTTTATTGATACAACAGGGATTAACTGCTCTGCGGACACTGGCTCCATCTCCTCTCGTGCAACTTATCGAGCAGGCAGGCCTTAAGCCGGCAACCGTAACGAGCAGGGATATTGCCTTTCGCATTGCACCGCGCATCAATGCTGCAGGACGCATAGATGATCCCTTGATTGCGCTGGAAGCATTGCTTTTGGGAGGCGATGCCCTTGCCTCACTCGAGGAACTTAATGAACGCCGCCAACGCCTTACGGAATCATTTTTTGCTGAAGCACTGACTCTTCTTGGTATCACGCCGCTCACGAAAAAGGGAATCCCTCATTTGCTCGCTATTGCCCATGAAGAATTTCCTCAGGGAATCCTGGGTCTCATTGCAGGAAAACTTACGGAGATGTTTGGCAAACCCAGCTTGGTTGCCTGTGTACATGGAGATACATGCACAGCGTCTCTGCGGAGCACTCCTGCATATCACATCACTGATGGTCTGATGCGGCACAGTGACCTTCTGACGTACTACGGAGGCCACGCACAGGCCGCTGGCTGCACATTCCCCCTGAAGAATTTTCCAGAGCTGTCACGGCGCTTACAGAAGGATATTCAGGAACGCACGACATCTGATGAATTGACGCCCTCTCTTACTCTTGATGCTGTTTTGCCTCCATCACTCCTGCATCTGAATCTTGCACGAGCACTGGAAAATCTGGAACCCTTTGGTGCCAGTAATCCAGAACCACTCTTTTGCATCAGAAATATCCGCATGGAATCACTGCGCTGCGTGGGGAGCGATGGTGCGCATTTGCAATGCAGCATCTCAGGGAAGAAAGGGATCGGTTTTGGGTTGGGGCATCTGACTGCGCAATTGCAGGAACCTGTAGATATCGCCTGTCGCATTGGCATCAATGAATGGAACGGCAGGATAGAACCACAGATATTTTTGGAGGATATTCGAAGAACAGAACAGAGGAATCAGAAGCTAGGAATCAGTAATCAGGTTTCAGCAAAAAGAGGGTCCTGACTTCTGGTTCCTGATTACTGATTCCTAAACCGGTACAAGGCTCCCCTCCATCCAGAACACATCAGCAATGGGAGCGCCAAGCGCTGCGGCTATTTTAAATGAGAGAAGAACAGATGGATTAGTTTGCCCACGCTCAATGCTCATGATTGTCTGACGACTGACACCTGTACGCAGCGCAAGCTCTTCCTGTGTCATACTACGATCAAACCGCAGACGGCGGATCGAATTCTTGAGCACTGCTGTAGGCATACAAAGAGGAGGTAACAGAACAATAGTGGAGGCATTTTACTGATCATCAGCTTTTGATCAAGACAAAAAGCCAACGATCATTTCTTTGGCAATAAGAACCGTGCCTAACGGTATCAGATAGAGTGCAAACCAGCCAAGACTCTTCATAGCAACCCATCGACGCAGAAAAAGCACCGTGCCAATGCTTACAAGTAAAGAAGTGCAAAAACCCAGAATCACAATGGAAATGGGCGGCAGGAAAATGGCTCCGGAAAAAGCATCTTTCGCTGTGATCAATCCTGCACCGGCAATGACAGGAGCAGCCATTAAAAAGGAGAAATCCAATGCTTCACTGCGCGAAAGGCCGGCCATGCGCGCAGCGGAAATGGTCAGGCCGGACCGCGAGAGTCCCGGAACGAGTGCACATGCCTGCGCACAACCGATCAAGAATGCACGCGTGCGCGGCAGTGCCATGCTTCGACGATGTACAGGGAACCGTTCGCCCAGAAGAAGTACCAATGCCGTAAGAAGAAAAGCAAGTCCGACGGTCATTGGTGAACGCAGTAACTCAACGATGTAATTCTGAAAAAGAACGCCAACAACTACGGCAGGAATGGTAGAAATGATAAGCGCCACAAGGAGCGCACGGTGTGCATGGTTACGACCAAAGAACGCACCCAATAACCGCCACCATGTTTTACGGTAACAAATGAGAAGCGCACAGAGCGTTCCTGCATGCAATACAATATCGAAGCCTTGCAGAGAAGCATTGGAAAGGGGAATGTGGAGGAATGCCTCAGCAAGCGCCAGATGTCCTGAGCTGGAAACTGGCAGGAATTCTGTAAGCCCCTGGATCATGCCGAGCAGTGCGGCTTGGAAAAACGTCATGACTGAAAGAAGTATACGCGAGGTGTGCGTTGCTTGTTGTTAGTTCTTGGTTCTTTTTTTGCATAACTAGGAACTAGGAACTAGGAACTAACAACTAGGACCGAAGAGTCGGCAACGAAATAATTATTCCCGAAATTTCCAATAGCCTAACAAAATGATTCCGCATCCAACCACCACCCAAAAGAGCGCCGTTTGGCTCCAGGCCTGAACGAGTTCTTTATTCTCTCCGACAAAGTATCCAATGAGTGTGAGAATGGTTACCCAGATACCTGCGCCCATTCCCGTAAAAAAGGAGAATCGAAGAATATCCATACGCACCAATCCTGCAGGGAACGAAATGTACTGACGCACAACCGGAATCATGCGGCCAATGAGTGTGCCGATTTCCCCATGTCTGCGGAAGTACGCTTCTACGCGCTCAAACTTTTCCGGTGGTAGGAACAGCCATTTCCCCCATCGTAACAACGCGCTGCGCCCCAATGTTCTTGCAAGAGCATAGTTCACCCATGCACCGAACAAAGATCCCAGTATCCCCATAAAAATCACCACAAAAAGATTCATCTCTCCCTGCTGTGCCAGATATCCTGCCGGTATCATGACCACTTCACTCGGGAACGGGAAGAATGAGCTTTCCAATCCCATTAAAAGAAAAATTCCTGGGTAACCAAATGCGCCTACAGTATCTACGAGCCATTGAATGAGTGCGTGCAGCATCCGGGATATCGTAGGGAAGGAAATGCAGAGAGAAAAGGGGAAGAAAAATTCTTATGCATGATGCTTTCTTCGCACTCCGCACTGCATCCTTCCACTTGCGCAACTCTTCCTCTTTGCAATATCCACCTCATATTGTGTACGATTTCATGAAATGAACCCTTCTCCGTTCCACGGAATCTTCAGCGCATTCAATCAGGAGCAACTTTCTTCTGATGTATCCGCGGCTCCAGAGGCTTTTGGTGCCGAGGTACAGCATGCTCATCCTGTCTCTTCTTCTGGGCAGATTACCGCACAAACCACCGGCCAGATTGCCGTAGATATTTATGAACAAGACGGTTACTACATCATCCGCGCTCCTATCGCCGGCGTAAAACTTTCTGACTTGGACATTGAAGTGGATGACAAAATTCTTACGATCCGCGGCGTGCGCGCCATGACCGATGTTGTGCCTACAGACCAGTATTATATTCAGGAATGTTTCTGGGGAGAGTTTCGCCGCTCCATTACTCTGCCGTGCAGTATTGATCCTAAACGCGTGAAGGCTACCTTCAGTAAAGACTGTATTCTTAAGATCCTGATTCCCCGGGAAGAGAAAGTGAAGATCGTACGAGTGAGTGAAGGATAAATTCTTTTTGTACTTATTGTTCGCCCCACGCTTTTACTGCATGCGTGTAACCTTCCGGCGTACCTGTATCCAATCGTATGCCCTCACACTCAAAACCGTGAACAGGTGTGGACTGGAGTCCCGCAATAAGCGCATCAATGATGCGAATTTCGCCTCCGTGCCCACTGGAAACAGCAGGAAGTGCATCGAACAGAGAACGAGGAAGAATGTAGCGCCCCACAATACCAAGCGTGGAAGGCGCATCATCAGGATGCGGTTTTTCCACCATGCCCTTTAACTTTTTCAGACGTGGCTCCGTAGCGTGCTCCTGTTCCACATCGACAATACCGTAGCGCTGCGTATGTTCCCGCGGAATATTTTCCAGTGCCACGAGCGCCCCCCGATTCCCCGCATGTTCGTATGCACGCAATAATTGAACAAGGCCGGGGTCGCTGCCAATAAAGAGGTCATCGCCAAAAAGCACTGCAAGAGGATCGTTACCAACCCACTCAGCCGCCTGCAGTATGGCATGACCATCACCGAGTTGTTCATCCTGATACACCACATGAAAACGCACGGCATCATAACGCTGGAGATCTTCCAGATGATGAAGTTTGTTCCGTCGTTTTAGTTCTGCCATGAGCATAGGATCTTCTTCAAAGAAGCGCGGTATTGCTTCTTTGCCTTTGCTGATAACAAAGCAAATGTCTGTAATGCCGGCTGCCAGACATTCATCCACAAGGTGAGCAATGATCGGACGATTGCCAATGGGCAGAAGTTCTTTGGGAACAACTTTCGTCCACGGGAGAAACCGCGTACCAAGACCGGCTACTGGGAGAATGGCTTGAGTAATCTTCATGGGCGAAAGCAGTGTACGAGGAGGCTGTTATGAATGCCACCACGTTGAGCTGGAAATATCTGTTTAGAACTAATCTTTACAGACCGGTTCCCCAAACACATTTTGTCCACGACTACTTGCTGCGATGTAATCCTCCCATTTTCCTGCCGGTAGCAGACGACCTTGCAGTTGGTATGCCTCGAGCGTGGGATCCAAGAGCGATTGCCACTCTAGATTGCCGTTCTCTGTGAGCACTTGAACACCCGGTTCGTTCAGTATTCCGTGCCGTTTCCCTCCTCGAGAGAATTTTCTATAGATCCATTCTGTGATTTCCTTATCGAAGACGTTTAGAACTTGTGGGTAGTTGTTGGGATGTTCGCTTGTAAAAAGAGGAGCATACTGCCGTCGTCCCCATTTACGCTCCGTAACTTTCTGTACTCGAAAGATGCTCGGTGGTCGAATGCCATTTTTATCATTATCACCAAAGTAAGGTTTATATTCTAAGCACACCGGTACATGGTGAGGTGTTACTCTCGCTATTTGAAATTGATGCATGTCAGAACTTTCCTCTCCTTCAGAAGAGCGATGGAGTAATACATATCCTTCTTGTAATGCTTGGAAAAGAGCATTAAGACGATTATTTTCTGCATTTTGCTCCGGTGTGATTTTATGGAGGAGGCGATGCATTTCTGTTGGGTGAAGCGTAAGACCCGTTCCTCCATTTCGTATCTGGGACTGTATTTCTTCGTATAATTGTCCCACACGGTCCATGTCGGTTTCTCGGGTTCTTTGTTGTGCACCAATCCTTTGGTTGGCTACAGCTTCATGAAGGCCCACTGCTGCTTCTGTAATGATATTACGCAAGTGACTGGCAGAATTGTTATCTCGATGTGTGAGATTTGTTAAGGCGTGCGTGGTCATGTCCATGTTCTCCAGATCGATGTCTTTTGCAGGATGACTCTCTGAAGTGGCTTCTTCAAGCATTTTTTGTACAGCAACTTTAATTATTCCTTGATATTTTTCGATCTGTTCTCTAATTGCTTCAGTGCGCAATTCATTAATATGGCTGAGCTGTGCAAGATAAGCCTCAGCTGGCGAATTTTTTATAGATGATATGGCATCAGTGACCATAGGTAAAATACCGTATCATCGCTAGAAGAAATTGACAATAACGTTCTCCTTGAGTATAATGGGGAGAAATTTCTCACACAAACTCCTATGGGTACACAAAACGAACTCGACAAGGTCCATGACCTCTACATTATGCAGATAGAGCTCTGGAAGGTCTTGGACGGACATGTCCGCGGAGAGAAGCAGCTCACAGAAGCGCGCAAGCGATTAAGACAATTCACGAAGCTTCTAAAAGAAGTGGACTGGCGTTACATGGGCGGAGAGGATGTGTATCAAACGCTCGAAGAGATGGGGCTACAAGCTGATCGCAAGCTCCGCGCAAAAGCAGAACAACAAACACGCAAAACAGTAAAAGCTGTTGCTAAGAAACCCGGCGCCTTGAGCAAGAAGAGAAAATAATCACCCCTCTTTTACTGACACTCGTACTCGTACGGAGATACGCGGTAGTTTGCACGGCCGTAGCTGTAATTATCGCACCCTGCAGTTTTATATGGCCGTGGAACATATCCGTTTTCCAAACTGTATCGAACACCATTATTGGACCGATAGAACATGGAATAACGCACGGCATCAGTATCAATCGGCGGGGCATAGTAGGTCTCACGGAAGTATGGATGGAGTGCGTGCGTTTGGCTGCGATCAGGATGTGAATAGAAGAAGTACTTGCTCACACCATAACGCAGTTCACCATCACGATCTGAGGTTGTGTACACCACACGAGGACGAACATCCCATGGATGCACGCCATAGGTCACATCGTCAATGTTTTCACTCGCCTGAGCGACCGGAGCAAAGAGGACAACCAAGAGGGTTGCGAGCGAGACAGTGGAGAAAATCTTTGACATAGGAGAGATATCCTACATGTCTTTTAAGATTAGTCAAGTACCTTTAACAGCCTTTTCTCTGGCGTACAAAGGAGGCTATAGACCCAAAAAACCCTCTGCAATGTCATCTTCGCTATTAGGAACGATTTTGCTTACTTTCCTCGCTTGAACAGCTCTATTTCATCTCTGAGGTCCGCCGCCTTTTCGAACTCCATATTCTGCGCAGCTAGTTCCATCTGCATTTCCAGCTCTTCTATAAGACGCTTCCTTTCATCTGCGGGGATTTTATCATGTCGGCGGCGCGGACGGGAAAGCTGCGCCTTGCGTTGTTCTTCACCAATATCGTGTATCGCTTTCTCAATCGTTTTTGGAGTAATGCCATGCTTCTTGTTGTACGCCTCCTGAATGACGCGGCGGCGATCGGTTTCATCGAGCGCCCCTCGCATTGCATCCGTTATGACATCGCCATAAAGAGTTACATGCCCGTGTACATTGCGCGCACAGCGTCCGATCGTCTGAATGAGTGCATCTCGCGAACGGAGAAATCCCTGCTTATCCGCATCCAGAATGGCAATAAAGCTCACTTCGGGCAGATCGAGTCCTTCACGCAGAAGATTGATTCCCACAATGATATCAATTTCGCCTGTCCGGAGTTGCCGCAGAATTTCTATACGCTCAAAAGTCTCAATATCACTGTGGAGATACCGCACCTTATAGTCCTGATCCTGCAGGTACTGCGTAAGCTTCTCTGACATCTTTTTTGTCAGTGTAGTCACGAGCACGCGCTCGCCGCGCTTGAGCGTCTGTTGAATTTCTTTTGTCAGATCATCAATCTGATTCTTGGAAGGCTTAACCGTCACAATGGGATCGACGAGTCCTGTGGGCCGGATGATCTGTTCGGCAATACGATTTTTTGCTGTGTTGGCATATTCATATTTACCGGGGGTTGCGGAAACATAGACCGCCTGATGTACGCGACTTTCGAATTCATCAAATTTGAGAGGTCGGTTATCGTGCGCGCTCGGGAGACGGAAGCCGTAATCGACGAGTGTTTGTTTGCGGCTACGATTCCCCTCATGCATGCCGCCGATCTGCGGAATGGTCATGTGTGATTCATCGACAAAGAGGAGAAAATCCTTCGAGAAGTAATCAAGGAGGGTGGAGGGTGGCGATCCCGGCTCACTGTCTTCCAAATAACGCACATAATTTTCAATCCCTGAGCAATAGCCGGTCTCTTTGAGCATTTCCACATCGTATTCCGTGCGCTGACGGATACGCTCGGCTTTAGCAAGCTCCCCGACTGCCAATAATTCTTTTTCCCGGATTTCCATATCCTGCAGAATTCCTTCTGTGGCACGTTCAATTTTTTCTTTGGTTGTTACGGTGTGCACCGCCGGGAAAATCGTTGCTTCGTCCATGTCTGCAATGAGTTCCCCTGTAAAACTATCGACTTCCTGAATGGTTTCAATTTCATCAAAAGGCATTTCCATGCGGATCACCGTATCGCCGGCTGGCGGAAAGATCTCAACCGTATCCCCTAAAACATGGAACATCCCCTGCTTAAATTCAATACCTGAGCGTTTGTACTGAATATCTGTCAGGCGCCGCAGAAGCGTATCGCGCTGCACTGCATCTCCACGTTTAAGCGTAATGGCCAGCGCCTCGTAATCACTCACGCTACCGAGCCCATAGATACAGGAAACCGAGGCGACGATGAGTACATCGCGCCGCGTGAGGAGGTTATATGTTGCCGCATGGCGGAACTTTTCGATCTCTTCATTGATAGAGGCATCTTTCTCAATATACGTGTCCGTTGTTGGAAGATATGCCTCCGGTTGGTAGTAATCGTAATAGGAAACAAAGTAGCTAACGGCATTATCAGGGAAAAACATTTGGAACTCACTGCAAAGCTGTGCCGCAAGCGTTTTGTTGTGTACCAGCACAAGTGTGGGGCGATTGAGCTGCGTCACAACATTCGCCATGGTGAATGTTTTGCCCGTACCCGTTGCCCCCAGAAGAATCTGATGGCGTTCTCCGCTCTGGAGCCCGTCAGTAAGTTGGACAATTGCCTTAGGCTGGTCGCCCGTTGGAGAGAAATCGGAGACAAGCCGAAAGGGTTTAGGATTTGGCATGTCAGGGCATTGTACAAGAATGCCCACAGCCGTGGAAGGCTGCTTTGGAAATAGATAGTTATTTTTCCAATAATGAAAGTGCCCTGCAACGCCTGAGTTAACTACTCTCCTGATTGTGATGCGGTTGCTTTGCTTGCAATTACCTTTAATTCTTGAACTGCTTTTGCTATTTGCTGGCCAACAGCGTTCACTACTGCCGAATCCTTAGGTTGTATTCCTCCCTGCTCAAGTACACCCACCGCTCTTGTAAGTTCATCTGTATATTTACGCAAATCTTGAATAGGAGGACATGAAGACATTGATAGATAGGGAAGAAAAACAGGGGGCAGATGCTACCCGCCTGGGGAAGAGTGTCAACTGACATGGCCTGTATTACCTGAAGGAACCCAATACAGAGAAAATGAGTGCATCAGGCTAAGAGGTGCGATACTCTTTGCATATGATCGATTTAGAAGATCTTCGCGCCCGACCCGATGTCTACCAGAAAGCCGCCAAGAACAAAGGAATTGATATCAATGTGAAAACCTTCTTGAAGATTGATGGGGAGCGCAGGGAATTAATTCAACACACGGAGGAGGAGCGCGCCAAAAAGAACGCCGCCAGCAAAAAAATCCCGACAATGAAGGGGAAAGAGAAGGAGAAAATCCTTCAGGAAATGAAGAAGTTAAATGACGAGCTAAAAAAGCAAGAAGATTCCCTGCAGGCTCTGGAAGAAAAATGGAGAACAATGCAGCTGCAGCTTCCTTCTCTTCCTTTGGATTCCGTTCCCATCGGAAAAGATGACACGCAGAACGTGGAAGTTCGACGTGTGGGCGATATCCCAAAATTTGATTTTGAGCCAAAGGATCACGTTGCTCTGGGTGAGGCACTCGATATTCTTGATATCCCGCGCGGTGTGAAGATTGCAGGTTCCCGCAGTTATTTTCTGAAAGGAGACGGTGCGCGGCTGGAGATGGCTGTCTTGCAATTTGCACTCGACCATCTGCGCAAAAAAGGATGGATTCAATTTACTCCCCCGTATTTTGCAAACTGGGAGTGCTTGATGGGCACGGGATTTTTCCCTGGTGCAGAGGAACAGACGTACGCCATTGGCGCTCAACAGAAACGTGGCGAATCTATAGAAGGGGATGACCTCTATATGATCGGGACTTCCGAAGTTTCTGTAGCCAGCTATCACAGAGACGAAGTGCTGGAAGAGGATGATTTGCCAACGCGCTATGCAGGCTTCAGTCCATGCTTTCGACGGGAAGCCGGAACCTATGGAAAAGACACAAAAGGTCTTTATCGCATTCACCAGTTCCAGAAAGTAGAACAGGTGGTTCTGTGCCGTGCGGATCAGGAAGAGGGGATGCGCCTGTTCGAGGAAATTCGTACCAACGCAGAAGAAGTTCTGCAAGCACTCAAGCTCCCCTACCGCATCATTGATGTCTGCACTGGCGATATGGGCAAGGGCAAGGTCTTCATGCAGGACATTGAAACCTGGATGCCCAGCCGCAAGAACTATGGGGAAACTCATAGTTGCAGCTACCTTGGCGATTTTCAGGCACGCAGGCTGAACATCAAGTACAAAACAAAAGACGGTGAGAAGCTCTTTGTCCACACGTTGAACAACACCTGTATTGCAAGTCCGCGCATTCTGATTCCTCTGCTCGAGATATATCAGAACAAAGACGGTAGCGTGACGATCCCGGAGGTTCTGCGACCTTATATGGATGGTCAGAAAATAATCTCCCGCTGATTGCTATGAAGAACCAACGACGTTCACTTGTAGTACTGTTCCTGGCATCGCTGCCATTCGTGACCAAAGGTATTGTTCTGTGGATTGGTATTACCGGATACGCTGCCCAGTCGCTCTATAAAATTTTGCAATTGTGCATTCCTGTTCTTTGGCGCAGGAAAATGCTCCATGCACGCGGATGGAATACTCTCTGGCCAATTGATGAAATGTGGCCATGCAGAGAAGTAATACTCCTGGCTATCAGCATTGCTCTTGTATTCTCTGTGAGTGCAATTGGCGCTATGAAAATTCTTGCTCCGTTCTTTTCTGTGGATCCTGCGCTCATCCGCGCGGGGATGGATGCCCGCTTTTCCGTGACGCCTCTTGGGGCGCTCTGCGTTGTTCTTTTTCTTTCGTGCATCAACTCCGCGATTGAGGAGCTGCACTTCCGCGCATGGCTGGACCGTGAAATTTCCCGCGCATGGGGTACGACTTTTGGTGTGAGTATTTCCGCTCTTGCCTTTGGAGGTATGCATGTACTGATCTTTTGGGGATTACCCGGGTTTACTCTTCCAATTCTTTTGCTCATTGCATTAGGACTGGCTATTGCCGGAGCTGCGTGGAGCATGCTCATGCGTTTGCCTGGCGGTATTCATGCTGCTTTTCTGAGTCATGCACTCAGTGACGCACTGGTTTTGGGGTGGGGACTTCTGTGGCTTGGATACTTCTGATGGTAGGATGGCTATATGCCAAAGAAGTTCCTGATCGCCGACGATTCAGATGCCAAAGCAATGTTATTGGAAGGAATCATCCATGCAGCAAAATTCAGTGCCACAATTCTCCGTGCACGGACTACGGAAGAGGCAATGTGCATTATTGAAAAGCAGCCGGATATTGCATTCGCATTTGTGGACTATGAAATCCCCACAAAGGAAGGACCAGCGGTAATTCGTTTTTTAAAGGAGAAGAATCCCCTCGCGCACATTGCACTCGTCAGCGCCGTGGAGAACGACGCATATAAGAATTCGGCGCTAGCGGCTGGAGCGGAGACGTACGTATGCACTTCTTTTGATATGCAAACTGTAGAGGACACACTCCATAACATTCTTCAAAGCTGGAGCACTGCAAAGGCATAGCACCAGAATTCTTCCTGTGTAATTTCTGTAACTTCTCCATGAAAATCCTCTTCACCCGTTTTCCCCTCGAAAGTGCCCACGGCGGTGCAGAGGTGCAGACTCTTTCCTTGATGGAAGGATTGCTGGAACGCGGTCATGCGGTGGCATTTCTGGGGAGCTGCCCCGTACTGCTGCAAGAATGCAGAAAACGCAATATCCCCTGCGTTGAACTTGATATTGGCGCGCCTCCGGTGACTAAGTGGGGGACGGTGAGCTTTCTGTGGCGCAGAAGGAAAATGCAACAACTTCTTATAAAGACTATCCGTGTATTCCGCGATCTTGATGCCATCTGCATGCTGAGCCTCTCGGAAAAATTACTTGTCCCACCAGAAAAATTTTCGAATGTGCGCATTTTCTGGATCGAACATGATCGCATTGGACGATGGCTCATCAAGAATCCCTGGTTTGGATCATTGCGCAGGAACAGCGAACATGTGACAACAGTTGCTGTTTCGGAATTGAGCAAAAATTTTTATATACACCTCGGCTGGCCGGAAGATCGCATCGTTACCATTCCAAACGGCGTTGACCCTCTGCGTTTTGCTCATCCTGCAACAATATCCAAACCCAACCAATTCCACATTGGTTGTGTAGCTCGCCTTACCTCCGATAAGGGAATTGATTTGCTGATTTCCGCCGTCCGTGGGCTGCCCGATGCACGACTGACCATTGTGGGAGGAGGAAGAGAGCTGGAACGACTTCTTTGCATCATTGAACCTGTAAATGATCAAATCACCATTCTGAAATACATTGATGATCTGGGCGCTTTTTACCATTCTCTTGATGTTCTGGTGCTTCCTTCCCGGGACCATGATCCTTTTGGTCTGGTGGCTGCGGAAGCAATGATGCTAGGGATTGCTGTTGTTGTTACCGACGCATGCGGTATTGCCAGCTATCTCACCAATGGCTCTAGCGGCATTGTTGTGGAAGCCGGATCTGCCTCTGCTCTTCTGGAAGCGCTGCGCCGCCTTCAGAAATCTCCGGAAGAGAGAAGGAGTCTTGCACAACAGGGAAAATCACTCGCTTTGGAAAGTTTCACTGTCGAACGCATGGTTAACAATTACGTTGCACTCCTGTCACCCCAACATTGATATTTTTGCGATATACTCAAACCAATGCACCGCTCTGTAATCTTCTTTGTTTTCCTTGCCTCTTGCTTCTACCCTCTGAGCACGGGAGCTAAGGATTTGGTGGATAAACCGCCTATTATTTCCCGCGAGCAGTGGGGAGCAGATGAATCCTTCCTGACACAGGACCCTAATGGCGATGTCGACGTGGGCGTCACAGATGTTGGAGAATCAGGGAACACCGCTGACCGCGCCGAAGAATGTCAGGAGTGGCGTCGTAAATATCCCAACGAATTCTCTATTGATCGTACAGTGACTGTAGATGAGAACGGTGAACGCCTGCGATGGGCCCAACAGTATTCATCTATGATCCGGCTGCTTGTAGTGCATCACACCGCACTGAAAGTCACTGGCGATGATCGGTCGCCAGCAGAACGCATGCAAGCGCTCTATCAGTACCATGCGAATCAATTGGGATGGGGAGACATTGGTTATAACTACGTCGTTGATGAAAAGGGGAATATTTACGAAGGCAGAGCGGGAGGAGACGGCGTTATTGGAGGTCATGTGTATTGTTCTAATGTGGGAACAATTGGCATTGCCCTCATGGGGAATTTTGAGGAAGAGCGCCCCACGCAACCGCAAATCAAAAGCCTAAAATGGCTCCTTGCGTACCTGGCACAGGAAAACTCCATTAATCTGAATGCGAAGACACGGTTTCACGGCGTTCTGACTCCTACCATTGTCGGCCACAAGGATGTTGGACGAACTAAATGCCCCGGTTATTATCTGAAGGAAATCCTTCCGCAGATCCGCACGCATGTTATCGCTGGCAAACTTGGCTCACCCATCAGCCCGCCATCGTTGCGATTCTACAGTGACGGGACTTCTCGGCGCCTTGCAGAGCGGCTCTATGTTCCAGAGAAACGTGAACCCACACTGGAGCCTATGGGGCCTACCGAGCTCATCGGGAGACCGGGGGGGCAGCTTACCATTCAGGTGCGCTATACCGCAGGAGATGCGCTTGTGCCGCGACGGGCGCGCTTGGTAGCCGTGGAACGTTCCGATCCGCGCATCGGCATCTGGCAGGATTTTGCGGGGAATGACGTGCGCGTCCGGCGGGAAATTCTTGCACCGCAATCTCTGCGGGCTGGCGAATCGATAGTTATTCCTCTGCGCATTCAATTGCCGCGCAGAACACTAATGTATGACCTGAGCATAGGAGACATTGATTTTAAGCTGCGCGCGGAGGGTCGTAGGATTCCGCTTCCTATAAACTCTTCTGCGTCATTGTCATCCGAACAGGAATCTGAGGAAGATACACCTGTCTTCGTGCCAGCGGCCGCACCCAACTCTTCCAGCATTATCCCTCAGTCTCTGGCGCGCGCAGAGAAACTCATTCGCATACGCCTCAGTTTTGATCAACCAACAGCTACGATCACCAGTAATGTGCTCCCCAAGATTAACGATCGCGTGTTAGGCGGCCGTTCTGTGTCGCTGCGCCGCGACGGTGATTCCTGCCTAGCTGAGGTAGCTGGTTTACGCGTTTCCGCCCCCATTGTGCGTATTGATGCACAATCAGGCGTCAATACTATTGCCAGCTGGTCACGGGCGACCAACCGTTTCCGTGGTGTTCTGGAATGTCGGATTATCGATGACCAACTCGTACTCATCAATGAACTTTCTCTGGAGGATTATCTCAAAGGATTAGCTGAAGAGCCGGATTCCGAACCGTATGAAAAACAGCGTGCCTTTGCTATCGCTGCGCGCAGTTACGCTGCGTACTACCTGCAGCCATTGCACCGCAAGTTCCCAGAGATGCCCTATGACGGAGATGACAGCCCTGCTCGATTCCAATCGTATGGTGGCGTGTATTTTGAAGAACAGAATCCCCGCTGGGTTCAGGCAGTGGAAAGTACTGCAGGAAAAGTTGTTACCAAGAATGGACTCCTGGTGAAAACCCCCTACTTTTCTGCAGATGACGGACGGACCCGTTCGCCGGAGGAAGTGGGCTGGAATCGTTTCCCTTTTGAAGAAATATTCGAGAGCAAGCCTGATCCTTGGTGTCAGGGATTACCGATGAACGGACATGGCGTTGGTATGTCCGGCTGCGGAGCAAAAGGCCAGGCCAAAACCGGTAAAACCGGTGAAGAGATTATTCAGTACTACTACGAGGGGATTCAGATCCAGCAGCTGCAGTAAGTGTTATCCCACTGCTTTTAGCAGCATTTCGATCCGGGGGGTTTCTTCCCATAGAACTCCCAGATCTTCCCGCCCCATGTGGCCATATGCCGCAAGTGCTTTGTACTGCGGCTTGCAGAGATCCAGAGCATCAATAATAGCTGCAGGGCGGAGATCAAAGACCTCTTGAATGCCCCGTTCGATTGCACGGTCATCCTTGGTGCCTGTGCCGAACGTATCTACGTGGATAGAGACTGGCTGGGCAATGCCAATGGCATACGCAATCTGCACCTCGCACGTACGTGCAAGGCCGGCACGTACAACGTGCTTGGCGATCCAGCGAGCGGCATACGCTGCCGAGCGATCAACTTTACTTGGGTCTTTGCCAGAGAAGCATCCGCCGCCATGACGTCCGATGCCACCATAAGTATCCACGATAATTTTGCGACCCGTGAGACCGCAATCGCCTGGAGGTCCGCCGATGACAAAACGACCGGTGGGATTGATATGGAACTTTGTACGGTCATCCAACATTTCCCCGCAAACCGGCTCAATAACATGCTTGATAACATCTGCACGAATCTGCGCATGCTCAACATCCTCATGATGTTGTGTAGAAATCACCACACAATCGATGCGTTGTGGTGTTCCATCGTCGCTATACTCGACCGTCACTTGACTCTTACCATCGGGCCGCAGGAATTTGAGACCGTTTTCTTTGCGCACCTGTGCAAGTTTGTACGTTAATTTGTGCGCCAGAGAAATCGGTAACGGCATAAGTTCTGGTGTTTCGTCACACGCAAACCCGAACATCAATCCCTGGTCTCCCGCTCCTTGCTCGTGCTCCTGCGTTTGATCAACGCCCTGTGCAATATCCGGACTCTGCTCATCGATGCTGACCATAACAGCGCACGCCTTGTAGTCGAAACCGTAGGTTGCATCATCATAACCGATTTCTTTAATGGTCTGCCGTGCTATGCCAGCAACATCCACGTATCCGCTTGTGCGCATTTCGCCGGCAACAATAACCAGACCAGTAGTAGCTAGACATTCGCAGGCAACGTGCGCCTGCGGATCCTGACGCAATGCATCATCGAGAATTGCGTCGGAAATCTGGTCGCAGATTTTATCCGGATGACCTTCGGTCACCGATTCGGAAGTAAAGAAGTACGACATGGAACTGTGGGGGAAAGTGATAGAAAGAAGAGCTCTTTCCCCCTGCAGAGAAGAGTGAACTGTAACAGTCTATCTCCCCCGTCAGGGGCTGGATTTCCCACTTACACGCAAGAGCGAGAGTTGGGGGTCGCATCTTCGGGCCAGTTCCCTCCGCGACACTCTGGATAGAGCGGTGATGTAACCGTAGCGTACGCAATCCGTAGAACGGATGCAAGAAACTACGCTGCGGATTCTTCAAACAATGGAATGATTTGCGGACGCGCAGAGCATTGCCTCTCACAGGGAATATCTTCTTGCCGCGTACAGACAGGGCGCCATTCGCCGTCAACATCAGCAACATTGAGATCCTGACAGGTGTGATCTGATGCATTTCCCAGACGAAAATCATGCTGCGCACCAGCAAGAACTCTCTCGTAGTCGGAAAGCAGGCCAGAGTAATACCGCAGCATAAGACACAGGCGCTCTTCAGTATTCTGCGTTCTTAGTATGCTCAATCTGTCCAGAAGTTCATCTGCTTCTTGAGGTCTGATGTCTCCCAAATCCAATGCTCCTAAAATACGTCTGCGCATGGGATCGTAATCTTCCGATTTGTTATGGTGTATATCCCTGCCAATTTCCTCGCAGAAGAACCTGTAGTCAGCCTCTAAAACAATATCGGGGATGCTTCCTCTGGCATGCTGCAAAGCCCCCGGTTCCCCATCTGCCTGTTGTGCGCCATGCTCATTAGAGCTGATCATAAGCAAACTTGACGCTACACTGCTTTAATGCAGAGTTCAATATGCTTAATTTTGTGGCTTACATTAGGGCTCTTTTAGAGCTTGTTGTAGAACCAGGCAAACAGCCAACCGGTAACAAACCCATCTGCCATGCCCCATGCCGCGCCGATAACGCTGCCAGGAAGTGTGGGCTCAAAACCCCAGTACACGCTGCCGATAACCTGAACCATTGGAAGACCGTAACCAAAGTATGCAGCAAGCACGCCAAGGAAAAGCATTCCAAGAAAGCACGTTGCGCCACAGGCAAGACCGAAGCGGATTGTGCTGAGTTTGCCGTCTAATGCCATAGAAAGAGGGGAAAGTTGTAGGGTAGTGTACCGTTTTCCGTTTCTTGTTGCTATTCCGCGATGCGCGTTGGTGTGCTGTGCTATGCTTTGCGACACATGTTTGCAGCTCCATCGCCATTCAGTTTGGTGCTCTTTGGCGCCTCTGGTCATCTGGCACAAATCAAGCTCTATCCAGCGCTCTATATTCTGGCGCTTAAAAAACGTTTGCCCGAACAATATGCCATTGTAGGATTTTCACGGTCTGCAATGGATGATGGAGCGTTTCGCTCTTTGGTAGCGGATGCGGTGCACACACACGTCCCTGCAGTGAATGAATCGGTGCTGACCGCAATGCTGGAGCATGTGCACTACTACAAAGGTGAATATGATTCGCCTGATGACTTTACTGCGCTCGCAAAGATCTTAAAGAATTTGGAAAAAAGATGGAGTGGCATTGTGCGTTTGATGTACTTCTCTGTCCCGCCTTCTGTTTTTTCCGCCGTAGGAAAGAACCTTTGCAAGGGGGGAGTGCACACGCCGGAAATTCCATTGCGATGCATTGTAGAGAAGCCTGTGGGGAACGATCAGGAAAGTTTCCAAGCAATTCGTGATGCATTGATCGGCTGCTTTCGCGAAGAAGAAATTTATTTGCTTGATCATTACCTTGGTAAAGAAGCTGTACGCAATATCTATTACCTGCGCTACGCAAATCCTGTGGTAGAAACACTGCTTGCCAATGCACTCATCCACCATGTGGAAATCACCTCTTTTGAGGCCGCAGGGATTGAAGGGCGCGCAGGATATTTTGAACATGCCGGAACACTACGCGATATGTTCCAGAGTCATATGCTCATGGTTGCATCTCTTCTAACGATGCCCCTAGTGGAAACGGAGCAATCCATCCCCAAGAGCCGTTTTGGTGCGCTGAAGCAATTTTATTTGCCCCCAGCTAAAAATCTGAACACTGTCATCCTGCAGGGGCAGTACGATGCTGGAGAAGTTCACAGCTCAACTGTGCCGGCATATCAGGAAGAAGAAGGTGTTGCTACTGATTCACGAACAAACACCTTTATTGCTCTTAAACTTCTCAGCCGTGCGTCCCGATGGCAGGGTGTGCCTTTCTATTTGCGTTCCGGCAAACGCCTGGAGAAGAAAGAGACGCGTATTTCTATTCAGTTTCAGGAACCAACAGAGGTGGGTGAAGGAGCTAACCCCAATTGTCTGCACATTATCCTACAAGGCGAAGCAGGCATGCGCTTGCATCTGCAAACAAAAATGGGCGGTACGAACCCCTCATTCCGGGCACTGGTGCTGGCAGATCCTCTTGTTTGCATGGGTGATTGCCTGCCGGAACACAGCCTGATGATTCTGGAAGCTATTCACGGCAAGCGGCACTGGTTTCTTTCCTTCAATGAAGTACAGACTGCCTGGCATTTGATTGATCCTCTACAGGCACATCTGGATGAACCGACCACTGCGCTGCATCATTATCCTTCTGGTAGTAAAGGGCCGCAGGAAGCGGATGCGTGGATCACACAACAAGGAGTGACTTGGCACTGATTACAACTCTGCACAGTCCTGCGGACAATTGCATTGATCTTCCTCCGGAAGAATACAAAGACCATCACCACAGGTAACCCACCAATCCTCAACACAGGTGCCTTGCGAACCATCGTTGGATGTCACGCACACTTCTCCGCTAATGAAACTGGTAGGTTTTATTCCGGCATTCTGGCTGCAGCACTCCGTGGGACCAAACGCAGAATTCCCGTATACCTTCTCACCATTCTGTGCACAATTCACACAGTCCTCAGAGCAGGACGCTTCTTCGCTTTCGCACGCATCATCCCTACATCCATATTCGCAAGGATGCATCTTAAAACCTATCCCACCAATATATTCATCACAAAAAAACTCTTGCAGTGCATTATCTGTCCAACATTTATCACTGAATTCCTGATTCTCATAAGAAACTTCTCCTTTTGCATAAAAATTCATTCCTCCATCAGTATCAATACATTCATTTCCTCTAGGAGAATTGCATTTCCCATTACTGCATCCATTAGGACATTGAACGCCTATCGTTGTGCAAACTCCTACACCGGGGTCACAGATCCTTTCGTATAAATAACTCTGATTGGCACATTCATCTTTGGGTCTTACTGTTGGGTCATTCGGATCTAATTGTTCTTTATCATAACAAGTAGTAGCCATATAAGTATTATATCCATCAGGGTCCCAGCATTCACTTTCTCCAACAGAGATAAGTTCAGGCATATGGACTAAGGGAAGATCGTTATCTTCACATTTTCCCTCTTCGCAAGTTTTTCCCTCTTCGCATTCACCGCAACTACCTCCGCAACCATCGTCTCCACAATCCTTATTTTCACAATTTTCCATAGCATTACATTCGCCTTCTAGATCTTCTGCACAATCCTGAGGACAGGATGCTTCTTCGAGCTCACCTTCGCATGCACCATTACCACATACTGGTCCTCCTGCTGCACAATCCTCAACACAAAGGATGTGTCCATCGCAGAGATGAGGATTCTCTGTTGTCGGTTCACACGGGGATGCTGATTCGCCACCTTCGCAGATGCCATTCCCACAGACCTGCTCCTGCTCTAATGGTACACATATTCCTTGTGTACAAATCATACCTGCTTCGCAGTCCGCCGCATCCTGACAAATATCTGTATCTTCACTGCACACACTTGGGGATCCTTCGCAGATAAATCCGTCTTCCAGATGACAAGCAATGCTACATCCGTCTCCGTCCTGCAGCGCTACATCAGCTATCAATTCTCCCTGATCACACTCTTCCGCGCCACGAATAATGCCGTCTCCACAGTTCTCGTAGAGCTCCAATGTCGAATCTTCTGTGATGAAAAGACTATGATCTGCATCATCTTCAAATGGATATACATACAGGTAATATGCCTTGTCAGGCTGTAATTGTCTTATGATGCGCTGAGATTGTTCCATCTGCTGATAAGCTGCCTGCTCCTGTAATGACAGATGGCTAAGTAAGACAGGCGAAAGGTAGTATTGCCCGTTCATCGGTGGTTCATTACCCGTATATTCGTAAAGCATCATGGCAACCTGCTGCTCAGCCTGTGCAACGAAGTTGCTGAAAATATCTGCATCAATACCAATTGGTCCTGTCCGTATAATATGATTGGTTTCGGCATCAAGACGCACACCTTCTGCAGACTGCTGCAAAGAAGTTTTTTGTATGGAACCATGTGCGCGACGATAACGGAATCCATTTGTATCCAAGGAATTGGATATAGCATCATTATCATTGTTTTCGGAAATCCCTATATCTGCTACCAGTTCGTTCGATGAATGTGTTCTCTCCCATTGTTGCACCACCACTGCAAAACAAAGAACAAAAAACATCCACACGATGAACCCCGTTTTTTCGTGCCAGGTGTCTGTGGGCTTTTTCCGTGGCATAGATTGCTATTCAGTGTACTCGCCTGGTATCTGTCTGGGAAGTTCTCCTTGCTCGCAAAACAGCTCAACTCCTTTTTATCGTCAGGATCTTGAGAATCCGTATACTATCATTGTGCCATATCGTCTTATTACGACACAGTCGGAAGAGGAGTTTGTAACCCAAGCGACGCAAATTCTGCGTGGACGCATTGCTTCAGCAATCGCAAAAACCGGAATGTGTATTCTTGGCCTTTCTGGAGGTTCCACTCCCCAGACGATCTACGACGCATTGGGCGAAGAAAATATCGATTGGCAGAAGGTGTGGATCTTTTTAGTAGATGAACGTTATGTGGACCCCCAGAATCCACAGAGCAATCAGCGGTTGATCCGCGAAACGCTGCTGGCTCATGCTCCGATTCCAGAAGAGCAAATGCTTTTCTTTGACACCACTTTGCCCATAGAGGAGTGCATGGCGCAATACACACAAGGATTTAAGGAAATGATTACGGAATATCTGCCGCACATCGTTGTACTCGGCATGGGTGAAGACGGACATATCGCATCGCTCTTTCCTCCTTTGCCAGAGGAGGCTCTGGGAGATCAGCGATACGTTGTCCACACGCAAACCGATCGCTTTGCCGTGCATGATCGCGTATCTCTAGCATTGAATCCCCTGGCAGCAGCACAGGAGGTGCTAATGCTTTTGAAAGGAAAGGGGAAAAAGCGCATATGGGAAGAGATGCTTGCAAGTGACGAAGGTGAGCAGAGATGGCCTGCAAAACGGGTGCTCGAGAACAGAGCTACGACTGTCATATCATTGTGGTAGTAAGAATGTTCCTAGTTGCTCGTTCTTAGTTGATAACGAGAAACGAGCAACTAGGAACTAGGAACTACTCACAATCCACCGCCATATCTTTTACGTGATGAATCACTTGTCCTTCTGCTACGCAAATCAAATCAAGTCGGAAACTTCCTTCGTATTCATGTAACGCCACCCATGCGCGAGCTGCGCGCAGTAAATGCTCTTTTTTTGCACGAGTTATATTGAGTTCCGGTCGAAAATCTTTCGAAGTGCGTGCCCGGGTTTTTACTTCCGCAAAGACGACTGATCGCTCCTGCGGATCATACGCAACAATGTCTATCTCGTCTTTCTGTAGACGTACATTGCGCGCATAAATGCGATACC
>Ga0172381_10001971_pt1 | contig 23404 bp, 26 predicted proteins | sample Leawel6488metaG_FD_119754 | JGI IMG/M metagenome (GOLD analysis project Ga0172381, IMG submission 119754) | Leachate microbial communities from a municipal landfill in Southern Ontario, Canada - Leachate well 64-88 metaG | ecosystem: Engineered > Solid waste > Landfill > Unclassified | place...
GCCGCCTGTCGGGTTTTTGTTTGTTGCGCGGGTAAAAATTATGTTTAATTATCGCATCAGGGGTTAAAACAGAATCTATAGGGGGATATTGAAATGGCTGCAAAACAGGGGAAGCGTGCAAGCAGCGGCGGGAAGAAAGCCAAATCGAAAGCGGCGGGCAGCTCGCCCGTGCGGAGTAAGAGCGTCGCAAATCAGATAGTTGTGGAAATGCGGCCGCGTGGCTGAATGCGCAGCTTGCGGACAGATCCTAACAAAGGCGGTGCCTGTGGCGGGGGGGAAAACCAAATCACTCGAGCTGAGCCTGGACGATATGGCGTCGATTACTCTGCGCCGAGCCGCCGAGCTGCTCGATACAGACACCAAGACGCTCCGAAAACATATCGCCGAGGGTATGCCCGCAACGGGGACTGCGCGGGCGCCGAGGGTTGACCTGGTGGCCGTCGCTGCATGGATGAACAAACAGCTCGTAATCAGTAATCGGTAGCCGGTAACCAGGCAAAATCGCGAGCAGTAAACGGGGGGATAGGTGGCTGCTAAATCCAAAAAGTCAGGCGTGAAACGTAAGGCCCCAGGCGCGAAACGCAAGCACCCAGGCGTGAAACAAAAGGCCATGCCCGCGACGAAGGCGGGCAAGTCGGACGCTCTGGACCCGGCGGCGCTGAGCCGCAACGAGCTGGTGCAGCTGCTCAACTCCACGCAGCTCGGGGCGGTGATGACACGCCGCGTGCTCGACCGCCAGATGAACGCAGCCGGCCGACGCTGGCACAACGGCAAGACAATCAACCTGGCGGGCTACGCCCGCTGGCTGGCGGCGGAGTACGCAAAGCCGGACGCAACGAAGCAGACATATGCCGAGGCCAAAGCCCGCCAGGCGTCGCGCAACCGCGAGGCCACCAAGGCCGCCCAGGACATCGCGCCCATCCCTCAGATAGCAAATATAAAACGCCGCGAGGCCGCAGCCGCCAGTCTGCGCGTATTCTGCGAGACGTATTTCTCGCAGACGTTCTGCCTGCCGTGGTCGGACGACCATATCGAGGTTATGGAGATAATCGAGAACGTCGTCAACGGCGGCGGAATGTTCGCCTACGGCATGCCCCGCGGGCACGGCAAGACGTCCATAGCGCGGGCTGCTGCGCTGTGGGTTGTGCTCACCGGCCGCCGGCCCTACGTGGTGCCGATAGCCGGCACGCAGGCAAAGGCGGTCAGCCTGATAATGCGGCCGCTCAAAAAGGCGATACTGACCAACAAACTACTGGCTGCAGACTGGCCCGAGGCGGTGTACCCGCTGCGATGCCTGGAGAACACGGCCAAGCGGCAGGCGCAGCAGCACTGCGGCGGCGAGCTGACGTTTGTGCACTGGGGCGAGAGTAAGATAGTATTTCCGTCGCTGGCGGCCGAGGCCCTGCCGGATGGGCTGGACGCGTCGCCGTCGGCAGGGTCGATAATCGAGGCGACCAGTTTGGACAGCGACTTCCGCGGCTTGCAGCACGACGGCGCAGACGGGCGGACGCTGCGGCCTAGCCTGGTTCTGCTGGACGACCCGCAGACGCGGCAGACGGCCAAGAGTGACACGCAGACTCGATACCGCATGGAGCTGCTCAACGGCGACGTGCTCGGCATGGTCGGCCCGGGCGAGACGATGTCGGCGGTGGCGATGGTGACTCGGATATACCGCGAGGACTTGAGCGACCAGCTTCTCGACCGCGATAATAACCCGGAATGGCGCGGAAAGTCAGTGCCGATGGTCCGCAAGTGGCCGGGCGAGAAGGCCGAGACGCTCTGGGAGAAATATGAAGAACTGCGGGCCGACGGGCTGAGGCGCGACAAGGGGACGGCCGCGGCCGACAAGTTTTATAAAAAAAACCGCAAGGCTATGGACGCCGGCTGCGTGGTGTCGTGGCCGGACAGATACGACCACGAGCGGGAACTGTCGGCCGTGCAGCACGCATATAATCTGCGAATCAAGCACGGCCCGGATGCGTTTGCCAGCGAGTATCAGAACGAGCCGGTCCTCGAGCAGGGCGACGAAGATATTCTGACCGCCGCGCAGGTGGCGGCCAAAACAAACGGCCGGCCCGCCGGCCAGGCACCGATTAGGTGTACGCACGTCACCGGGTTTATCGACGTCCAGGACGAACTGCTCTACTGGTGCGTCTGCGCGTGGGAGCCTAATTTTACAGGGTATGTGATAGCATACGGCACGCATCCGAAACAAAACACGAAATGGTTCCGATACCGCAAGGCCCGCCACAAACTGACGAGCGAGTACCCAGGCGCAGGCCCGGACGGTGCGATACAGGCCGGGCTCGAAGATCTGACGAAACATTTGATGGGCCGCGAGTGGCCGCGAGCCGGCGGCGAAGGTGTGATGCGAATATCGAGGCTCTTTGTGGACATGGCGCACAAAGGCCACCTGGTGGCGGCGGTAAAACACAAAATCGGCAGCGAGACGATGACGCTCGCACGCGGCGTGGGCATAGGCGCGGGGAATATACCGATGACGCAGTACCGCCGCAAGCCCGGCGAACGATACGGGCATCACTGGTACATGCCGACGACCAAAGGCACTCGCGAGTTTCAGCACATCGCAGTCGACGTGAATTACTGGAAATCGTTCGTTCACCGCTGCCTGGCGACGGCCGCCGGCGAGCCGGGATGCATGAGCCTCTACGGCGGGCGGACAACAAGGCACGAGCTTTTCTCCGAGCACATCGCCGATAGCGAATACTGGACGGAGACCTACGGTCGAGGCCGGGCGGTTAGGGAATGGAAACTCAAGACATCCAAGCCCGACAACCACTGGCTGGACTGCCTTGTCGGGTGCACGGCGGCGGCGTCGATGGAGGGAATAAAAGCGCCCGGCCATGACGAGGGCGGCGGTGGCAGACGGCGGAAATTCAGCGCCGGCGATTTTTCGCGTGCAAAAAAAACGGCGAAAGGCGATGCCGCCGAATCTCATGTCGAGTCTGCGGGCGATTTAGAGCATGCAGGCGGAAGGCGAGTTTTTACCGCTGACGATTTCAACAAGCGGCGCTAACGATTTTTTTAGGGGGTTAGGGGGCTGGATGCATGCAGGGGGGATAACATGCCCGCGATGCGGCTCAACCAGGACGCGGGTGGTCTATACGCTACGTGGTGCCGACGCAGTTACGCGACGCCGCGAGTGCATAATGTGCGGCGAGCGCGTTACTACAATCGAGATGATTCGTAAAAAAATCTCAAAAAAATCACAAAAAATCTATACATGTATAGATAGTGCATAATTTCAGAGTTTTTTTTCTTGCCAATACATCTATTGGGTGTGAATACTTACGATTGCAATGCCTGATTAAAAGAAATCCCGCAAGGGACCGAGGGGGGAAGGCGGCCCCCGCATGCAGGGGCCGCTTAATTTTCAACCGAGAACCAGCCGGGGGGCTGCGAAATGTCAGACGAGATTTCCACGGACACTATTGCCGACGCCGCGGGCGAGCCTGAACAGGCGTCCGCCGACGGCGTTACAGTGCGGAACCGCAAAATCTCCGACATCATCGAGACGGACAGGTACCTGCGCAGGCGGAGTATAGCCTCAAATCCCGCCGGCGCTATTACCCGCGTCCAGATAGTTCCCCCGGGCAACGAATAGCAGGGGGCGAATGCTCGATGCCGAAGCAGGCGGGGAAAACCAGGCAGAAGAATACTACGCCGCGCAAACCGAAAGCGGCCGGAAAGCAATTTGCAGCCGGCGACTTTAACGGCCGGCCGGTGCGACTGGTAGTTTCCGGAGCATACGACGCGGCGACGAACACCACAAAAAACGCCAAGCAGTGGCTGCGCGCCGATGCGCTTTCTGCGGATGCCTCTGCGCCGCCGGCTACTCGGCGTATGATACGCAACCGGGCTCGCTACGAGGCAGCCAACAACGCATTCTGCCGCGGCATAATCTCCACACTGGCCAACGATATGGTCGGACCCGGCCCGACGCTCCAGATGCTCAGCGAGTCGCCGAACACGAACGATACGATAGAGCGGGAGTTCGCCGCATGGGCCAAGGCGATAAACCTGGATGCCAAGCTGAGGACGATGCGGCAGGCCAAGGCAGTAGACGGCGAGGCGTTCGCAATGCTGGTGACCAACCCGAAAGTAGCGCACGTAATAAAACTGGACCTTGTAATTATCGAGGCTGACCAGGTGGCGACTCCGAAATTCACGCCGGCATCATCGAAAGCTGTCGACGGCATAGTTTTCGACGAGTACGGCAACCCGGAAACGTACCACGTGCTTCGCGAGCATCCCGGCGGCGGGCTGATGCCGTACGGGGAATACGACCCGGTCCCGGCTACGCAGATGATTCACTGGTTCCGCCAGGACCGGCCCGGCCAGCGGCGCGGCGTAAGCGAACTGGTCGCCAGCCTGTACCTGTTCGGCGCTGCCAGGCAGTACCGCCAGGCGGTGCTCGACGCGGCCCGCAACGCGGCCAATCTGGCGACGCTGTTCCATACCGACATACCGGCCGGCGGCGAGGCGGCCGAGGTGCCGGGCCTGCAGACTATGGAGATTGACCCTTCGACTGCAATGTTCCTGCCTGACGGCTGGCAGCCGGAGACGCTCAGGAGCGAGCAGCCGACCACCACCTACACAGAATATAACCAGTCGCTCGTCGCCGAGAGCGCCCGGCCGTTCAACATGCCGAAAAACGTCGCGCTATGCGACAGCAGCGAATACAACTACGCATCGGGCAGGCTCGACCACCAGACATACGACCGTTCGCTCGGCGTCGAACAGGGCGAGTGCGACCATGTCGTGCTCGATAAGATACTGGCGGCGTGGACGTCCGAGGCGGTGCTGATAGACCAGGCGCTGGCGATGTACGACTCCATGCACAGATGGTTCTGGCGCGGACGCGAGCACGTGGACCCGGTCAAAGAGGCCAACGCGCAGGAAAAGCGGCTGGCAAACAACACGACCACGCTGGCGGCCGAGTACGGCCGGCGCGGCATGGACTGGGAAAAGGAGCTGCGGCAGCGGGCGAAAGAAATCGCTCTCATGCGGGAGCTTGGACTCGACGCCGAGGCTGCCGACAACGGAGATTCCGACGACGCCATAGCCGACGCAGTGCGAGACGCCGTGGACGAGGCTCTGGCCGAAGCGAGATAGGGGTAAAAAAATGAAATCCGAAATTCAAAATCCGAAACCCGAAACCAAATCGCCGCCTCCTGACGAGATGGAGATACTGGCTGAGATGACGTTCGACATCGCGGCCGCAGAGGCAGGCGAAGGCGGCGAGAACGGAGAAAAAAGACTGCCGACGTTCAAGATGCTGGCCTATACCGGCGGGCCGATGGTGGTTGGCGGCTTCACGCTGCCGGTCGTCGTGGACCTTGCGGGTCTTACAGTGCCAAGGGAGACGATAGCGGCGCGGCTCGACCACTGGCAGCGGGTGGGGCACACCACGAAGGTGAGCCTGACCGAATCAAAAATCGAGGCGGAGGGCGTGATTTCATGCACGTCGGATGCGGCGGCGGAGCTTGTGGCCGACGCGAAAAACGGATTTCCATGGCAGGCGTCGATAGGGGCGTCGGTCCAGGAGTACGAGGTAGTCAAACAGGGCCAGTCGATTGTGGCCAACGGTAAAACGCACAAGGGTCCGATAATCCTGGTGCGGAAATCCACATTAGGTGAAATATCATTTGTTGATGCGGGCGCGGACTCAGGCACTTCGGCCAGGGTGGCGGCACGCCAACAGGGGGGAAAGACAATGAAAGTCGACAAGAAACCGGGCGAGCAGCCCAACGAGGAAGTAAATCCCAACGTAAACGGCGACGAGGGGCAGCCGAAGGAAGTGCAGGCCCGGCAGCCGCAGCCGAAAGGCGTGACCGAGCCGCAGGATCAGCCCAAGGGCGAAGGCGCTCAGACGCCGGCGGAGTCCATGCGCATCGAAGCAGCCGCCGAACAGGAGCGGATAATCGCCGTCCGCAAGGTATGCGGCGACAAGCACCCTGAGATATGCGCCAAGGCCATAAACGAGGGGTGGGACTCGACGCGCTCCGAGCTCGAGGTGTTGCGGGCCGACAGGCCCAAGGCCCCGGCCGCGCACACGCGAGACAGCGACGTTCAGGCGGGCAGCGTGCTCGAGGCGGCGGCCATGATTTCGGCCGGCAAAAAAGGCGACGATGTCGTTAAGGTTTACGGCGCAGAGACAGTCGATGAGGCGTCGAAACGGTTCCGAGGCGGCGTGGGCCTCCAGGAGCTTCTGCTCGAGGCCGCATGGGCCAACGGCTACGACGGCCGCAGCTTCCGCGACACGCGGGCGATTCTGCAGCATGCCTTCGCACCGCAGGTCCAGGCCGGTTTCTCCAGCGTGGACATCAGCGGCATACTGAGCAACGTCGCCAACAAGTTCCTGCTCGAAGGCTTCTTCCTGGTCGAGAAGGTCTGGCGGAATATCTGCGGCGTGCGCTCAGTGCGCGACTTCAAGCAGATAACCAGCTACCGTCTTACTGGCTCCGACCAGTACGAGAAGGTCGGGCCGGACGGCGAGCTGAAGCACGGGACGCTAGGCAACGAAAGCTACACCAACCAGGCCGACACCTACGGGTTGATGTTGCAGATAACCCGGCAGGACATTATCAACGACGACCTGGGCGCCATCACCACGGTTCCGAGGAAGCTCGGTCGCGGGGCGGGCCTGAAAATCAACGACGTTTTCTGGACGGCGTTCCTGGACAACGCCACGTTCTTCACGGTCGCACGGGGCAACTACCTGTCAGGAGCGGGCAGCGCGCTTGGTATAGACGGGCTGACCGACGCTGAGGTCGCGTTCTACGGGATGACCGACGCCGACGGCAAGCCTGTCGGCGCTATGCCGGCTATCCTGCTGGTACCGCCCGCCCTTGGCGCGACGGCAAGCGTGCTCGAAAAGAGCGCCGAGGTCCGCAACACGACCGCCAGCACCAAGTACCCGGTTGCCAACCCGCATGCGGGCAAATTCCGCACGGAAATCAGCCGGTACCTGGCCAATGCCAGCTACACCGGCTACTCGGCCGCCAAGTGGTACCTGCTGGCCGACCCGATGGACGCTCCGGTAATCGAAGTTGCGTTCCTGAACGGTCAGGAGTCGCCGACCATCGAGCAGGCGGACGCGGACTTTAACGTCCTGGGCGTCAAGATGCGCGGTTATCACGATTTCGGCGTGGCCAAGCAGGATTACCGCGGCGGCGTGGCCAATAACGGGTCGTAACGGCAGTGAGCAGTGAGCAGACATCAGGGAGCAGGGAGCGGGGGTACTAACCCCTACTCCCTAATCCCCTAAAAACGATACAAACGGGAGGAATAGACATGAGTTTCATCGCACAATTCATACAGGCCGGTAAATCGGTCGATTACACGCCGGCCGTCGCGGTCGACGCCGGCGACGTGGTTGTCCAGGGCGAGCTGGTAGGCGTAGCCACCCGTGACATAGCCGCCGACGCGCTGGGCGCGCTGGCGGTCGAAGGCGTTTTTGACGTCGATAAGGACACGGGCAGCGGCACGGCGATTACCGCCGGGGCCGACATCTATTGGGACTCCGGCAACGAGGTCGCCACAACCACCGTCGGCTCGAATAAGTACATGGGCAAGGCGGTCGAGGCGGCCGACGACGACGACGAAAAGGTCCGCGTCCGGCTGGACCAGTAGCATTTTTCGCGAGGTTTTTAATCTGACTTTCCAGGCCGCTTAGTACCGCGGCTCGCGGGTTTCCAATCTCCTTCCCCGCGGGCCGCGGCTGCGGCACTGTCCCTAAGGGACGGGGGTAAATGACAATGCTGCCAACTCGCGATGACATAATTACGATGGCGCCGCAAGGCGCTTCGGTAGTCGAGCTTGGCGTGGCGGCGGGCGCATTTTCCGCCGCGATGCTGAGGCGGGGGCGGCAGATAGCCCGGCTGTGGTCGATAGACCGATGGGCGGGCGACCGCGGCCACGACGACAGCCAGTACGCACAGGCCCAGGCGGCACTGGCGGAGTTCGGCTCGCGCAGCCAGGTAATACGCGCGACGTTCGAGCGTGCGGCGGGGATGTTCCCGGGCGGCTCGCTCGATATGGTGTATCTCGACGGCTATGCCCACCAGGGCGAGGGAGGCGTAGAGACGCTCCGGGTATGGTGGCGACGGCTCAAGCCCGGCGGCGTGCTGGCCGGGCACGACTACTCGCAGAAATATTTCCCGCTGGTATGCGACGCTGTCGACGCGTTCGCGGCCGAGGTCGGCGGGCAGGTGGAACTGACCGGCGAGACCGAAAAACGCAAGAAGGGCATCTATAAATCGTGGATAATTCGCAAGGCAAAACCAGAGGCCAAAGGGCAGTAATACTCTGCCCTGGCCCGTCGCTGATGGACGTGACAGACGCCGACCTGGCAGGCGCTGCGCCTGTTATCGCAATTAATCGCGCGGCTGCCGCTCGCCCGTGCACGCACTGGTGCATACTCGACGCAGAGAGTTACGACGACATCGCCCCAATCGGCGAGCCGGTGATAATCACCACACGCAAGCAGTGGGACAGGCTGACGGCGGCCCACGGCGATATTGCCGGCCGCGAGCACATACTCCATACAGAGATCTCTGACGCGCCCCCGGCTCGCAAACTGGGGTGGAAGGAGTTTTCCGCGCTGACGGCGATAGTCGCGGCTGCCTCGAAGGGCGCGACTCAGATAGACGTCTACGGCATGGACCTTGCCGGCGATGCGGACTACGACGGCGTAAGGCTCGACCGCCACCGACGCGACGACGTGAGATGGGCTCAGGAAAAAAGGCTGTTCGACAATCTCGCCGAGTGGTACGGGCGGCGCGGCGTTATTGTTACCCGCAAAACACATAAAACCACAGAGAACACAGCCCATGCGGGCCCCTTCGGGAAGGCCACAGAACGCAGAATGCAGAGCGCGGAACTCCCTAAACTGATTCATTTCGTGTGGGTCGGGCCCGGCGGGCAGGCAACAGAGATGCCGACATGGGCGAAGGCGAATATCGAGCGGTTCCGCGAGCTGAACCCGGACCATGAAGTGAAAATCCACGGCGAGGAGGTGCTCATCGACGAGTTGCGGGATTCGTACAGAGCCGCGATGGAGGCATGGGGGCCGTCGAGCGGGTCCGATTTGCTGCGATACTCAGCGCTGCGGCGATACGGCGGATGGTATTTCGACGTTGACTTCCGACCGCTGCGGCCGCTTGCCGACGCGGAGCGTGCGTGGCAGATGGACGGCTCGCGCGTGTTTGTCGCGCGTCAGCAACACAACAAAAACACGACGCTGACACACAACGGGGCGATGATGGCATCGGGCGCTGATGCGGCAGGCCTGCGGCGGCTGATTGACATGGCCGCCGCTAGCCAGCCGGAGCGACGTGTCAGCTACGGACCGGCGCTGATTACCCAGGCAGTATCTGATGCGCCGCGCGAATACATAGTATCGGACGCGTGCTGGTGGTACCCACTGAGTATAGCACAGGCTGCCGAGGCGTGGGGACACATGCTGGCAGGCGACGATGGGCCGATAGCTTCGGTTGACGTCGCTACCGGCGGTCAGATGCCATACGCGGCACACCTGTGGGCCGAGACTAACGCTACTGCCCTGGCGACGGCGCCCAGGATTGGTGCGCAGATGCGGCCGAAGGCGATAATATGCCTGCGAGTAACTAACGGGCGCAGGGCTGAAAAACATCCGTTCGGGCCTAGCAGCGAACTGGTGAATGCAATTAAATCGTCGCTGGAAGTTCTCGGATACAGCGTATCTGTCGGTGACGACGGCAAAATCGAGCGGGGCTATAAGGCACCGAAGGTCGTATTCGTCTGGAACGGCATCCGCAACGCGAAGGCCGCTGCCGAATGGGAAAAAACAGGCGCGGCAGTATTCCGCGTTGAGCAGGGATTTTTCGACCGACCGCGACACTACCAGGTGGACCACGAAGGGATACTGCATCGGACAAGCTGGCGCAACCTGCTGATTGCCGGCGAGCAGCCGCCGGATGATGCGAGGGAGAAACTTCACAGGTACGTGCCGGGTGTCAAAACCCAAGGCTCGAAGCGGGGCGGATACGTTCTGGTTCTCGGCCAGGTGGCCAACGATTCGCAGCTCGCCGACAGCGAGATTTCCGGGCCGATTCCGCTGGCCAGGCTTGTTCGTCGCGTGATGCGCGGCAAAAAAATCGAATGCTTCTTCCGGCCGCACCCGGCCGACACCCGCTCGCACAGGCGCGTGCGGATGCCGGTTCTCGGCGGCGGCAACGAAAAGGCTCAATACCGGGCCACGGGCAGCGGGCCGCAGTTGGCCGACGCACTGGCGGGTGCTAAATTCGTGGTGACGATAAACAGCAACGCGATAACAGAGGCTCTGGCGGCCGGCGTGCCGGTCCTGGCCTTCGGCCCGTCGCTGGCCATATACGCCGGCGCAGCTCACCCGACCAGCTCTGCGACGCTGGCGGCGGATATAGACGAGATGCTCGGCGGATGGCGGGCGCCGCAGGTAAAGGTCGTCGAGTACCTGGCCCACCTTGCGGGCCGGCAGTACAGCGCGGCCGACCTGGCAAAAACGGATGTAATGGCGAGACTGCTCGGGGAGGCTGGGCTATGAAATCCGCCCAAAACAACAAAATAGCGAAGCTGAGGCCTGCGATACGCCATGTCGGCGAAAAGTTCGCCGGCCGCAAAACCGACCTGTGCGGCGCGGAGATTGGCGTATGGAAGGGCGACCACGCGGAGCGAATTCTGCGGACGCTGGAGCCTCGGATGCTTTTGCTGGTAGACAGATGGGCGGCCGACGACCCGGGCGGACATTATGCGCAGTACATCATGCGGCACCGTGGCAAGGCCGCGCATGACCGCTGGATACAGACTGACTGGCAAGGGATGTACGAGTCTGTTTTACGGCGATTCGAGTCCCGCGGCGGCCAGGTGGTCACACACCGCGCCGACTCGATGTACGCCGACGCCGTATGCGTCGATGACAGTCTGGATTTCGCGTATATAGACGGCGGCCACGACTACCTGAGCGTCTCGATTGATTTGGACGTCTGGTGGCCTAAGGTTCGCTCCGGGGGCGTAATCGCCGGCCACGATTACGACGAGGCGAAGCATCCGGACGTTTTCGCGGCGGTGAACGATTTCGCCGACAGGATTGGCGCCGTCGTATCTGGCGATGAGAGCGACTGGTGGATTGATAAATTCGAGGAGCTTTTGCAGGGCGGTGGCGCATGAGCGGGCTGGGCGATATGCTGAGCAGGGGCTGCGAGATGCTGGCCGCCAAAGCGGAGGCGAACATGTCGGTCACGATAGAGTATAAACGCGGCGACAGCAGCGTAGACATCGCGGCCACGCCGGGCATGACAACAACTACACAGGACGACGGGGCAGGCATGTCCGTCGAGGCGCACGTCAAAGACTGGCTGTTAGCCGCGGCGTCGCTGGTGCTCGACGGCGAGAGTACGAAGCCCGAGCGGGGCGACGTAATCCGGGCGGACAGGCCCGACGGCGAGGGCGTGGACGTCTACGAGGTGGCCGGCCCGGCCGGTGCGATGCACTACGACGAGATAATGCTCGGGCGGCTGTATCGCGTGCACGTGCGGAAAATAGGCGAGGATGTCAGGTAGGTGCGGCAATGGGCGACGAGTGCACAACTGAATACTCAAAGCACTGCCGAGAGCGGTTCGACCATATCGACCGCAAGCTCGACAGGATGGATACCGCGCTGCGCGGCAACGGCGACAAGATAGGCGTCAACACCAGGCTCGACCGGCTGGAAGTCGAGGCCGCCAGCCGGCGCAGATTGTTCTGGCTGGTCGTGGGAGCGGTGGTGGTCTGCGTGGCGTCGGCCGCCATCAATGCGGCGCTCATAGGCAGGATGGGGGGATAGCAGATGTCTCTGGCTACTGATATAGCTGACCTGGTGACGGATGCGATTAACTCCGCGCCTGTAGGCACATTTTCCATGCCCGCCGATGCGGTGCGTCGCGTTCTGCCTCTGTACGAGCTTACGGATTTCACGGAGGCGGACGGCTCGGCGACGGCGGAGCCGAAGGTGACCGTAGTGCCGAGGACGGTGGAAATCGCACGCAACGACCGCGGCAGCGACATGGCGGACATCACCGTCGATATTGGTGTCCAGCGTCGAGTAAGCGACATCGACGCGGAGGTCGCGTCGCTCGGTGACTTGCTGGACGAGATAATAGATTACATGCGGGGCCGGCAGCTAGGCTCGGCGAAATGGACATCGGGACGCATCGAGGCGATTGCCGCGGATGAGCACCTGCTGGAGCATAGGATTTTCACCGGCGTTGTGTCGCTGACGTACCGCGTCGGGCTGAAATAACTCGGAGGAACGATAATGGGATGGCTTAGAAAATTTCTGCAGGCTACAGACCTGCAAATAAACGAAAGCACCGGCGCGGTGCGGGCTGAAGATGACGCGCTGAGAACGGAACTTGAAAAACTTACCGCGCTAATCATAGGCGGCCGGCTCAAGACGGACGGCGAGTTCACCATCGAGCAGCTCGGCGAACTGGTAATCGAGCAGGTAAAAATTAAGAACGCCGCCGGCGTAGTTCAGAATCCGGCGACGATTGAAGGCCAGAACACCGGAAACACGGCGATAGGCGCCGTCGCCGACGAGGCCGCTGTTGCCGGGGCGGTCGGCTCTGTGTCGGCGAAGTTGCGGAGGCTGACGACCGACACAGCCGCGGTCATGGCGGCCGTGCAGGCGCTGGCGGCAGGCCAGTTTTACACAGGCCAGGTCAACAGCGGCGACGCGGCCAAGGCTACTACCGACGATAACCCGGTCGCTTGTATCACCGCGCAGACGGGCAAAACAATCCGCCGCGTTCGTTGGACTAACACCGGCTCCGTCGCCGGCTGGTTGCTTGCGGGTACGACTCGAATTGCCAGGCTCGACGCCGAGGCCACCGACCAGGTTGACAAACTTTCAATAGCCGCCGGCACGGCGATAAACATTCAGCGGGATTCGGCCGGCAGCGATTTAGCCGGCGTATGGATCATCGCCGATTACACGGAGGATTAAACACAATGTGGCTATTGAAAAAAGCTAAATCATGGGTTGAGAGTCTTTTCAACGCCGCCAACGGTATTCCGCAGCTTGATGATGACGGACACTTAGTGGGTCCAATAATTTTACGCACCGGCACGGCGGTGGAAATCAATGCAATAACACTCGAAGATGGGGAGCTTGCCTATTGCAGCGACACAGAGGATGTTCGCAAAGGCGATGGAGCAACGGCAGGTGGCACAAGTCTCTTGGGGTTGCAGGCGACCACACAAGCTGTTAGTGCCGACGACGGGACTATTGCCCATAATAATTGTCGATGGGTTTTTGTATCATTCCCAACAACGCCGGGAGCATCTTTTACGTTCTCTGCGAATCCGTCAATTGCTGACGGTACATATGACGGCCAACTTCTGTCAATTATGATTGTTGCTGGTTTTGCAGGGCGACGACTCACAATTAACAATGGGACCAATTGTATTTTGCAAGGCAATTGGAACTGCGGCGGCATCGGCGGTTACATTGACTTGTTTTGGCGTGATGGCGATTGGCACGAAATTCGTCGCGGCCTTACTGGTTTATATGTTGGTGGGTCCGCCCCCGGAGAAGCCGCTCTTTGTATTGGTGGATATAACGGTTTAGCGAGCGGTAAACGTAGTGCTGTTATTGGCGGATACGAGGGCGAAGCTCGGCACGAATGTGAAACTGTCATTGCGTCAAATGGCATGACTAACGCAACTCGCAGGCAATTGAGTGCCTATCTTTTGAAGTTGTCTTATCAAGTCGGAGCCAGTGAAGGAACTACACCGACATGGCACGAAATGATTTTGCCCGAAAGATGGGTTCTGGAAGGAGTTACCACCGTAGGTTTTACCATCACGATAATCGGCAGAACCCATGGCAATTATCATAACGGCATGTTCAAACGCATGGCTGTTTTGCGGAAATATGACAACTCAGGTACATATGTTACTTATCTTGAAGATGTTCAGGTAATTGGCACAGACATAAAAACTGATGCTGAATGGGATGTTCAAATAACCGCCGATGATGCAAATGACAGCATAAAAATCGAGGTTCATTGTGCTGATTCAGATTCCAATCAATACGTCGAATGGGTTGCTTATATAGAACCTTTGGAAATTGGCGAATGATAACAAGAGTGGGAAATTCGGCTGGTGTAACGTCGCGTGGTACAACTTTGGACGATGCTAATTTTGCATTTTTATCCATACCACACGACACGCTGACGGCGGGAGCTACTAGTGAGCTTTTGCCTGCTGATGATGATGCTGTTTATCGTCGTTATTATTCAGACGAGATTCTTACAGAGGCCGATGTTCAAATAGTTGACCCAACTGGCGATGTTGATAATGTCCGTTTTGTATCTGTTGATACGGATGTTGCAACGGTCAATGCAATCACCGGGTCAGTCAGTCGTGTTGCGGACGGCACAGCACGGATTGTTGCAAAGTCTCGATTATTGAATCGCACAGTTGATGTGCCTGTAGTTCTCACGCAAACGCAAGCCGACAGGTTCGACCATTTTGTCGAGGGCAGTCTGTTTCGGACATTTGCTGATGGGGTCGATAGCCGCATTGCGGTTGAGGGGGCGGAGGCGTCAATATTTTCGACCCGCGACCACACAAACGGCGTCTATGTTCGCAACGCAAACTGCTGGGCGAATGATGTTGACATGAGCGGACTCGGCTTCTGCTGGAAATGGCCGACATCGCAGGCCGTGATAAACATGGCCCTGATTACACCGCAGGATGTTATTGGTGCGGCGCATTACACGGTCAACGCCAACGGCCAGCAGGTGCGATTCGTCACGCCCGACAACGAGCTTGTGACTGCCACGCTGAGTTCATACACAACCTACGGCCTTGGTTTTGGCGGCACCGACATCATGGTGGGACATCTTGACCGCCGCGTGGATGTGGACGGGATTACGCCTGTTAAATTATTCCCGGCTGATATGTCGGATTATTACTCTCACAAGCTCGAACGAGCACCCAGTTTGGTGTTGAACAAATACCTGTCGGCCTTGGTGTACGAGCGGATGGAATATGATGGCTATTCACCGGAGTACTACATTCCAACCGACGCAGACCGCCTGTCGTTCTATCAACAGTTATTAACCGGCGACAGCGGCAGTGCGATAGGTCATATCATCAACGATGAATTTGTTCTGGCGACGCACATTTCCACTGCCGGCGGCCTGCCTCCAGGGCAGTACATTCGAGGCCCCAACTATTGCGACTACCTGGATTTGATAGCAGCGATGCTCGATTCGCTCGGCGGCGGGTATCAATTAACAGAGGTCGATTTAAGCGGCTTTACGAGTTACGCATAAGATGATAGCAGGCAGTTAAATTATTAACCTGGTTGGCCGGTCAGCCGGCAGCCAATTTTAGGGGGGTACCAAAATGGCACTCACAGTTTACGAACTTGGAATGGACGCAAAATTGTACTACGGGGACCAGGATGCAGAACTGGCGGCAATGACGGAGGCCGACAACGTCAAGGACGTTACAGTCAACCTGGAGGCGGCAGAGTGGGACGGCACTACCAGGGCCAACAGCGGCTGGCGGTCGACCGTTCCGACGCTCAAGACCTGCACCATCGAATTCGAGATGAACTGGGAGCCGGACGACGCGGCGTTCCAGGCGGTGCGCGATGCGTTCCTCAACGGCACCGGCATCGAGCTTGCGGCGCTCAGCGGCGACCGAGACACGGCCGACAGCGAAGGTCCGAAAGGCACCTTCTCCATCACCAGTTTCCCGCGCAGCGAGCCGCTTGAAGAGGGCATATCCGTTGCGGTCACGGCGAAACTGGCCGTGTGGGACGAGTGGGTCGAAGTGGCGTCGTAGCACAGTGAGCAGGGAATAGGGCGCAGTTGGCAGGGCTTGCCACGCCGAAGTCCCTAAGGGACGAAGGCGGGAGGGATGACAATGGCAAAAAAAGCCAAGAAGGCGAAAAAGACGGCACGGCCACGAAAAAAACTGCCGGCGAAACTGGTCGGCCTGGTAGACAGGCTAGGTGCGCTGCGGGATAAGCTCGAGCCGCTCCGCAAGGCCGAGGGCCAGTTGCGAGACGAGCTGACAGCTGCGATGGCGGCGGCGAAGGTCGAGGCAGCCGACGGCATCCGCTACCAGGCGGTGCTGGATACCGTCCGCACGCTGACGGTGGACCCGGCCGCGCTGCGTAAGATGTTCGGGCCGCGGCGTGCGAAGATGTTTTTGGAGTGCATCCGCGTCGACAAGCGGGCGGCCCTGAAACATTTCGCAGAGAAGCAGCTTGAAAAGGCGGGCCGGTTCAGCGTTTCGCGGAGGCTGAATACGAAGAAGAAAGCATCCGGTAAACAGTAATCAGTTACCGGTTGCGGACGAATTGCGAGGGATAATGGTTGGCGTGGGGGTAAATATAGCCAAGGCCAAGGGCATGTTTTTTTCAGCGCCCAAGGTTCTCGGCGCCGTCAATAAGGGCGAGCGTCGAGCGCTCAGCAGGTCCGGCGCACTGGTGCGCACCATCGCCAAGCGGTCGATACGCAAGCGCAAGAAGCCGTCGCAGCCGGGCCAGCCGCCGTCGAGCCATAGCGGGCTGCTGAAAAGGTTCATTTTCTTCGGCTACGACCCGGCGACGCGGTCGGTAGTTGTCGGGCCTGCGCCGCTGGGGATGGGTACCGACGCGCAGCAGACTCTGGAGTTCGGCGGGCGGGCGAAACAGAGGCTCAAGAAACTTCAGACGAATTTCGCGGTCGGTGACCACGGACCGATAGCGTTCAGCGATTCACGAGGCGGTCGCGTCGGCGGACGCGATAAATACATAATGCAGGTGCCGATAGCCGGCGGCAAGCTGCACGTGCTTCGCGTTCTGCTGAAAACAGAGCGCATGGTCGCACGGGCGCGGCGGACTCAGCGGGAAATAAACAGGCTGCGGGCTGGCAAAGGCTCCGGGCCGCTCGTGGCGGCCAGGCCGTACATGGGCCCGGCGCTGGAGGCTGCCAGGCCGAAATTGGCGGCACACTGGCGAAACTCGGTTAAGGCATAACTCAGAATTATTAATATAGGGGGAAACGATGAGGGTATTTAAGGACAACGCGGGCCGGACATGGGAGATAGTGATCAACGTCTCTGTTATCAGGCGGGTAAAGGCGCATCTGGATATTGATCTGCTCGACGCGGTCGGCGGCGATTTGGCCGAGCGGCTGGCGGCAGACCCTGTAATGCTGGTCGATATGCTGTACGTGATTTGCAAGCCTGCGGCCGACGCGGCCGGCGTGAGCGACGAGGAGTTCGGCGCTGCACTGGTCGGCGACGCGATAGACGCGGCGTCCACGGCGCTGCTAGAGGCGTTAATGGATTTTTTCCCGAGCCGCCGCCGGGCGCTGCTGAAGAAACTGGCGGCAAAGGGCGAGGCGGCCGTCGAAAGGATGCTGGCGGAAATGGAAAAAGCGGCCGACGACGAGGGGCTGGAGGACAGGATTCTCGCGGCGCTCAATGGCGGGCTGCCATCTACCGATGGGCCGGACTCGCGGGAGTCGCAGCCGACCAGCTCACAGCACGCGAGCTGAAGGCGATGGCGGAGGCGGCCGACGCCGCCGAATGGCAGCGCACCAGCTGGCTGCTAAGCATGATTGCCGGCTCGTGCGGCGTCAAGTGCCGGCCGGTCGATTTCGACCCGTATGCCCAGGCCGCGAAACGCCCGGACGGGGGTGTGAAAGAACTCAAGGCCGCGATGGGCGGCATGAAGAAGAAAATCCGAAAACCTAAATGATGGAGGTAGTAAAAATGAACATTGAAACGACTCTTGAATGGATATGGTCGGCGGTCAACAGCCCGGTAGTCATAGCGGCCGCGGCCGCAGCGCTTGCCTGGGCGCTGAGCAAACTCTACACGGCGAAACCGGAGTGGCGGAAATACGAGGGGACGATAGTCTCGGCAGTCAAGTGGGCCGAGAAGGCCATACCCGACGACTCCCCAAACGCGGGCGCCGCCAGGCTGGACAAGGCACTAAAGTACGTGCTGGCCGCATACGAGGAGGCCACCGGCCACGAGGCGAATAGCAAGATTACATCCGATCTTTCCGAGGGGATACAGATAACGCATGCGGAGCTCGAGGCGGCCGGGACGCTGGAGAAAACAAAAACAGAAACCAGTAATCAGTAAACGGGAATCGGGAACTGGTTACATAACATCGATTTCAGGGGGGTAATACCATGAAAAGCATACTGATTCTATTGTGCCTGCTGGCCGCCGTGGCCGCCGGCTGCAACGTGTCGATTTCCATTATTGACGTAGATGGAGAGGGCAATACCACGACACTCACAAACACAACGACCGACGGCGGGACCGACGTGGGCGTCACCGACCCGAACGCCAATATAGGCGAGTGACATGTGGGCGATTATCGGGAAAATTCTGCGGTACATCGGCGTGCCGCTGCTGAACCTGCTGCGGAAATGGTTCATGGAGGCTCAAGATGCGCAAGATACTGTTGAGGACGGTGCTCGTGACCCTGCTCGTCGCGAGCGTCTGGATGAGCGGGTGCGTGCGCACAAGAGTTCGCACGGTGCTGGTGCCGCCGGGCGAGCCGGTCCAGCTTCGAGCGCCGACGACGGCGAAGGTGTGGGTCCTGGATAAGGACGGCACGCGCGTGCCCGGCGAGGTTACGCTGCCGGAGGGCTGGTGGTGTCTGCCGGACCCTGGCCCGTAGGCCGCGGGAAATGATTTTTGTAATACAAAAACGGGGGTTTTATACATGAGTAGTGCTGGACAGGTAAAAGCCGGACGTGCGTTCGTCGAAATAACGGCCGATGACAGCCGTCTGCGCAACGGCCTGCGACGCGCCGAGGCGCGATTGAAAGCCTTCGGCGCGTCCGTCCAGGCTGCCGGCCGCAGCATGATGCGTTTCGGCATGGCGGGTGGTTTTTTATTCGGCGCTGCCATAAAGGCGTTCGCTGATTTCGACAAGAACATGCGCAACGTCTCGACCATGCTGGCGCAGCCGGAAAGGCACATCAAGACGTTTACCGCAGAAATCAGACGCATGGCGGTAGAGTACGGCGAGTCCACGGAGACGTTAAGCAAGGGGCTATACGACATCCTCTCGGCCGGCATCGACGCCGGGCATGCAATCGAGTTCCTGGAAACGGCCACGCGAGCGGCCAGGGCAGGCGTGACCGACACGGCTGTAGCCGTCGACGGCCTGACAAGCGTAATCAATGCATACCAGTTGTCCGCCTCGGAGGCATCGCACGTCAGCGACCTGATGTTCCAGACGGTCTTGCGCGGCAAGCTCACGTTCGCTGACCTTACGGCAAATATCGGCAAGGTAGCGCCCATGGCGCGGGCGGCCGGCATGTCGATGAACGATATGTTCGCGGCGATTGCTACGATGACCAGGCAGGGCCTCTCAGCAGAAGAGGCCACGACCAAGCTTGTAAACGTAATTAAACTTTTCCCGGAGCAGAGCAAGAATATTCTGGAGTTGGTCAAGAGCTTCGAAGGCCTCGACCTGGCCGAAATAACTAAGACTGTGCCGAACATCCGCGCCGCACAGGGTATCGCAGCGCTTTCAGGCGACGTGCGGGGCCTGGCTAAAGATATAGAACTTATGGGGGATTCCGGCGGCGCCGCCGAAGATGCATTCGCAAAACTCGCCGGCTCGGCATCGATGACGCTCGGCCAGATTAGAGAGGCCGCTCTTGAAGTGTTGAGGTCAATCGGCGAATCGCTCGCCGGGCCGATTAAGGATGCAGTTTCGTCTATCATGCAGGGCGCGGCGGCCGTCGCAAAATGGATACAACAGAACCAGGAACTCGTCGCTACCATCGCAAAAATTACCCTCGGCGTCTTGGCCTTCGGCGTCGCGGCGCTTATTATCGGCAAGGTGGTGGCGCTCGTCGGCGGACTGATAGGCGCGGTCAGGGCGCTGCACGTGGCGCTTGCATTCCTGGCGGCACACCCGGTTATCGGCGCTATGTCGCTGCTGGCCGCGGCACTGACGGCCGTCGGTGTCGCCGGTTGGGTGGCGTCAGAGGGCATAGACGCGGCGGTCGAGTCGACGCGGTCGCTATTCGATGCCGGCCAGAAGCAGCGCAAAGATGATATGGCGAAACTCAACAGGCTCGGCGAGCTCGCCGCGAAACAGAACAAGACGAACGCCGAGATTAATGAGGCGGTAAAACTGAACAGGGACCTCGAATCCGTTTACGGCGACCTGGGAATTTCGATAGACAAGGCCACCGGGGCGATAGAAGGTATCGCCGACGGCATGCTCCGCGCCGTCGACGCCATGCACGACATGGCAGCCATCCAGATTGGCGATGCCATAGACGCGCTGAATGAAAAAATCGATGACCTCAATGGAAAAGTAAGCGGCGCGGGCGGATTCTGGAATTTCATCAAAGGGCCGCTAGGGGACGATGCGAGAAAAATCAACAGAGAATTGACGGAACTCAGAAAACGAAGAGACGAGCTCGAAAAAAAGCAGGCACGAATCAGGGGATACGCGCCCGGCGCGGTAACTGAGACAGAGGAAAAAACCGCAGACACAAAAAAGGACGCGGCCGACGCGGCAGCAGCATCAGCAAAGGACAAGCTGGCGGAAAAAGCAGCGGACGAAGAGCGGAAGATGCTCGATGAGCTGTACGCCACGTACATCAGCCACATCGCCGATGAGTACGAGCGGAACGTCAAGAGCATAAATCAGCGATACGACATCGAAGAAAGGCGAATCCGCGAGCAGTACGCCGAAAGCGACAGGCTCAACGAGATGCTCGGGCTCAACAAGATGCGGCGCGACCAGGAGCTGCACTACGAGCTTATGAGGCGCATGCGCGAGCGGGCGGAGGCTGAAAAGAAGGCCGCCGAAAAACTCATCGAGGAAACGACGGCTCGCCGCAAGCGGATTGAAGACGCCCGCATGCGGGGACTCGAAGGCGACGAGGAGCGGATGCTGACTATCCGCGAGCTGAACGCCAGACTGTCCGGCAAGCGGGGGCTGGAGCTGCAGAAGGAATTGCTGAAAATCGAGAAGGAGCGGGCACAGGAGGCGGCAATAGCAGCCGGCCAGTCGCTGGACCTGGTAGACCGGGAATTCGAGCTGCGAGCGCGCCTGGCCGAGATGCAAAACGCGCCGGGCCAGCAGATTGTAGGCTCGTGGGGTTCGCGGGGCATACGCGCGCTGGAGGGCGCGGCCCGCAACGTCCAGGAGAAAATCGAAAAAAATACCAAGAAGGCAGCCGACAAGCTCGGCGACATAGCCCGTGTGCAGGCGGCCAGGCCGGCGGCGGCGTTTGTATAGACGATTTACCACAGAGGTCACGGAGGGCACGGAAATGAAAACGGGGATTATGGCGTGGTTCGGGAGGCTTTTGTCGCGGCTCGGTCTGCGAATGCAGAAGCCGACGGCGTACAGGACCATCAAGTGCGTCTGCCGCAAGTGCGGCCGGAGGTTCCGCCGCCAGCTTAAGCGCGGCGTAGCGATGTCGGCAGCGTCGAAAAAGTGCCGATGCGGCGAGCGGCGACGGATAAAACAGGCGACCTGTTGAGATCTGAGATTTGAGATTTTCCCCAGGGGGGCATCATGGCGGTAACGGTAGAAGAACATCCGGAATCGAGGCGGTACGGAACCGACGGCTCGGTCGAGCTGCGCTGGACAGTCCGCGGCACGTCGAGCCACAGCACGGCGAAGGCCGCCGCGGAAGCAGAGGCGCCCAGCAGCTACGACAGCCGCGACCTGGACGGGTACGTCTCGTGCGAGCCGGTCGGCGACAGCATCGACGAGACCAACGACACGGGCATTTGGGACGCGAGGGCGCGGTACGTGCCGGCGAGCCTGGTGAAATTCGAGCCGAGACCGGCCAATACGATTACCATCACCGGCACAATAGGCGGCGGCAGCCAGCGAGTCCGCGTAGGCCGCGACACGCGCAGCGCCTACGGCACCGGCCCGGACGGCTCTACAGCCGCCACCGTCAACGACCATAAGGACCTCATCGGAGTTAAGCGCGGCTCCGACGGCGGATGGGAGGTCGAGGGCGTCGACATACCCGCCGGGGGCTTTGATTTTTCCGTAACAAAAGTTTTCGCATCGGGCGGGCTGCCGTCGCTCGGGGCGATAGACGCGCTGGCGTCGCCGCCGCACGTCAACGCCGCGCAGTTTTCGGTCACCGATACAGACACCGGCCTGTCGATTACACTGGCGGCCGGGGAGTGTCTGTTTCTGGGCGCTGACTTCGGCCCGTCCCGCAGCGACGGGGCCGTCGAGTTCACGTACCGCTTCCGGGCCGCGCCCAATAAGACGGGCCAGACGGTGGCGGGCTTCTCGTCGGTCGCATATAACGGACATGATTATCTGTGGACGCGCGAGGCGGGCCCCGACGCCGACGGGCTGATTAAGCCCGAGGCCCTCTACGTGGCGGTCCTCTACGACGCCGGCGACTTTACGGGACTGGGACTGTAGGAGCAGGGAGTAGTGGTGAAAAAAAATGCCTGACGATTTGGGACATGTAAGGCGCGGCCAGGAGATTGCGGTATCGGCCCGCACGTGGAACGCATTCATCGACGCCGCACGAGCGCACCAGGCGGGCGGCGGGCAGTCCCGAGGCGGCAAGCCTGCATCCGGCGGCGCGTTTGTCCAGGTGCTCAACGATTCAGGCTCGGCCCGGGAGCGCCACGACATACTCGGCATATTCGGGCCGCTGTTCGACCCGGACGACACCAGCGAGGATGTGTTCGCCGCCAACCGTGTGCTCAAAGGTGATACGCCGGATGTGGATGCGCACTACGGCTTCGCCGTACTCCAGTGCCCGGCTGCCGACGGCGTATGCGCACCCGCCGTGGTGAGCGGCGTTACGATGTGCCGCGTGTACATGACCGACGCCGACCACATATGCGCGCGGATGAAAGACGGCGACAATACCCGCCTGGAGAGCTGCGTAAGCGGCCCCGCGAAAATACTCTGGTCGCAGACGCCATCCAGCCCGCCTGAGGAAGTCCTGGCAGTCGTGCAGATAGGGGTGGCGACTCGCCGCGTGATAACCGCCCGGATTTCTGGGTCCACCGCGATAGCCGCGGCCAACAACGGGCCGGGGTCATCAACCACTGAGTGGACGTATTCAATAGTCGAGGTCGAGCCGACCGTATCGAGCGGCGACCAGTCATGGAGCGACGTATCCGGCGGCGTGAGCCTGACTGACAAGGCGTTCAACCGCCTGGAATACGGCAACCGCAACGTAGGCACTGGCGAGGTATTCGGCTGCGGAATCGCGTTCGACGACCTGGACGACAGCGACACGTGGGACGCCGAGCTTCTGCCGGCGTCCGATGACGCGGGGATTGTCGAGGTCGAACTTATAACGGTCAGCGGGACGATTTACGGTCTATTCAA
>Ga0172381_10001972_pt1 | contig 23393 bp, 22 predicted proteins | sample Leawel6488metaG_FD_119754 | JGI IMG/M metagenome (GOLD analysis project Ga0172381, IMG submission 119754) | Leachate microbial communities from a municipal landfill in Southern Ontario, Canada - Leachate well 64-88 metaG | ecosystem: Engineered > Solid waste > Landfill > Unclassified | place...
CACCCATGCTCTACCACATCGCCATATGGTTTGTCAACATAGCAGATCGCACGCCCACACCCGCAGCCCCACCCTACGCACGGCCCCGCCGCCAACGTCCCCGGGCCGGAGCTGCACCAATGCCACTGTACCACGCCTCCCTCATTGGTGCTGAGTACGGTGTTGCTACGGGGAAAGTAGCGGGTGCTACCTGCAGTGTAGCAAGTGCTACGGGGTGTGGTGTTCCTGCGTGCTGGGGAGCTGGGTGAGGTCCAACAGGTAGAGCGTCTCGGGGTGCATGCCTGCATGGGGGGCACGCAACACCTCGGATCCGCCACAGGCTTCGCCGATGCGGATGGCGAAATCGCCCATGAGGTCCGGGTTCAGTGGCACATTCAGCTGCATCGCCCGCATCCAGGCGATCTCCAGCCCTGCGCACAGCACCAGCATATCCGGCTCCTCAATGGCGCCCGAGCTGTGCACCGCGTCCACCACCATGACGACCTCCTGGAACAGGCGCACCATGGGGTGCTGGCTCAGGGGGCGCCCCGCGTAAAGCTGCCCCATAGACTGCTGCATTGCTTCCTCCTTGTTGTGGCCGAGCTTGGCTATTTGGAATGTAAAAGCGAGTTCCGCGGGCGAACTGGGACTATAAAAATGCAAAATCGACATCCCCATGCGCACATGTGTTCGCTTGGGCTAGTCCTTGGAGATGGGCGCGAAAGCGCGCAGCACGTAGGATCGCGGCCCATCGCGGAGGTCTTCGATCGCACGCTGTTCACAGTGCCGGATGCGCTCAGTTTGCACCCCAAGCTCCCTGGCCACCTCCCGCCGAGTCTTCCCCTCCCCGCTCGCGCGGTCGAACTGCTCCGCAGCAAGATCGTCGAGATTCCCTGCGCCCCGGGTGGAGCGCAGGTGCCGCATCCCCTTCCACTCTCGGTGCTGCACCCCCCCGCGCGTCAGCTCCTCCTGGTCGGCGATCTCGTCCAGCGTGCGCTCCCCCCGCCGGTCCAGCCCAAAGCGCTCCACGATCACCTGCCGGTTCTTGGCGTTGGGGATGCTGGCCACCGCCCGCTGCACGGCCTGCGCCGCCTCCAGCTCCTCCACCGCGGCATCGGGCAGCAGGTGCCTAGCCCGCATGTCGTCGGAAGCCATGAGCACCATCTGCCCGTAGTCCAACTTGCGCCGCAGCACGCTGCACCGCACCCGGAGCACCTGCTCGGGCCACAGCTCATCGGGCAGCACCCCGAAGAAGTCGCAGAGGCGCTGCGCCGACGCCTTCACCTCGCCCGGCCGGAAGTGGTTCATGGGGGATCGCCGCAGGTGCTCGTAGTCGTTGTACTGCTTGTACGAGATCCCAACGGCCTCCGCCAACTGCGGTGCGGACAGCCCCAGCCGCTCGCGGCGCTCCACCAGGTGGTTGTTGCGCAGCTTCACCGTGACATCGAAGTCCCTCATGCCCCCTCCTTGGCACGCCTCGCCTGATCCAACGTCACCTGCACGATGTGATCCACCACCTCGCGCCGGTTGTCCTTGCTGAGAGACGGGTTGGCCGCCAGCACCTGCGCCTCCACCGTCTGACGCAGCGTCAACGGCCGCCCCTCGTGGGGCTTCTTCTTGGGGCGCTTCTGGTGCGGCGCCTCACATGCGACGCACTGCGTCCCGTGCCAGTTCTCGGTCCCGCAGACCCCGCATCTCCATCGCTCCTTGGCGATGTTGATCTTCCGCCGCGGGGCATTCTCCTTGGGTTTCTTCGCCGGAAGGGTCGGCGCCTCAACGGGCGGGGGAGCCACGCATGGACGCCTCGCCTTGCGCTGCAACTCCACGGGTGCCCCCACGACGGGAGCAACCGCTACACGCGGCTGCCGTTTCCCCTTGATCCCCCGCTGCTTGGCCCACGCCGCCTCCACCAGCAGGGTGCCCGCGTCACCCACGCGCCAGATCTCGGAGTCGTCGTGGATCATCTCCTGCGGCACCAACAGGCGGCCCAGCACCGGTGCATCGACAACGAGGGACGTGCCCTCGAAGCCCACGATCCGCACGCCGTCGATCGCCACCGGCCGTGCCCGCATCGCCCTACTCCTCACCCAGCATAGCGCGCAGCATCCGGAGATCGTCATGGTTCATCTCCGGATGTTGCCGGTGCACTTCCTCCCAAGAATCGCGCGTCTTCCGCAGTTCGTCCACTGCTTGGCACGCCGCCATCGCCGCTTCATGTGAAGCTGACGCATAAGCCTCTTCAGTCGTCTGCGCGAACGGACGCCCATCCTCCTCCGCCAGGAAACTCTGGTGCCAGTACTCGTCCGTCTGTTCGTTCCGCTCTCGCACATATTCCATAGCCCACAATGCCCGTTCCCCGCTCGACAGGATCATGACTCAAACTCCTTGTATGTGTTGTCTCCCAACATGTCGCGTATCATCACGTCCCCGCCGTCCGAGGTTTCCCTCCCGGTCCGGCGCAGGCGATCCAGCATCTCGTGCAGTTCGAAAAGCACCTCCCATGCGTCCTCGGTCGCGTCGAAGATCGCCTTCTCGTAAGCCTTGTCGTGATCGTACCTCTCCTCCGCGGTCAGCGCCTCCAACCGCACTTGCCGCGCCCGCACGTACTCCGTAGCCCACAAGGACCGTTCCCCGATCGATAGGGTCATGCCCCACCTCCTATGAATGCCGCCTGCACGTAGGCAGAACGCATCCTACTCCACCTCCGCCGCGTCGACGTCGGCATGAACTTCCTCGAAGTAATCGAGCGCGGGCAGGGCGCCCGACCCGTACCCAAGCGAGGAGAACGCCTCGGCCACGTTCCTCCCGGATCCAACCTCCGTCTTCCCACCCAGCCAGTGGAACCGAAAACGCGACACCTTGTTCATGCTCCCTCCACCCATGATCTCCTCCTCTCCCTGCATCCGCGCAGGGCATCTTCCCTAACCCACTACCACCCCCAATGTGGTTTGTCAACAATATACCACCTCGCCCCTCACCCCCGCCACCTAGCACCAATGCCCCCATCCCCGGCACACCCGCCCGCTTGCGTTTGTCAACTGCTAAAATCCTACGCGCATCCCCTCGATTGGTGCTTACCGCACCTGGGGGGCGGAACGTGTGCGGCCGGGAGCGCACCAATAGGGGGGGGGCGGGGGGGGGTGCATTGGTGCTGCAGCGTGGGTGTGCTTCCCCCGGGTGTGCTTCCCCCTGTGCTACCCCCTACGGTACGTCCCCTGTGGATGATCCCCCCTGTGGATGCTACCCCCGGTGCATCTCCCCCTAGGGTGTGCTCCCCTAGGGATGATCCTCGGGGGATGGGTTGGGCAGCAGGCCGTCGCGCTCCACCAGATCGCGGTAGCGCTGCATGGACGACCTGTCCCTCGTGTGCTTGCACCGGCCCTTCCTGGCCGTCCAACCGCTGCGATCGAACTGGGGGCATCGCGAGCAGGTCCACAGGCGGCACGGCAACCAGGGCATGTCCAGGTACATGTCCGACGCCAAGATGGCCAGCTTGCCCCGGCCCCCGTACCGCTGCACGAACTCCCGCGTGTCCTCACTGCCAGGATGCATGGCCAGCCCATACACCTGCGCCCAGGTCCAGGGGGTGGGATCGTCGTAGTCCACCCGCCCGTCGCTCAAGCGCCGCAGCTGATCATCCCAGCGCCCCATCCCCGCGCCCATCAGCACTCCTCCCATGCATGGGACAGTATGTGTTCCACCAACGGCTCCCACCGATGCACCGTGCCGTCGAGGTACATCGCGAAGATGCGGGGACCTACCAACGCCCCCATCGGGTTCGGTGGCATCACCATGAAGATCATGTCACCGTCCTTCCCGTCCCGCACCCGGCGGCCCTCCCGCAGTCGGTCCACCGCCCACCCGATGTCGTGGATCACTGCCACATTATTCACGGCCGCCTCCACCGCGTCCACCGCGGCCGCCTCCGCAGCGTCCGCCTTCCGATCGGGTTCAAGGTCGCGGTCCACCCACCGATACCAGTCGCACGCCTCCTGATCCTCCCGGGACGGCTCATACGGCTGATACCCCTTCCACGGCAGGAACTGCTGCTGCCGTTCCCCGATGAACACCCCCTTGTCCCACCCCCGCCGAGCCATGGACCATTCCCGCATCTGGGTCAGCGCCCACTTGAACGTGCCCTGCTGCTCCTCCTCCGGCACCAACCGCCAATCGGTAGCCGCCTCATCCTCCGACGAGATCGTCTTCCACGCGAGAGGTACCTGTTCATGATGAAACGTCAGGACCTGCTTCGACAGATCCGCCCCCATGGTGGGATCGCGAACGAACACCCCCTCAGCCCAAAGGCCCCGCGTCACCGCCCTCCCACAATGCAGCTGATGCCACGCCCAGGCGAACGTCCCCTCCGTCTGCTCTTCCGCCTTGCCGTTCCACCTCTCTCCGCCATCACGCGTTTTCCGCATGGCCGTCCTCCTTCGCCCGCACGTCGTCGACACGGGGGATCGAGAACGAACACGCCCGCGAGGAAAAGTGGCCATTGAGTTCCAAGCGTTGCGCCTTCCACAAGCGCGTCACCGCCTGGATGATGCGGCGCTCTCCCACCTCCTGCACCGCCAGCGCCCCTCGCAACTCCTCCAGCGTGCACTTCCCCTCCCGCAGCGCCACGCAGCGCAGGATCATCCGGTCCAACTCATCCTGCGTCACACGAGACCGCTTGCGCCCCCGCGGCGCCGTGCCCCCGCGCAGCTCCGACAGCGGGCACTCCTCCAAGGCGCGCAGCCACCCCTCCGCCATGGCCGTCTGCCACAGCGACCTCATGGTCTGCCCGGGCTCCGCCATGGCAGCCCGCACGCGCTTCTGCACGCTCCGCTGGAACATCGCCTCCACCGCGTCCAGACCGCCCAGCGCCTGCACCAAGATCCCCACCTCGAACGGCGTGTAGCGCGACACCCTCCGAGCGGGCATCGGTGGCGCCCCCGTCGAATCCGGACGCTCCCCATCCTGCACAGGATCTTCCCCTTTCACCGCGCTCGTCTCATCCGTCCGCACCTCGTCCATCCTTGCCTCCCGTCGTTGAGCGCACACGTGTGCGCGTCCCCTCACAAAACTCGTACACCTGATCCCCCACCAGCGCGTTGATGTACCCCACCAGGCAGTGCACCGCCTGCTCCGGCTCCCACCCCTGGGCAGCCATGCCGTCCGCACCGCCGCACTCCTCCACCCACAGCGCAAACGTCGCCCAGAAATCTCGCAGCATGCTGCGCCGCATCATCATCATCGCCACCAACGATGCAGCGTTCTCCGCCACGATCAGCCAGCCTATCCACCGCGGCCACGGGTCCTCCCCCGTCGATCCCCACAGCACCAGCAGCAGCGACACCACCGCGCCCCGCCAGAACCAGCGGAACCGTCTGTCCGCCACCCGCACCCAGCGCCGCCACTCCCGCTGCATCATGATCATCCCCTCCAGGCATCGGATCGCCCGCATCGCCGCATCCTACCTCCCTCGTGCGTTGTTTGTCAACAGGAAGGTGTGCGCGCCTTGCGAGCTTGATAACGCGCCGCATTGGCGATCGAGATGCAAGACTTGCACGCGCTACTCCGTCCATCCCGCGACTTCTGCCGGTGCTCGAAAGCATCGATCGGCAGGACCGCATGACAACGACAGCACTCCTTGCGGCCCTCCGCGGCGTACGGGTTGACCTTCTTGAGGGCGTCCTTGGGCTTGCTGCCCCCGATGTGCCCCGCCAGGGCCTCGCACACGTAGGCACCGTTGTGGCGGGCGATGTTGCGGGCGTACGTGCGTGGCAGCACCGTGTGGTCGCACCCGCAGTAGGCGCACGCCACCGTCACCGAGGCCGCCTGCTCCTTCCGGTAGTGGCGATCCCGGATGACCTTGCGTTGGGCCATTCGGCGGTCCGCATAGGTATGATCCCCTTGCTGCTCGGCCAAGTAGGAATGCGCCCACTTGATGATCTCGTTGCAGGTCTTCAACTCGCTGTCCTGCTCGGTCCACACCAGAAATGGCACCCCCATCTTGGAAGCGTACATCGACGAATCAGCGATCTGCACCTTCACTTCCGGCCGATCCGTCATCTCGGAAGGCTTCACCTCCCAGATCTCCGAGTGGCCATCCACAAACTCCACCCGCAGATCCGGGTTGCGCCACCCCTTGCTGCCCCTGAACGCCTCGCAGCGCCGGAACGATCGGACCGCCGCGTTGGCCTCCAGTTCGAACAGGCACCGCAGCTCGTACGAAGACCCAAAGTAGACGTCTCCCGCATTCTTGGCTGATTGGAAGTACCCCCGCATATGAGCGTTCTTGAATACCCCCTCCGCGTGCAGCTTTGCTGTCCGTTCCGAATTCGCCTCCCGTGGCATCGGGTGCTCACCGGGACGCAGATTGAACACCCACCGGGTCTTTCCCGCGTCACAGCACCGCACCAGACCGTGATCCATCGCCCACGTCCGCTCCGTCACGTCCGCAGGGCACCCCGTGCAGCGCTTCTGCTGGCTCTGCTTCGAGATCCGGCGCCCCTTGTGCACGTAGAAATAGTCGGGCCGATACACGCGATCCTGCGCAAACCCCAAGCGCTCGTACACGGTCCCCGGCGTCAGCCGGTGATCGCTGAAACTCACGATCTCGTCGTACCCGTGCTCGCGTGCCCACCCCTGCGCCGCAGCAAACAGGCGAGATGCACCGCCTACCACCTGCACACCAGGAACGAAGCACATGCGGTCCAACACGACCTTGTTCTCTCCATTCTGCCGGTTGTGCCGCCCCAGCGTGAGCACCCCTAACAGCTCATCCTCGTGAAACAGACCAAATCGCACCAGGGATAGGTGGTTACTGCCCTGCACGTGATGCCGGTCCACAAAGGAGACCGCCTGCGATCGCGGTACCTCCCGCACCGTGCACGATCGCGCCCCCACCCGCCGTTCGAACAGGCCCGCACGTGCGCGCAGGAATCCCTCACACTGCGGGCGCCGAGAATCCCACTCGTCCGAGAAGAGGAACACCCGATCGGGCGCCTCCTCGATGCCATGGGATAGCCGCTCCAGCTGCACGGGGTCATTTAGGTCGAAGACAACGACACTGATCCTTCCAAATGTGAGTTCCATGATTTAAGGGTATCGCGATTTCGAGATGTTGTCAAGGTGAATGGCAGATCGGGTCAGCGCCAAAGCACCAACCTGGTCAGACTTGGAATTATGCAGGAACTACGTGGGGTTGGACTAGACCGTGGTCACCGCAGGCAGACCCGAGCAGGTGATGATACCGTAGTACTCGGGCCTGAGCATCCTCGTAGCATAGCGCGTGCGGACGCCTTTGCGGAACGTGAAGTCGTTGGGGTCCATGAAGGTCGGGGTGACCTGCAGCGGGACGTACGGCGCGTACACGTAGCCTGCGTCGAGGAAGTTGTTGCCCTTGAGGCCGACGAGCACCTTGGTCGGCGGCATGAAGGGGTCCTGGTAGACCGCGAACCGCTTGAGCAGGGTGCCGACGCGCGCGATGCCGAAGTCCGCCGTGATCGGGCCGTAGCTCGACGCCTGGACGTTCTGCTCGATGGACGCGTAGTCCCCGTGGGTCGACAGCTGATCGAGCAGCGCGCCGACGCCCGGGGGCACCACGACGAAGTTGGCCGGGGCGCGCCCGCTGGCCCGGTGGATCTCCGCGCCCATGGCGCTGATCTTGGTGAGCAGGTTGCGGATCGTCTCGATCTCGCCCTGCTGGCCCGGCGTGAAGGCGTACGTGTAGGTCGAGGCGAACTTGGCCTGGTTGATGAGCCCGTCCACGATCTCCCGGTCGACCTCCAGCATGACCTCGTTGGCGAACGTGCTCACCAGCTCGGTCTCCGCGTCCATGCCGTGCAGCGCGCGCATGTCGTCGACGGCCTCCACCGACCACTTCGCCTTGAGCTTCCGGCTCTCCGCCTTCACGGTGTAGAGCGCGATGTCGAGGCTGATGCTCGGGATCGACGCGCCGGTGGTGTAGCCCACCAGCTCCCAGTTCACGAAGTACTGGGCGTACATGACCTCGCCGTCCACGAACTTGCTGGCCGCCCCGGTCTCATCGTACGCGCTCACCGACCACTGGCCGGTCGTGATGTCGAGCGTGCCGACCACCTTGCTGTAGTTGTCGACCAGGTTGCTGCCCGTCGCCGCCAACGTCGCCACGATCTCCTTGGTGCCCGTGCCCGCGTGGTCCACGACGCGGTAGTACAGCTTCACGTAGAACGTGCGCTGCCCGTCCACGCCCGGCGCCCGGATGGGCGACCAGTTCGGCACGTTGCAGCTGGCGGACGCGTTGGTGATCGGCCCCGCCGCATCCGGCAGGTCGGTGCACAGCAGGTCGTAGTTCACGAACTCCGAGCTGTACGAGAAGGCGAAGTTCTGGTTGATGTTGTCGTTCGCGGCCAGCGCCCCCTCATAGCCCGACTCGTACGGGCTGTTGGTGATGCCGTACTGCGGCACCTTGGTGCCCTTCGCGTTGTCGTACTTCTTCTCGTAGAAGAAGATGCCGCCCACCGGACCGGTCATCATCGTGTTACCGCCAAGGCTCTTTATCCCTGGCTTCTCACGGTTTCCCGTGAGATCAGACTATATCATCACCCTGCCTGATCAATGGCAGGGGCCGGGCACTCGTGGGGGGTTCCACTGATGTAGGATTCGACCCGAGCGAGCATCGCAGCATCCCGCGCGTTGATCTCGTGTTCCCAGACCACCAAGCACTCGCACCCAACCGACTCCCAAAGGTCGATCCGGTCCTGCGGGTTCTCCCCGCCGTGCCAGTAGTCGCCGAACACTTCGATCATGCGCATGGTCCCGGGGACGCGGAAGTCCGGCGTGATGTGCTTCATCCCGCGCTCTTCCACGATCGTCTTCCAGAACCGGAAACTCGCGAACTCGATCCGGTCGTTTCCCACCACATCCCAGAAGCGTTGCTCCAGCTTGTTGGGGGCCTGCTTCATGGACCCGGCCGCGTTCATCTTCTGAATCCGCGCCCGGTGCCGGTCCTTCTGCCCCGGCTTGCTCCACAAACCCTTGCTGCCCACCAGACCACCGCGACGACCGCAATCGCTGGCCCCATGCTTCTCTGCCGCCCGCAGGTGGCCGCGCATCCCGTGTGCGCTCCGCTCCTCGGCGTTGAGACCCGCATTGAACCCGTCGATTGTCCGCACGCTCACGGCTACGGCGTCGGCACTCATGGTGCTGCCGAACCGAGCCTTGTACTGCGCGCGCGTGGTGATCCCCATCTGCTGGAGCGCATGGCAGCGGTCGATGTGCGCCTGCTGGATGATGCCGAACACGTGTTCGCACCCGCCGCAGACCACCGAACTCGCCATGTGCTTCCTCTGTGTCATCAGTCTACTATCCCTAGTCGTTGGACCTTCCCAGCGTCACCGCTAGGCTTGGCTGCTGATTACCCAATCCACTGAGCTTTTCCGCATTCACGCCCGCCGTTTCCAGCCACGTTGTAGCGCTCAGGGCTCTCAGGGCTTCCAGCATTTCACCCGGTTTCCTCATGGCTGCTTACGCCGCCATCAGCCCATAGACGCGCTCAGGCTGCACGGACACGAGCTGGTTCGCGATGAGGTTCGGGAACACGCGCCGCAACACCGGGAACACGTACTTGGTGAACGCGCCCGCGTTGCTGGACAGGGTGTCCTCGTGCAGCGTCTTGATGTGGTCCAGCTCGTTCTCCAGCAACAGAGCCGTGCAGCGCCGCACGTACGGATCGTTGATGCGATCGGTGGTGCTCTTGGACTCCAGGAGCTTCGCCCAGCGCTGCTCGCACAGCCTGCCGCGGCTCTCGTCGTACACGGTCCCACGCCCGTTCTCTTCCAGGATCTGCCTTGCTTCGGTCATGATGTCTCTCCTTGCGCCCCTCGGCGCGTTGCCCTCTTCGGGCTACTAGATGATGCCTGCCAGCTTCTGCATGTTGGACCACGGCACCCCGAACTCATCGGTCTGCCCTGATCCGCCCGCCTTCGGCTGACGATCTTCGGACAGGTCCTGCACGTCGCCGCGCCCCCGCTGGAGATGCCGACGCATCTCTCGCAGGTCCCCGTCCCCTACCTCTGCCCGTCCCCGTCTCCGCACGACATCATCAACCGCAGCTTGAGAGGTGACATCCTCCAACAAGCCCAACAGCTCCCGACCGTTCGCCAACCCTTCAACCTTTGCTGCCTTGTAGGCGGCCAGATGCTCCTCCGACAACTGCCGGATCTGATCCGCGTGCTTCACACGCTGCTCCTCCAGCTGCTGCCGCAGGTCCTGCACCTCCTGCGTGGCACGGCTCTCCGCCTCCTCCATCGAAGCGTTGATCCGCTGCGTCAACTCCACCGACTTCCGAAACCGCTCGTCCAACGTAGCAACCTTATCCTGCGTCGCCTTCACTTCGGCACGCAGTGTCGCGTTCTCCTCGCGCAGCTGGACCTCCGACTCGGTCAGCCCAGCCTCCGTCTCCGGCAACCCCTCGCGCAGCGCTGCCAAGCGCGCGCGCACATCCGCCTCATCCTGGAAGTGCACGCCCTGCAACACCCCACGCAGGGCCTTCGCCACCGGCGTGCTCCCGATCTCCTGCTCGACGATCAGGGCCATGCGCGCCTGATGCGCTTCCTCCACGGCCGCGTCCCGCGCCTTCTGCGCCTCCGCCACCGCCAGGTCGGCCGCCTTCTGTGCATCCCGACGCGTCCGCTCGTCCGGCGCGATCGCATACACGCCCACCATCTCCGCGATGTGCGCCAGCATCGCCTTGGCTCCCCCCACCGCCGGATCCACCGCGTACTCCTCACGCAGTTGCGACGACAGATCCTCGCGCGCCTCCACCAGCATGACCGCCAGCTTCGACTCGAACGCCTCCGTCATCTCCGCGCGCACACGCTTCTCCGCAGCCTCCACGGCCGCATCCACCCCCGCCGTGACCTTGCCCTTGGCCCGCTCCACCGCGTCCACCGCGGCCGCTTCCTGGATCTGGCGCGCCACCTCGGGGAACTCCGTGAGGAACTGCTCCGCCAGCGTCGCCGCGGGGACGTCCTCCACCGACTCCATCGTGATGGTCGGCACTGCCGTGCGAACGGCCGGATCTGCGACGAAGTCGTAAGTCTTGAGGATGAAATCGTCCTGCACCTGCTCACCCTCCGTGACCGACTTGGTGCTGCCGAACCCACGACTCGACACCGGGACAGGGATCCGCGCCTCTACCAACGCACGCAGATCACGCCCCGACGTCGTGTTCAGGATCTCCGCCTCCCCCATCACACGCCCGTCCGGCTCTATCCACAGCGCCGTGATGACGTGTGAGGTCAACGCGAGCGACGACTTGCCCGACTGCGGATGGTCCAGCTGCCCCAGCACGCGCCGATTCTCCAGGTCCTCCGACAGACGCTTGATCTCCCGCTCCATGAGGCGCTTCGAATAGATGCGCCCGTTGAGCGTCGGGACGTCGCATCGACCATATTCCCCGCGTGCGACCATGCGCCCGCTGCCGGGGGCGTTCCGCGCCTCCACCAGCTCCAGCATGATCGGCTGCATGGTCTCCACCAACAGCTGCTTCGTCGTGCTCATGTCCGATCCCTCCAACAAAGTGAGCAGGCGCGCCTTGTCTGCGCGCCCCTCACCACTGCCGCCACCGTTTGAACCCGAGTCCCGTCCGAGCGAGCGGGTTGCGCTCGGATCGTCGTGCGGCCTGAGAGGAGACTCGGCGATCCGAGGCTTTCCCATCAGGCCGGACAGACTTCTTCGCAGACTCGAATCCAACCAACTCCCGCCTTCCCGATGCATACGCCGTACGACGCATGCGGCGCCCAGACTCCGCCAGGGCGCCCGCCGTCAGTTTCCCCGGTCGACTCGATCCATCGCCTTGGAGATGAGCTGCGTGATCGGCCGAATCTCCGCCAGGAACGCGTCCACGCTCATGACGTCCTCGTCCAAGCGCCCCATCTCGAAGGAGGTGCGCAGCGGCTCGATCGCCTCGTTGAACACCGTCGTCACCGCCACATCGTCGAACTCGTCCACGACCAACTGCGCGAGGTTGTCGATGCGCCCGAGGATCTCTGCGCGCACGCTTGCCACGCCAACCTGGCTCTCGGAGAGCAACGCTTCCAGCTCCACCGCGAACTCCGAGGTCTGCGGCCCACCACGTCGCTCGGCCCAGCGCTGCGAGATCCGCTGGCTCTTCTTGCCCGATCCCGACTTGGCCCACCGGGCCGCCTTGCGGGTGATCTTGGACAGGTTGCCCGCTCCACCAACCGCCACCGCCGCGCGCACGCAGCGCTTGCCGCTGGGATCGGACGGATCCTTCCGCATGCCGGGAGGGCACTGGAACGACACCTTCTTGCCCATGCCGTGCGCCTTCGAACGCCGAACACGCTTGGCCACCGCCTCGTCCATGAGGCGCTTCGCCACGACCTGCGCCCGCTCCGCGATGCCCTCGATGTTGCGCGGGACACGCTTGGCCTTCAGCCCGGCGATGACGCGATCCACGTCCTCCGCCGTGAGCTTCTCGAACGGCAGGTCCATGATGCTGTCGAACAGCTGCGGCGTGACGAACGGACCGTCGAGCGGATCGTGTACCGACTCCTCGTAGTCCTCGCCGTCCTCACCGTCGCCCTCGCCGTCCTCGCCGTCCTTTTCGGGCTCCTCGCCGTCCTCCTCGTCCTTTTTCTTCTTGCCCTTCTGGAAACCGCAGCCCTCCGACAGGCCATCGCCCAGCGCGATTGCAGCCATGCTGGACTCATCGAGTCCCTTCACGCCCAACGCCTCCAGGTCTTCCGCCAACGTCCTCTTCAAATTGGTGCTCATTTCTTCTCCTCCGCGCCTTTCTGGGCTCGCCTCACAATGTAGGCAGCCGCAACCTCCATGAGCCTTGCTCGCCCACACAGCCGATCATGTGCCACCGCCGCTCGGTCCAAATCTTCCGCGCGCATCAACTGTCCGGCCTTGGCGAGCAGCCCACGTAGGAGCTGCGCTTCAGCAATCAACGACTCGCGGATGGCACCTTCGTACTCACGGTCCTGATCAAACACCAATGGAGTAATCTCGTCAATCACCCCTGTGAAGGCATTTGCCAAAAATGTCATCGATTCCCGCAACTCGGGCGCAAACTCCGCCAAGCGCGTGCGCGGTAGCTGCGTATACGCCGTCTTCGGCACCCGCGCTTCCAACTCCCGGATCTGCCCCCACAATGAGGTGCGGATGCGCTCCACGTTGGCCTCGTACGCCGTGTGCCAGTGCTGCTCCCCCGTCACTGCCATCGCCTCATCCCCGCGCTGCAGCACACCTCCCAACGTGTACTGCTCCCCGGCTACGACCGATCGCGCCAACGCACGCACACGTGTGCGCTGCGGCACCTCACCCCGCAGCATGGCCGCCGTAATATCGCGCAGCTCCTCGGCGACCAGCACCGGCAGATCCTCCTCACCATGCACTCGGATGCTGCTGTCCTTGATCGTCACCCCCGCCACCACTCCATCATCCCCACGCGTGAACGCAGCCTCTTGGAGCTTGCCATCCGGCGCTTGGAACAACGCCCCATCCGATCGCGTGGCCAGCATCACCACCGGCGCTCCCACCGTTGCTGAGATCGCCTCCGCTACCGTCTCCGCCTGATCCTCCAGGCTTCCCCGGGACCACTTCTCGATTTCCTGCCCACGCACGTACGCCATTCTGATCACCTCTTCGCTGCCCGTGCACCCATCTGGCGCACTGCATGTTCTGTATTCCGCACCGTCCTCAACACACGGCCATTCCCCTCCCGGACCTCGGCGATCAGTCGGTTCACCTCACGCCGCACCGCCTCCTCCGGCGGAGGCCCACCCTGCCCCGATTGATCCGGCGCTCCGTTCATCGGCGGCGCCCCCGTCACGGGTGCCCCCAACGCGAGCGCCCCCTCCGGCCCCAACTCGGGGAAGCGCTGCATGATGTCCGCTTGCACCGACGCCTGCCCCAACGCCTGCGCCTCCGCCTCATGCTGCTTCGCCTCCGCGGCAAACAGCGCATCCTCACCTGACATGTGGAAAATGTTGGCCATGATCCACGGCGTCGTGAAGAACGGCTGCAACGCCGCTGCCAACGCTGCCCGCGCGTTCCACACCTCCACCTGCTGCATCTCGAAGATGCTGCTGGGCGCAGGCATGCGAATCGCCCACTTCACCGTGTCCGGGTCGATGTTCAGCGCCGCCAGGTGCACTCGCACCACCTGCGCCATCCCCACAATGAACTCCCGCTGGATCCGCATCTCCAAGCGTGCGAACTGTACATCCTCCTGCGTCAACGCTGCCCGATTGGTGCTCTCGGTGCCACCCAAGTACTGCGGTGGGATGCGCAGCGCACTCAGCAGCTTCTTCCAGAAGTACGAGGTGACGTTCGTGTCGTCGTAGTCCGGCCCGCTCAACACCTCGATCCGGCTGGACTCCTTGCCCGATCGCGTCGGTATGAAGAAATCTTCATCTTGCGAGTTCTTGACGAAAACCCCGGCGTCCACGGCGAAATTGTGCCACCCGTCCACCGTGATGCAGCCCGTGTCCATGGTGCCGTCCAGCCACTCCACGGACGCGACCTTGTGATTCACCGTCGCCGCCGCGCAGAAGTCCTGCCAATCCCGATGCCCCGCCCGATGGATCAGCGTCCGCACATGGTACAGATCGAACGCTACTTTCTTGCGGTTTGCGTTCAACGCGCGGAACTCCTCGTGCACAGGAAGCGCTCGGATGGCAATCACGGCGTCCGAGATCTTCAGCACGGCATTCTCCTGCACCAAGCGCCTCAGCTCGGGTAGCAGACCGTCCGGGTACTTGATCGAGATCTTCTCGGACCGGATCACGTTGTCCGCCTCGTGCTGCGGACTCCGGTTGTACGCGATGATGTTCTGACCCTTGTTGTACATCCGGTTGTAGTGCGACGTCTGCGCCGAGTGCGCGGCCGACTTGTTCCAACGTCGAATCCGCCGCGCCTTCTCACCAGAGTGCCGAGCATTATGCTCCTCTGGTGTGAGCACTTCCAGGTTCTCCGGATAGTTGTCACGCTTGCGATCGCTGATATGGTGCACCTGCCGATCGGTCAAATCACCATAGAAGTGCTCGGCCACCATTCGGTGCACAGGAACCAACGCGCCCCACTTGTCGGGGCCACGCTCCTGATGATCCTGATGAATCGCGTACTCGTATCCGCCTGCATTGATGCCCCGATACAACGGCATCACAGAATCTCCCGGTTCCAGCAACTGCGCCTGCTTGTACGTTCCGTCGCGCATCAGGAACTGGTGATCCGGTGTCACCACCTCCGATCGACAGTTGTCCAACGTCACGCGCACCACACGCGCATCCCGTCGCGTCACGCCTGCCCAGGAGATCGTGCCCGGCTTCACGCGCTTCGTCTCCGGGTCCATGGAGTACACGTAGTTCTGCACCCCTGCCTCGTGATCCATGATGAGATCGCGCAGCGCCCGCGTCGTGCCGTTGAGCAGCGGGATGCGCGTGTCCAGGGACAGGCAGAGGGGATTGAACCTGTAGTCGAGCTTGCCAGTCGCCGGGTCGACGATCCGCCGCTTCTTGTAGCGCCGCCGCACCTCGTCCACCTGCGCCTTGGCCTGCGCCGGGGGTACCTCACCCGTGTCGATGTAGAACGCGAACCGCGCGGGCGCCTTCTGCAGCCGGTTGGCCAGCGTGCTGTCCTCCAGCATCAGCAGGCGCTTCCACACCCACCTTGCCGAGTCGAGGATGGAGAACCCATAGAGCGCACGCTGCTGCTTCCCGCGCAAGCGCCAGTGCACCACCTCCCACGGCTGGAAGAACACTGCCCCCTGTATCCCATCCTGCGCCCGCAGGCGATCCAGATCCTCCTGCGTGCTCATGCTGAACGCGAACATGCCGCTGGGATCCTGCACGTACCCGACCAACGTCCCCCGCTGGTCCACCACACGCCGCATGGTGGGCGGCGGGAGCCAGTTCAATCCCAACACCCCATGCTCGTTGGTGACCACCTCCGCAAAAAGGTTGCCGTATTTGCAGAGCGTACGGATGGCCGTCCATATGTCATCCTCAATGCGCAGACGCCTCACCAACAGATCGTCGATGATGTCGCGCACCACCTTGTCGGACGACTCCCCCCAGATCACCTTCCCATGCACCGTGTCCGACACGGTCGCGTCGTCCGCATAGATGTCCAGCGCCGCCGAAATCTCGCCGTAATCATCCATGTTCTCATAGTCGGCGAACCGCAGCAGAAGATCGCTGTCGATCGACAGCATAGTGGCCAGCTGCTGGTACTGCAAGGACATCCCGCCTGACCCCATTGGTGCAGACACGGCGCCCCGCGGCATCGTAGCCTCCCCGGAAGCTCCCCGCGCCAACTCTGACGCTTGCCCCGCCGCCTGGCGCTGGAAGTACTTACCGATCGTGTCGCGCCATCCCATCCTCACCTCACCAGCGCACACGTGTGCGCGTCAATCTTCACTTCCGAACAGGATGGCCGGGATGACATCTCCAGGTTGTTGGCTCCGCTGTGCATCCCGCACTTCCTCCATATCCACCTGATCTGCCGGAATCAGCGGGCTCACCCACTGATCCTCATGTCCCACAACCACCCTTGATGTATCAGCATCCGCACTCCAGGGCAAGCGTGCCGCCCGCCCTTTGAGCCCCCACACCACCCCCGCCAACGCATCTGACAGATCCTTGCTGCTGTTGTGTACGAACACACCCGCCGCCAACGCGAAGTTCTGCAACCCAGGAACGGACAGATCATAGACCGCTTCGCGCGCAACTACTCGATCCACGCGCAGCACCCGATGGTTGATCTTCCTCGCCCGCTCCATCCGTTCGGGAAGAGCCCCCCTGCGCTTGGCCCGCTGGTAGTGCACATCACACAGACCACGCGCATTCGAAACCTGTCCACACCCCTCGATCGCGCAAATTCCACGCGGAGGTCCAAATTTCCCCTCCTCCCATGTCCTCCGCATCGTATCGCTGCTGATGCGCCGCCCCTGATCCTCCACGTATCGCCGGTGCCCCTCACGCAACACCTCCCTCCGACGTTCCCACAGCGCATCCCCGTGATATTTGTAGTGTTCTCCTCGCTCCATCACTGCCAAGTTGCAAAGATCGTTGTTCGTCTTGTCGCCGTCAATGTGATGCACCACCGTCCCGACAGGGGGAAGGCCGACCGCCAATCGATGCGTCAGGAATCGTTCCCTGCGGATCGGACACCACACCCGCTCGTAATCTACCGTACCTCCCTTGGCGGCCTTCACCCGATACAGCGGCATGAGGCGCACGTCAGGCGTCAGATGTTGTGCCTGCACCCACTCCCGATCCAGCGTCATGAACAGGTGATCTGGCGTACATCGCACGACCTGGTAATTATCCAGGGTCACCTCCACCAATTCCTCCGCCACCATGGTCACGTGCGCATCCTCAGCTGGCGCGATGCACACCCCATCTGGTCCGATCGCATACACGTAGAACGGATCGGTGCGCTGCGACAGCTCCTTGAACGTAGGGCACGTCCCGTCGGCCAAGGCGATGCGCGTTTCCCCCGTGAAGCAGTAACGAGGGTGATCAATCTTCCCCTTTAGGCGGTCGTACTCCAACGACCGCAGCTCCTTCAGCAGCATCTCATGGCCGTAGAACTCGATGCGCCGCTCGTAGATCGCCGACTTCAGCTCCTCGTACGGATCCACCGAAGTGTCCATGGAGATGATCTCCGTGTGGATGCCATGCCGCCGCACCTGTTGGTGCATTTCCACGTGCTCGTACGTGTCCGTTGAGAACCCCGCGATCGGGAACCCGTGCGCTTGCAGCTCGTACACCAAGCGCCGCAGATCCGGCATGTAGATCTGCTCCCCCGGTGGAGGACGTATGCTCAACAGAACCTCTGCCACGTAGGATGGCGCCACATCCGCGTATCGATTGCCATCCCCATCGCGCCGCACCACCTCCACCCACCGTTCGATGCGCCCTAGGCAGAACCCAGCATAGTCGCGAGTGACGCCCACGTCGATGTGCACCCAGCGCGGCGCCGTAGGGGCCTCCCGCGGCGACCACGCCTCCTCCATGAACCCGCCGGGCAGCCGCCGCGTGTGCCGTCGACATAGCACGTCCCATCGGAACGACCCGGGCGACCCTGCCACCCACACCGTGTCCGAGAACGGGTGCTCCCGCCGCGGGTTGATGCACGCGTCGATCGCCTCCGTGCGCTGGAAGAAGGCGGAGATCGCCTGCGTGCTGACACCCGCCAGGTCACGCAGGGAGTCCTCCAGGTTCGTCTCGAAGTCGTCCCGGTACTCGACGGGCACCTCCACCATCCACGCGTCGTGTTCCTCCAGCCACTTGTCGTCCAGCAGCTCCGCCTCCGCCGCCTCCATGATGCGGCTCCGCAGGCTGGACCGCGAGCACAGCACGTAGAAGACCTCCCCGCTGAAGAAATCCTGCGGCTTGGCGCTCCACTGCGAGTGCTCCACCACGAACACATCAGGATCCACCACCGATTCCCGCAGCTTGCGCTCGGTGAAGGAGTCCAGCGTGGCCGCCGATGACGCCAGGAACACCATGCCCGGCACGTCCCCGCTCACCCGCTCGAAGCGCGACTTGATGCGGCGCACCAACGACCGGTACACCTTCTCCACGATGTCGAAGTGCGCCGCCGTCAGCTCCCGCCCCAGCGTCTGCTGGATCTGTTGCGCGTTGCGCTTGGGGGGGAAGTTGGTGTTGTGCACCACGCATCCGTCCGCCACAAACGTCTGGCACGCCGTCTCGACGCTGTAGGTCTGCTCAGGCGGCAACACCCTGGCTGATTTCACGCGGGCGAGGCAGAACTCGGGCGGCAGATCCGCTACGGGAAGGCACTCGAAACGGCATCCACCAATGGCGCGACCGTCCGCATAGTGCGACAGCGCACTCGCTTGTTCCGCACTCCCTCCATGAATGCCTCCGTCACAAACGGACCCTGCCACACGCTCGGCAGGGGCTTCGAGTTCAACGCGATGATCAGTGGCATCCTCCGATCCACGGTCCAACGCCATAGCGCCTCGATACGCGCCCGATCCCGCTCCTTGTAGAAGCTCGTCTGCGATTTGCCCTCCACGATCACGCGCACCCCATCGCTCCGCGTCACCAGAAAGTCGCCCACCGTCAAGCGCCTCTGCCCCCGCAGCGTGTACGGGATTGGTTCCATCTGGTCCTCGCCCACCACGCTCAACACCCCCGGCATCGCGCACAGGTGCCGCGCCAAAGATTCCTCGCGCAAAGAACGGCACGGAACCGTCTTCCCACACGGCGACAACACATGAAACCGGTACGTCCGCACCCGATCCCGAATCGCTCGCACGTTCCCCTCTGAGATCCGCTGCCGTTCCTCGTCGGTGTGCTCCGTGTGCACCCGCTTCCGTTGCGCCTCGCTCATCCTCGCACGCGTCTCCGGCGATGGCGACCGCCCGAACTTCGGATGGTCTGCGCCCCTCATCACCGGTAAGGGCGGGAGCACTAGGCCGTCCGCGATACGTTGCTTCATCCGCGCCGACATCTGCGAGCGCCACTCCGGCGTACAATTCGCCCGCTTCGAAGCCGACAGCTTGGACTTCGTCTCCTCTGACAAATGTTCGCCCCTCTTCGCCATCACCTACCCTCCAGACTGTCTCGTCGCCGACTCGGACTTCCCCCGCAGGAACGTAGACCAACCAGTCGCCGCGCCGAACCAAGACCGGATGTTCCAACGACGGCTCAATTGCAAAAAGCGAACACGTGTTCGCTGCTTCGATCCGCACCAAGGGTTGCACCGTAGACTCCCGCATCCCAAACGACGTCCATACCCGTTGCCCCGTCGCATGATCTAGCGCCTCCACCCGCAACCCATCGCGCTCCGCCTCCGTCATCCCCCACAGACTGCCAACGGTGTGATCCACAAAAGTATCGTTATCGCGCACCCTTAGCAAGCTATTTTTACCCAAACACTCATCGCAGATGGCCGCCACAACCGCCTTGCCCAACGCCCGCTCGGCCCCATACGATCCCACGGTCATGCGGATGTTGTTGGGGAACAGCGTGAAGTCGGTAGAGAACTTGGGCGGGAACTTGCCCATGAAGTAGGGGGACAGCTTGATCTTGTCGTCCACCGCGGTCTTGAGCACCTCCCGACACAGCGGCAGGGACTTGGAGATCAGCATCATCACCATCTCCGTGCCTGGCCCCACACCAAACGCCGCCTGCGGATGCCGCAAGCACGACAGCTCGTAGAGGATCCGGCAGAAGGCAATGCTCGCCAAATAAGTGTTGTGGACAATCATGCCCTGCGGTGTGAAGTTCGCATGCGCAGGCACCTCCACATCAAAGACCGGCTCCGCCACCACCCCGGGTTCATAGGACACCACCTCATCCCAAAACACGTCTGCCCACCAGCTACACCAACTCGGCAAATGAACCTCTGCGCCAAGCCGCCGCATCGCATCATTCCCCAAGCGTTGATGTTTAGGACGACCTCCCCACCATGTTCCGCGCGGGAACGGCCCCAGTTCCCTCCGCAGGCGCCCACGCGCCGCCCCGTCCATGGGCGTAACGTCCACGTTCGGGTTCCCCACCACGCTCCGCAGATCCTCCCGTGCAGACCGGCACGCCTCCTCCTTGCCACGCACATCTCCCACAGCATTCAGAAATCGCCGCACCGACGCACAATCGTGCATCTCCAGGCTCCAAGCCGGTCGCTCCCGACGCTCTCCCTTGTGTTGATAATGCATGGTGCGGGGGCGCATGCGCGCCCGGATCCCAAAGCGCAGGAGCAACTGTTGAATATCACGGATGAAGGCTTCGCTTGCCAGGCAGATACCCACCTCCCACCCTTGCAAGTGGCGACTGACCCAACCGTCGCACGCCCACACTCTGTTCAGGAACAACCCCAGTTGCCGGTCGGACAATCCGTAAAAATAAGCCGGAACGCGCTTTGTGCGGGACGGCCGTGTCATGTTGTACTTTCGTCTCAACCACTGCATGCCATGCGGACACACCGTTCGCGCCTTGCCATCATATCGCACAAACCGACACCCGGACGCCGCATCGATCATGGGATCATCTACCCCAAGCGCCGATGTGACCGCATCAAACTCTTCGTGCAGAACCGGGTTCATGTTGGTGAACGTCATGCTGGGCTGAGTGCTTCCCCCGTCCGCCAGCATGTAGGCCACCCAGATCACTTCGGCGTCGCCTACATCCAGCGGACGCACCGGCGGAGGAGTTCTGCGCAGCGAAGCCACGAGATCCCCAGGGACCAGTCGCGCAACTGGGACAAACCCGTCCGCTGTCATCACAGGATGATCCGCGCTCATCCGCACGCGCACCCCGCTCCGCATGGTGAGCCATCCCAGGGGCTTCCACCCGGACTGCGCCGCTTTCGCCGCCGAAGGAACACCCGATGCCCCATCCCACGCCACAGCACCAAGGTTGCCCAGGGATGCCTCCCGCACCGTCACCCGACACCCCGCCACTGGATCGTACAGCTCCGTGTCTCCGTCCACGCACTTGCCGTAACCGATGCTGCCAGCCAGCAGCACCTCCCGGTACGGTGCCGCGAACATGTCCAGCAGCACGCCCCGCAGCTCCGGATACAACGTCGTGGTGGACTCCCCCAGGTAGTACGGATCCTCCAGGAACTGCTGCATCGACACCGGCGGCGTGTGGTAGAGCCCCGCCTCCAGTTCTCGCGTCAGCTGATCCGCCTTCGCCGGGTCGGACTCATCCAACAGGGCCTGGAACAACGCGCGCCCGTTCTTCGCCAGGTGCGCCATGGCCTCCGCCACCGCCGCCTCATCCTCCGCGCGCGTCCGCTCGCTCTTCCGCCGCCCATCCTCCGACACCCGGATCATCGCCGCCCCCCATTGGTGCTCCCCGCGCACACGTGTGCGCGATCGCTAAGACAGATTCCACGGAATATCATCGAGCGATCGGAAACAGTTGACAAACATTTCGAATGATGATCATTTCCGATGCAGGAGAGAAGGATGCCAAAAAATTCCAATCCAACCACACTAGAAGAACGAATTGAAGAGATGGAGTTCACCCTGCGGGAAACCAAGACCGAATTAAAGCGAGCCAAAGACAAGCTATTCGGAAAGGCACCTCCCAAGAAAAGGATCCCTCGCAGGCACTCTGAAGACCCAATCGTTGACGCATTACTCACTATGCACCATTCCATACTCAGTCGCCATCGCGCCAAGAGCTATGCCGAAGAACCCCTCTGTGCAGAGGAACTCATCGCCATACATCAGCGACAGGGCGGAAAATGTTTCTACACCGGACTCACATATATCATCGGGTACGCGTCGCTCGGGAAAGCCCGCCACCCACTCTCGGCCAGTGCAGACCGCATCGACAGCACCAAGGGATATACCCCGGAAAACACCGTCCTTTGCGCATGGTTCGTGAATGCTGCCAAGAACGCATGGCCCCTCGACGCCATAAAGCCACTCTGGAAGCACCTCCCCACGGACTAGACCTCCGTATTTAATTTTGTTAGTCCGCATGTGGATTTCGCGGATCTGTGCGTTTTGTTCGGGGATCATATTTCCGAATCCTGTTCGATTTTAGCTCCGCGTCTCACGGGCACCAACGCCTGCTCCGCGGCCTCCCCCTCCCCCTCGGCGGGGACGTCGATGATGTCCGACCGCCCGGACAGCCGCATGACCCGCTTCAGCAGGCCCAGCACTTGCGCGCGCTGCACGGGATCCGCGAACGCCTGCGCCGCACCCTCGCCGTACTTCTCCCGGATCTCGGCCAACCGCTCCTCGCTCACCGTCAGCGTGCCCAGATCGCGGGATCCGGTGAGCCCCAGATCCATCTTGATCTCGTGCATCTGCCGGATCAGATCGATCACCACCTTGGCCTGCCGATCCACCTCCGGGCTGATCTCCCCCGTGCGCCGCTCACGCCCGTGCGCCAAGTCCAGCCGGTACAGCATCGCCTCGTACACCCGCTCCAGGCGCCGCAGGTCCTCCAAGCGCTCCCCAAACTCCTTGTTTGCCTTGACTATCAGGTGCGGCAACCGCGGTGCGATCAGCTCCGCCAACGATAGCTCCTCCGAGATGTACTGCCGCAACATGTCCACCAGCGACCCCCGCTTCACATCCCGGTACTCGCCCTCCTCCTCCTGGATGAAGCGCGCCACCTCCGGCACGGGATAGCCCGCCAACAGCTGCTCCTGCACCTCATCCCAACACCGCAGCGCCCGCAACCGCTGGAACCGCCGCGACCCCGTCTCCCCCTCCGCACGCGGCCCCCGCCGGATCCGCCGCCGCTGACACGGCTTCGTCTGCCCCGGCAACATCCCCATCCGGATCGTCTTGTCCCCCCCGCGGATCTCTTCCATCCCCACCACCTCCGCCCCCACACCCCATAGCACCAATCATCAACACACACCCCTCAACGTTTGTCAACTACAAAAAATCCCACGCCACCACGCCATTGGTGATG
>Ga0172381_10001973_pt1 | contig 23392 bp, 31 predicted proteins | sample Leawel6488metaG_FD_119754 | JGI IMG/M metagenome (GOLD analysis project Ga0172381, IMG submission 119754) | Leachate microbial communities from a municipal landfill in Southern Ontario, Canada - Leachate well 64-88 metaG | ecosystem: Engineered > Solid waste > Landfill > Unclassified | place...
ATTATAATAAGCATATGCGGCTATCCAAAATCAATCTTACAGTTGTCCAAAAAGGATTATAACACACTTATATAAAACTCCAAGAATAAATATAAACTTGCATATTGTATATAATAAGCATAGAGTGATAAGAACTTAATTCTTTTAAAAACTCTTACACTGCAAAACAGATATAAACCCCAAATGTAGGATATAAATACTATCTTTGCTTAGATTAAATTTAATACTGCTTATATGAATTAGAAAAACAAACCAATACTAAATAAAAAAAATACTATTCGTGCTTAACAAATTAGCCCATATTGCTCAAAAAGACCCAAAATGCTTCTTTATTATATGCAATTACCATAATGCGGGATTTATACAAGTTTTTTAGGCATAATGGGTTAGGTAAAATTTTTAAAAATAATTCTTGACAAATATTTATTTAGTAGTAAAATAAAATTATCCTAAGATAACAACACTTAATCTTGAAAGGGGGTGATACCAGATGAAGGTATTAGTGAATAACGGAGTAAGTAGGAAAGAGTTGGATGCAGAGTTAATAAAGGAAACAGCTACCACAGTTATAGTAAGGTTACCGGATGGTAAAGTTATTTCAAGAAAAAAGAAACGGGATTTACCAACAGCCTAAAGGAGGCTAAGATGTGGAAGGTAATTTGGAAACCATTAAAAAAGAAAAGCGACCAAGACCTCTTGTTAAAAGAAATTGAAACAGCTTTAAAGAGGGCAAGAGAGTTAAGTTGCAACGATGATAAATACTTATTACATTTTCTTAAAGGGTGGATGCAGGCAGGGCTACGGGAAAGGAAATAAAAATGGCACGCTCAATAGGAAGAATTAACATTGGGATTGTTAAAGACGAAACCTTGAGGGCTATAAGAGAGGAGGGACATTACCAGATAGAAGAATTAGTAGTTAGTAGATTAGATGAAGGTTTATGGGAAAAAACTTGGGAAGGGGCAGACAGCGAAATTCGCAGGGTCATCGATGATACAATCAACAGGAGCAAATAATGCCTAACTACTTATGCACCAATGGGAAAGAGGAAAGAAACTTTACCACTAAACATGAATTAAAACCTGGCGATACGATAATCGCAGGTAAGGGAAATATCTTTGAAGTAATACAAAAAGAAACGCCACGGGAGGGAAATTAAAATGATAGGTTTCAATCTTTGTCAGTCCTGCAATAAACCGAACTGTTCTGAATGTGCCATAGCTGTTAAAGCCCAAACCCCTCAACCCAAGAGACCCGTAATAAAGAAAGTCCAAATGATACGCAGACGTGAGTTGGTTGAAGCTTAACCAAAGGCTTCGCTCCCCATAAAAAGGGAGTAGCAGTCCATAGTGGAGATTTCAGTCCCAGTTTGGGAGTTCTATATTAGGTCTAACTATCCAAAGCGTGATTTAAGTTATTTTAACCTCCATAATGCTATTAAAATAAGTAATTCCTTAACTATGCTTGCACCATAGGGTTATATCAAAAATAAGAGTTTAGCCAAGCTTGGAAGTTGATAAATTTAATAAATAAATTACCACGGTGTTTAAAAATTATAAGAATTAACGTAAGTCTATGCTACTAAAGAACATATATTTTTTATTATTTATTTTACTTGACAAATATAAATAAATACGGTATAATTAAATTAAATAAGGGGGGTAAAATGAAAACTAAAAAACAATTAAATAAAAAATGTACCTGTGGCAAGCTTAGAATTAAAACAGGGGAATTTTGTTTAAGGTGTAGAAAACAAATAGGGAGGTAGTATAATGGTATGTATTTACTGTGGCAAAGAAATTACTGAGGAAGATATAAGTGGAGGATGTTGTACAGTTTGCGGTACAGAATTAGACCCAACCCAATTCTAAAAAAGGGAGGTAAAAATGTACAGTGAGGAATTGGCAATAGAATTCCAAAAGACCTGTAAAGGTTACCAATTTGATTCTTTTTGTCATTCCAAGAAATTAACACCATTGCAGAAATATGAAGTGCTTTTAGCATTAAATGAAGTGGAAAATTGTAAGTCTTTGCACCCCATAGAGTTATAGTAATTGGTTTCGCGTGAAACATATTGAATAAGAACCCCCATAATGCTAAATTCGGAAGCATTTTCGCTCCCCGATATTAGGACAACTATCCAGATAGTGATATTCTAGAAGCAATTCCAGTATGGTCATATTAGGTCTAACTATCCAAACGGTGATTTTTCGTTTTCGTTCCCAGCCTGGAAAATTTTCAAAAATAGCTTTATGAGTACCTACTCAAAAATAAAGACAAAAAAAAGCCGTAAAGATTTTTAGTCCTTACGGCTTTAATTTTATCTGTTGTGTATTTCCTCGATTATAATATCACCTAAATTTTTAACAGTAATATTTTGTAATTCTTTATGTTCAACCGCCGGAATTGTGTTAAAAATAATCTGAATATTATCTCTTAACCTAAATAAATCTTTTAGGGATAATTCTTGACAAGCTAATTCTATACTACAATTTCCCTTTATTCTTAAACCGTCTTTTTTTTCTTTCATTTTATCCCCTTAGTTAAAGGTTAGTAAATAGTATTTATTAAAATTTAAAAAGAGAGAGTAATTTTTAATAATATTTTTAATAACATTATAATTCCTATTATCTTATAGGAATTATTTTATTCTTTTTAGAGTAAATGTTTTAAACACGTGTTTATTCGTTCCGGCTAATATACCGATTACCCTAAAGCCTAAATATTTTCTTATATAGGCTTGACCCTTAGTTCCGATTTGAGGAAGCGAGGAAGCCCCCTTATAGATAACCTCGGCGAAATACTTTTTCCCCTCTGACGGTTTATTCTTTTTAAAATACTCTATCAGATTTAAAATTCTTCCTCTTGAATAAGGAAGATTATCTTTTTTCAAATCCGTTTGTATTTTAGTTAAAACTACCTTGACCGCTTTTTTTACCGTCTTTTTTTGTTTCCCGATAACCTTGACGCTTTTTGATTTTTTAACATTATCTTTAATTTTTAACATTTTTATTTCCTCCGGTAATTATTAAAAAATTACTCTCTCTTAATATCTTTTTTAGTCTTAAGATTTCCCTAAGGTTTTCTCCCTTTGTTTTTTTCGGGGATTTTTAGCCTGATTTTCAAAGAGCCTTGCCCTTATCTATAAATAAGTATAACATACATCGTGATTTTGTCAACCTATTTTTTAATAAATAATTTACTACTAAAAAATAAATAAAATAATACTTGACAATTTATAAATACTATGAATGAACTTTTATAGCAGATATATCAAAACTATCCAACCGCAGTGATGGGGGATGGGTAGCAAATCGCTAATTTTCATATAGGGCGGTATGTAAAATACCTACTGTACTTTTCAGTGTTCGTGTAAGACTTATGTAACTTATTGAAACATAGGAAGTTATCTGATAGTTATCTAATAGTTAAGTAACAAACCTATAGGGTAGGTTTGATTTCGCTAAAAACAACGGTAGTAGGGGCTTCTAGGATACCCCTAATTTTGATTTGCAAGGGGCAAGGTTTGATTATTTCTATAGAAACGATAGATTATGTGTTTGAAGGATATTTTAACTGTAATTTTTGGAAAAAGCAATATATTTTGTATATTTTTAAAAATAAATGGTTGACAAATACATATATTTCAATATATTATATATGAGGGAGATGTAAATAATTGACAATCAATGAGTTAAGGTGGAAAGAAGATTATTAAGAAGCAGTTTTAGGAATCTTCTTTATATAACTCCAATAACTATAATAACTTATGACAGATGAATTAGAAAAAATTATTAAGCAGTTAAAGACTTTAAAACAGTATAAAGACTTACCTGACGAAGAGTTAGAGAAGGTTGCACAGACAAAACTAACTGAAAAAGAACTTGATGAAGATTTAGATATTGAAGATATGTTTATAGATAAAACGGAAAAGAAAGAAGCAAAGATTCTTATAAAGAAGTATTTAGATACCTATTCTTTAGCTTCTCCCTCTGATAGAAATACAGTGAAACAATTAGTATTTCTTGAAGTATTTAATAATAGATTACAAAGAGAATTAAACGAGTATTACAAAGAAGGACAACCTACTCCAGTTAAAACGGTTGAAAGTTTGCATAGTAACTTAAATAAAATTACTGAATTAAAAGATAAATTAGGTTTAAGTAAAGATAAGAAAGAAAAAAGTCAGAACGATAGTTATGCGGTGATGGACACTTTATTTAAAAAGTGGAAGATTTGGAGAGAAGAAAATCAGGGAGGAAGAACAGGAATATGTCCTCACTGTGGTAAGATGTTTAGGCTGAAGATTAGGATGGACGCTTGGGAAATGCAAAAACATCCTTTCTTTAAAGATAGAGTTTTAGCTAATAAACCTCTTATGATGATATATAAAGAAGGAAGAATTACTAAACAAGATGTTGCTTCTATTTTAGGAGTTAGTTTAGATTACGTTGATTGGATGATTTCTAAGATTTATTTTAGAGAATTTAATATACCTAAACCAAAAGAAGTTATTGATGAGTTAGAGAGTGGAACAATAGAAGAACCAACTACTGAAATAAAATGAAAACAATAACTGAAGAAGTAGAATTACTATTTAGACATATAAATAAAGACAAAGGTTGGATGAAACCAAAGATTAAAACTCAAGAAAGTCTTTGGAGACCTCCAAGAAGAGGAAAAATTAAAAAATGGCGAACAACTCAAAAATCAATCCCATCTATGTAGATACTACAGGAAGTTTAATAAGTGTAGGTGCACAACTTATGATTAGTGGGATTATGGTTACTCCTAGTAACGCTACTTGGGCTTTAATTATAAAAGACTCTGCGGGAAATACTAAATTTAGTACGAACAATGTTGCTGCTGGAGCTTCTATGCCTCCTTGTAGTCCTTTTATTAGTACTGGATTAGAAGTAACTACTATTACAAATTGTACAGCTTTAATTTATACTACCCCGTAAAATTTTTTTGAAATATAAATCCACGGTGCTTCTTTAGTGGATTTCCACAGTAGGTGGTGTAGCCAGTAACACGTGTGCTTTGGGAGCATAAATCTCAGGAGCAAAGCCTGACCAACTGACCAGAATTCATAGTATAACAAATAGTATCATCGTCTCCAAAACGATGGGTCTAGGGGTAGAACCTAGTGAATTTGCCAAAAATAAATTAGCGGGGAAGTGTAACGCTTGCACGTCTGGCTTTATAAATAAGGGCGAAAAGGGTCGCTCCCTGTCAGTACCTAATTACTGACTAGCCCATTATCCTATTAGGAGGATTTATGAATTGTATTGATTGTGGGATTAAAATATCTAAAAAAGCTGAAAGATGCCATTCTTGTGATTCTAAATTAAAATGGTCTAATTTGGAATTAAGAAAGCAAGTATCTAATAGATTAAGTAGATGTATTATAAAAGAATGTCCTATTTGTAAGATTTCTTTTAAAAAGAAAAGAAAGAAACAGTTATATTGTTCTAAAGAATGTGCATTAAAAAGTGATAAACATTATATTTTTACTAAAGAGGATTGTAAAAAATCTATAAAAAACCAATCAAAAAGAAGTAAGAATGAAGTTTATTTTGCTAATCTATGTGAGAATGAGTTTACTGAAGTACTTTTAAACGAACCAATATTTAATGGTTGGGATGCTGATATAATTTTACTTAATTATAAGATAGCTATTTTGTGGAATGGTAATTGGCATTATAAGAAGATTACTAAAAAACATTCTTTATTACAAGTACAGAATAGAGATAAAATTAAAACAAAAGAAATAATAAATAAAGATTATTTTCCTTATATAATTAAAGATGAAGGTAAATACAATAAAAGATTTGTAGAAAATGAATTTAATAAATTAAAATTATTAATTCAAACCAGAAAGTAGAGGGTTGAATTCCCTCCCTACGCAACCAATGACGGTTTTTGAGGGTGAATAAATTCCGTCTAAAATAAAAACCCTCACCAGCTGACATAGCTCAGACAGTAGAGCAGTGGTTTTGTAAACCACAAGTCGGGAGTGCAATTCTCTCTGTTAGCTCCAAAGAATATAAAATATGTTACTAGAGAAAATCACAGAAACTGAGTTAGAATTTTTAGAAGATATTTCCAATCCTATATGTTTGGCAGAGATTCTATTTCACGACTTTGATAATAAAGGTATCTTTGATAATGAAAAGATGGGTAATATTAGACTTTATCAAGAGTCAATGTTATCTTATGAATATTTAATTGATGAAGACCCTAACTTATCTGAAAAAGAAAATTTTAAGTTAAGAGAAGGTGCAGGAAATATTTATGCTTTTGGAGCTAGACGTTATGGTAAAACGTTAATAGTAGAGGAAATAGATTTATTACTTTCTATGATACATTTACCTGGTGAGAATGTTGGATTTGCTTCTTATGATGCTCTACATATTAGAGGGGTTTTAGAAAAAGTAGTTCAAGTATTAGAATTACATCCATTTTTTAGTAAAGTTCTAGAACCTAAAATAAATAGAAGTCCAAACTATCATTTTTATTTAAAGTCAGGTTATACTTTAGATAGTGTAAATCTTAACTTAGGCTCTAAATCTCCTGGTAATCAATTTTTTCAGAAACATTTTAAAAGATTGTATGGAGAAGAATATTCGTTTGAAACTGAAGAAGTATATAAGATACGGTTAGACGCTATATCTGAAAATGGTTGCGTCACTAGATTGGCAGGTATGACTAATTTTACTAAGAATTCTCCTTCAGGAAGAACTTTTTCTGAAAGCGATAAGAAACCTTGGATTTCGAATTATCCTCAGTATTGTAATCCTAAATGGGATTTAGCTGAAAAAACTAAAGCAGTAAGAGAACATGGAGGAATGGGTACAGCTTCCTACCGAATATTTGTTGAAGGTGAAGTAGTTACTGAAGGTATTTCTGTTTTTGATATGGAGAGAGTTAAACAATGTTATGATGAAGATAGAACAATAAAACATTTTGAAATAAATAAAAAGAATTTTGAAATATTTGAAAATATTTTAGTTTTAGATAGACCTTCAAACGCTAATATGATTTATTGTTGTGCTGATATTGGAGAATCTGCTCCAACAGAAATAATATTATTAGCGGAAGTAAATGGAATTTATAAATATCTTTACAATATTACTTTATATAATTTAACAGATAAACAGCAATATAAAGTATTTAAATATATAGTAGATTGCATTTCAGTTAATATTATAGCTATGGATACTACTGAAGGTACAGGTAGAGCTATTTATAGAGGATTGAACGAAATATATCCTAATGATAATATGGTTTGGGTTTCTTTTAATGAAAAAATAGATATAGATTTTGAAAAAGATGAAAATAATAGGCAAATTTTTAAAGATGGTCTTCCTGTATATAAACAAGAATTTATAGCTGATTGGTCTATTATAAGATTGAAAATTTTAATCTATGATAAACTTATGTATATACCACAAGATTTTAAGTTTGATATACAAATAAGTAATGTAGTGTCAATGTTATCAGGAAAAAGAAATATTTATTCTTGTGTAGCCGAAGAAGACCATTTAATATCAGCTTTTAGAGTCTTCTCCATTGCAGAATGGCAATGTAAATTTAAAAATATAAAATCTTTAAAACGAAAAAAGTTTAGCAAAGTAGGTTGCTAAAATAAATAGGAGTATAAATGGCTGTACAAGGAATGCATGCACTAAATCCTCAATTACGTTGGCTCTTTGACTTTTTATCTTTTTTTGAGTCAGAAGAAATAACTGTACCTGTAGACTTCCATACACAAGTAAAATGTGTAAAAGAAGTTTTACGTAGTGATATTTCTGGATTAGTCAATTCTATGTTAGATTTCGGTATTAATAGTGCAGCAGTAAATTATAATATTGAAACTGAAAGTAAAGAATTAAATGATATAATTAAATATTGGTTAGATAATATTAATATTTCAATGTTAGGTAGAGTTCCTACTGGAATAAAAGCTCTTTCAAAAGAATATTACAGAGAAAGATGGAAAAATTCTTCCTTGATAGTAATGAGAACTGTTTGGGAAGATGTTGAAATAAGTGGTACTAAATTTAAATTACCTACAAAAATGTGGTTAGTTGATGGAGGTAATGTTAAAGTAGAAAATGAAGAAAAAGATGTTAGGATTATAGGAACTGAAAAATATTCTTTAAGAATAACTGATAAAAAATTTAAATCATTACCTTCAAATAAAGACGAAAAGATATTTATACAAAAACCTTTTGATAGTTGGTCTTGTTTATATTCAACTCCATTTATGATTCAAAGAGGATTATATAAGAATCTTAAAATGTATGATTTAATAAGTAAAAAAGGTGAAAAAGTTACTGGAAAAGCTTTAGAGTATTTATTACTTTTAAAGAAAGGTAGTGAACAAATGGCAGTTCAGGGAAATCCTGATTATACCTACACTACTGATGAATTAAAAGAAATAAAAAAGAATTTTAAAGAAATGGTTAGAGATTCTAAAACAGAAGCAGGAACTCCTACTTATGTTAGTAATTTTGATACTAGTTTAGAACATTTAATACCTGAATATACGAGAGTATTAAATGCTGGTTTATATGAGAACGTTGAAAAAAGATTATTAGCTGGATTAGGTTTAGTTGATATTGTTGAAGGAACTTCTAGTTCAAGAAGAGAATCAATTTTAAATCCTAAACCATTTATAGCGGAAACAGAAAATGGAATAGATGATTTTATGAGCATATTAACTGACGTTATAACTACTATTAAACAAGAAAATGTGGATAAACATAGAAAATATATGAATAGTGATATTCAATTACATCGTCCACAAATAAAACAATTTATTACTGATAGTTTAAGAGACCATTTTAGAAGTATGTATGATAGAGGAGTTTTATCTAAACGTACTTATAATGAACTTATAGGAGATTTTGATTTAGATATTGAAGTAAAACGTAGAGACCAAGAAAGTAAAGATAAATTAGATATTAGATTATATCCCCCCGTAGTAGATAATAGAGAAGGAACTGGGATAGATTTTCCTGAAGATACAAACAAACCTCCTAAGTTGGTTAATTTAATACCTAAAGAGAAAAAACAGTCAACAAAAAATAATGAAAATAAACCAACAAGTAAAACTGGACCAGAAGCTAAAAATTATAAAGGGTCTGAAGAAGTAAAATAATAACTAGGAAGTATTATGCATGGGTCAAAAATACGAACAGACAGAGGTTGATAGGTTAGTAGGTTTTGTTTTATATGGTAAATCCGACCCAGCTGACGCAAAAGTTAATGCTATTAAAATTGATAATGATGGTTTATTACATTCTTCAAGTACTGTAGAAGACTATAGTGTTTCAGGAACTATTGTAGCAGCAAATGGTACTGTAGAAATAGCTTATGAAGGTAAACAATCTTGTGCCGCTATTATTTCTGGAACTTGGACAGGAACATTAATTTTTCAAGGAAGTTGTGATGAAGGAGTTAGTTGGTCAACGTATTGGGTTTCTTCTGTAAATCAAAGTATTGTTGCTTTAGGTATACCTACTCCTACGCAAAGTATTAGTGCTAATGGAACTTATAAAGTATTTCAGAGTTCGGGAGTAACTCACTATAGAATAAAAGCTTCTACTTTAAGTTTGGGGACAGTAAATGTAATTTTAACTGCAGTTAATTCTCCTGCAAGTTTTATATATACAGCTAGTTCAATTATACAGCAAGCAGTAGTTGATTCAAATAATAGTTCTACAACTAATTTACAAGAATATGAAGCTTCGGCTTCAACTGATACTTTTACAGGTGTGTCAACTTCAACGTTAGGGGTAGCTGGTATACAAGTATCTTTAAAAACAGACCAAAATTGTACTATTTATATAGAACAAAGTCCTGAAGGAACAAATTGGGATTTATCCGACGTATTTAATTATTATGCAAGTATAAATAATTTTGGAGTTACTGTTCAAGCTATTAATTCTTATGTAAGAATTAGAGTAATTAATTTAGGAAGTGTAGCTACAACTTATTTTAGATTACAAACAGTTTTATGTCCTATTGTAGAATCGTTACCTAGAAGTTTAGATGAAAATCAAAATTTAAAAGTAGCTATTCAAAGTATAAAAGATGAATATGGTTTTACTACTGAAAATACTCCAAATAATGAATTAAGAGTTGTAACACCTTTTAGACTAGTTGGAGCACAATTTTCAGGAACTACTTTAGATACTAATTTTTGGACTTCTTCTTTGGGAGTTGGTGGAAGTGCAGAATATCAAGGTTCTCAAGTTGTTTTAAGTACTGGAACAACAGTTAATAATAATGTTTCTTTACAGACTACTAGAACTGCGAGATATATTGGAGGTAGTGCTCATAGATTTAGAGGAATTATAAGATTGCCAAATACGACAACGACAAATAATACTCGTAGATGGGGAGCATTTACTTCAACTAACGGTTGTTTTTTTGAGTTTACAGATACAGTTTTTAAAATAGTAACTAGAAATTCAGGACATGATACTGTTATTAGCAGTGGCTCTTTTAATGGTACTTTAGGAGCAATTTATAAGCCTGATAATAACGTACATGCTTACGAAATATATTATAACAATAGTAAAGTATATTTTTCTATTGGAGGATTATTACTGCATACTGTTTCTGCAAATACAGATGTTTGGACATCTGATATTCATTTACCAGTAAGAATAGAAAATAATAATACTAATGGTAATACTGCTAATTTAGCTATAAATTGTAGAGCTATAACTATTGCGAGATTAGGAAGAGAATCTACTCAAGGAATAAGTAAATATCAATCTGGGACAACCACTGGAATAATTTATAAATATGGTCCAGGTTTATTACATAAATTATTAGTAAGTAATGTCAGTAATACTTCTAATATTACTTTTTATGATAATATTGTAGCTAGTGGAACTATAATTTGGAGTAGTGGGTCTATGGGTTCACAAACGACTCCTTTTAGTATAGATTGTGGAGAACTACCATTTTTTACTGGATTAACTATAGTAATAAGTGGAGCTAATTGTAACGTAACTACAGTATATGAATAATGGAGAAAGTAATGAATAATAGAGTAAAGTTATTTCTCGAAGAAATGTCAATTCATAGTGATTATGAATTATTAGACTATGGTAAGAATAAAAATGAAATGGATGAAATAGCTAAGAAGAGAGGATTAAAACTTCCTTCCAAAGATGTTGCTATGTTTAAATGTAAATATGCTTTTGTAGATGAAACCAATTTAAATGGTTGTTCTTTACCTAAAAAAGAAGTAGAAAAAGCTTTGGATAGTTTAAATTTGAAAGCTGTAGATAAAGACCATTTTCGTCAAAGTGCTGTAGGAATGTGGTTAGATGCTAAACTTGTGAACAATGATATTGTTGCTTATGGTGGATTTTGGAAATCGAATTTTCCTGAAGAATACGAAGAAGTTAAAAAACGTATGAAAGAAGGGAAAATGAAGATTTCATTTGAAGCTTGGGGAGATAGAAAATTTAAAACTGATGGAACTTATGATTTAACTAATATAGAATTTGCGGGAGGAGCTTTATTATTTGACACAGAACCAGCTTTCCCTAATGCAGAAGTTATGGAATTTAGTAATAGAGTTTTAGAGTTTGCTAAAGTTATAGAAGAAGCTAAAAAGAAAATTAAATGTAAATCTTGTCAAGAAGAATTCGATTGGGAAGATGAAGGTAAAGATAAACAAAAATGTAGTAAATGTGGTAAGGAAGTTAATAAAGATGGAGAAGTTGGATGTGAAGCAGTATCTCCTAGAAAAACTATTAAAATAATATCTGAAGAAACCTATTCTACTATAGAAATTCCTAATGATTCTGGATATGATGTACAAGTAGAAAAACGATTTAAGAAAACTTATTTTTATGATGATAATACTCAAGAAACAACTGAAAGTAATAGTATTGGAGTAGATAAATTTAGTAAAGCTGAAGTTGATGAAATGATTAAACTTTCTAGTGAAGAAATAAACGAGGATTTTGAAGAAACTATATCTTCTTTATTAGAAGGTGAAGAATTGATAGATGAAGATAATAAAATAGTTGAGGATTCTAAGAAATTGACTTATAAGGAAAGAAAAAATATTAATGACGATTTGTTCGCTGTAGTTGTTACAGTGAAGAACAAAGTTACGGGGAAACCAAGAAAGATAAGAATGTTCCCAATTCAAGACCCCGCCCATGTTAGAAACGCTTTAGCGAGACTTCCACAAGCTGTTGAAACACTAAAAAAACTTGGAATCTCCGTAGATACGGTTAAGAATAAGATTTTGAAGAGAGCCAGGGAACTAAATATGACAGACCTTCTAAAACGTCACAAGGAGGAGGCAAACAATTTTATGGATGAGTTATTAACGAAATATTCTAAAGCATCAGTTGAAGAGTTAGTAAAATTCCTTGACACTGAACTTGATACAATTAAAGCAACAGTTACAACTAAAGAACAGGAATTAGCTACTAAGTTACAAGAGTTGACTGTTAAAGATACAGAATTAGCTACTTTGAAAACCGAAAAGGAGAGTATAAGTAGGTTAGTCGAAGAAAGTAAACTGAGTGCGGATAATGTTAAATTAGAGTTAGAAACATTAAAAGCTAATTATGCAACACTCAAAGCTGAATTAGATAGTAAAAAAACTGCTGAAACTGCTAGTGAAATTAAGTCTCGCAAAGATTTGTTAGGCGATTATGCAAAAGATATGTCCGATGAAGACATTCTTAATGAGTTAAAGTTTGAAAATGCGAAATTAAGGAAAGAGAGAGATGAAGCTGTAACTAAAGCAGGTAAAAAAGGATTGGACGCTGGTTCAGTTTTAGAGATTGAAGATGAAACAACAACAAAAAGAAAAAATATTCAAGAAAAAGCTTGGATAAAAAAATAAAAGATAGTTTATAAAAATATAGGAGGAAGTACATTTTATGGATAATTTACAAAGCAAATATTCACCCTTGGAGTTAGCAAAAATAATCGGAGAACCACTTGACCCAAGGAAGCCTTACCCTGATATAGTTGAAGCTGTTTGTTTTACTGATACTGCTGAACCAACTGATTACGTTTATTATCACACATATTTAAATGCTACAAATTTAGTTTATACAATTACATCTACTGGTGCTGTTACTAGTTCTAATGTTTCACCTCAAGCTCCTTCGGAGTTTACTTTCATTGATAACGCTACTCCTGAATATTATGTTAAAATTAATGAGTTAGCTTCCGCTAAAGAAGCTACTTTAGCTAGAGTTTTAAGGACGATTAATCAAACGTTGAATATGAAAGAAAATAAATATATTGCTGACTTAGCTATTGCTGGTGCACAGAGTGACCACTCTTTAACTTCTGGTCAGATGAGATTTTCTTATAATGATTTAGTAGAAATGTTGTTAGATATAGTTGATTATGGTGATAATTATACGTTCTTAGTTGGTTCTGAGTTAGACCAAGATATTATGTTATGGAACTGGAATGATAATAAATATCATGATTTACTTCAAGCTTTTAATGCTTTAAATATAAAGAAAATAAGGATGGGTGTTGGAAATATTACTGTTGATACTAATGCTGCTGCAAGACAGTTAGCTGCTAATAGAGGATTGTTAATTGCTACATCTACTGAAATGGGTAAACCGTTTGTGTTCGTTAGAAAGAAGCTGAATGATATTGATTTGTTAGGTGCTGCTATTAAACAGGAAGGTGAAAAACCTCAGAGATTAGTATTTGTATCTCCTAATCCTATTAATGCTTCTGGTGGAACTAGTAGATATTTAGCTGTTGGTATTACTGGTTACGAACAAATAGTTGCTGCGTGTGTTAATGGTATGTGCGTTTCTAAGTTTAGTCGCTCTTAATCGTAGTTGAATATAGAGGGGGAGATTTATTTTCTCCCCCTCACCAATAAGTTGTATTAACCCTTAACAAAAGGAATTGTATGGTAGAAAAATATAGCAAGAATGATTTTTTAAGCTTATTAGATTTTGTTAGACATAATAGTAGCGAAGATTTTTATGTTACAAATAATAATTCTAGACAGATTATAAAAGACGATTCTTCAGTAAAACAGTTTTTGAAGGAATGTTCTAATATATTTATTGTTGAAGAACGTGGTGATATAATTGGAATTATTGGCTTGTGGGAATCTAAAGGAAACAATCTAAGTAGATTCTATATTAAATTAAATAGTTTAACTGATGAGGTAGCGGATAAGCTTTTAAATGTTTTTATATGGAACGTTAATAAAGAATTATACGCTAAAATAAAAAAGAACTCTAAATTTTATAAAGTATTTAGAAATAATAGATTTAACTTTATTGGAGATAGAGGGTCAGAAGTATTATTATATAATCCTAATAGGAAAAAAATTAATGGGAACAATAACAACAAAAGTTCGCAATCTAATTCAAGACAATAGTACATCTACTTCAGATATTTTTACATATTCAACTTCCCTTATTTTTACTTTAAGTGAATCAAATCCGATTGCGATAACTAGAGTATATATAAATAATGTTTTAACAACGAATTATACTTTTAGTTCAGTAACAAAAAAGATAACTCTTACTGGAAGTTTAACTGCTGGGGATACTATTCAAATCGATTATACCGCTTATTTAAATTATTCCGACACTGAACTTGAAGGATTTATAAGTTCAGCTTTATACTATTTAGGAATTCATAATTATGAAGATTATGAAATAGAAAGCGGAAATCAAATATACCCTACCCCAACAAATCAAGAAGAAAAATTAATTGCAGTAATAGCAGGATTATTAATAGAACCAAATAATAAAACAATAAGACTTCCTGATATATCAATTACAGTTCCTAATGATGACCCAACAGAAAAAAAGATAGAAAAGACTATAGCTTCTTTTAAAAGGAATGGGAAACTAGGAATTTTCACAGTAATTTAAAATGATTAAAATACTAAAAGTACAAATAAGTAAAGACATACAATTATTATTAGGAACTGCAGTAGAGATACTTGTTTTTTTAAATACCGATAAACCTACTTCAGTTACTATTAAAATAGAAGACCCTGGTGGAAGTATTAAAATTAGTTCTGCTAATATGACTAGGGTTAATAGTAAAATTTATAATTATATCTATCAGTCTACTTCCTCTGATTTAGATGGTACTTACACTGTAACCGTCAGTGTTTCAAATGGAGGATATACCGCAGTAAAACAAGATAATTTTGATATGTTGGAACAAGATTATTGGAGACTAAATTACGGTTAATATATAAGAGGAAATTATGAGTACAGTAAAAGAAAAATTAAATGGAATAACAAAAAAACTTGAAACTGTAAGTTTTCTTATTGAACAAGGAATTTTAAGTAAAAGTAAAAACGTAATTAAAAAAGATAATTTTGAAGTTACTACTATAGATGATAAGCATGGAGCTAGTATAGTTATATCTAAAGCAAAGAAAAAGGGAGATTATTTTCCAATACATTGTCACGATGGAATAATCCAATACCTAATATGTACCGAAGGGTCATTTATAGTAGATTTTGTAGATAGTTTTGGATATAGATTTTTACATCTAAAAGAATGTGTTTCAGTTCCTCCAAAAATTAGACATAAAGTTACTGCTTTAGAAGATAATTCAACATTAATCGGGATTTGCATCCCCGAAGAAAAAGCTTATACAACGAAAGAATAACATTATGGAAAATGAGATAAGTAAAGCAGAACTTTTAGCAGTAATAGAAGTAATGTCAAAAAACGCTACCCAACTTGAAAATATAGCGAATTCTTTTAGAACAACTTGTGAAGAACTAAAAGAAATTAATCAAAGATTAAATAATGGAATTGTTGACGATATTAAAGAAGCAGTTACTGGAAAAGTAAATAATATAGTAGATGATGTTAAAGAAGTTAAAGATATAGTTTCTAATAATTATAGTAATATTTTAACATTGATAGACCCTGAAAAAGGTTTTCCTGTAGTCAAATCTTCAGTATTAGCTACTAAAGAAGATATTGGTAAAGCTAAGTGGTTTATTGGAATAATAGGATTTGCTATTATAGTTTCTACTGTTATTTTAAGAGGAATTGATAATAGAAAATCATTTAATGAGGAATTGAAACAAACAATAACTACTATGCAAAAAACTAATAGTGAAAATATGGAAAAAATTGTTAAACAATTAAACGAACAAAGGTAAAATATGAATTCAGACAAAAGACTTTTAGTAAGTAAGTTAGATAATCATCAAAAATTATTATCTATGGTAAGTGATAAAGTATTACCTATAAAACAAACACTTATTAATGATGTCATTGAGATTAAACGAGATTTAGAAGTTGCTTTTTCTGATAGATTGAATAGAAATAGTAGAGTTAATTCAGAAAAAGATGGTAAATAAAACTGAATTTATTAATAAATTAGTTAATAGATTACGACATTTATTAGAAAACGAAATAAAATCAAATGAACTTCCTTTATCTGAAATGGTAGAAGAAGCAGAGAAAATACTATTTAGGGAACTTAAAAAATGAATTTGAAAAAAATTAGAACTCAAATTAAAAGAACTATTGAATCTAGTAATTTCTCTACTAAAATAAGATTATATTTTTCTCAGAGAAGTGTTGGAGAATTTTATGACCCTTATGAAAATAATTATAGTTATACCAATTTGAATCCGATAACTATAAAAGGTTATGTGAGAGATATATCACCTGATGCTTTGATTTGGAAACAATATGGATTATCTGAAATTGGAGCTAAAGAAATACTATGCGATAATAAATATGTATCTTGGTTTAAATTATGTAATAAGGTTGAAATAGATAGTGATACTTATCAGGTATATAAAGAAGCTCAAGGCAATAGATTTATGATAACTGAAGAACCTTTTAAAATATCAAAAATTATAGTAGTAAAGGCTAAATAATATGGGAGCGTTTAGGACAGCACGAAATGTGGAATTAAGCTTAATATATTATTTAGAAACTCTAATAAATGCTAATTGGACTGGAATAACCACTGTAAAATCTTTTAATAGTTCATATAAAGCTAGTTTACCTGTAGTTGCTATATATCTATCTGATACGGATACTATTAGAAGAGAAGTAGGGAGTACTAGTTTACTACAAGATTTTATAATAAGTATAGATATTTTTGCTACTAGTGATGGATTAAGATTAGATTTGGCAGACTATATAATAAATGCTTTAAAAGATGGGTGTATTTATTATTCACATAGTCAAACTTCTGGAGCACCAGCTACTTTAACTAGAGTAGCTGATGGAAGAATATTTGTCACTAACTATATAAACGATAATAAAATAAATTTTGGTGAAGATGTAGATGTATATGATAAATATAGACATTTTATACAAATATCAGTTAGAAAATCGGAATAAAGATGTCAGCTATATGTAATTTTTCAATAAAAATAAGAAGTGTAGATTTAGATAATGCAGTTAATAAAGTAGTAAAAAGTGTTAATGCTAAACTACTTAATAATACTAAAGTTGAAAAAAATTTAGAAATAATAAAAGAAAATATTCTTAAAGGTACTGAGAATTATATAAATTCTCATAGAAAAAGACCTGCTGAAGCTTCTAAGTTACATATAATAGATGTTTTAAGAGAAACTAGTAAAATACAAAAAACTGATAGAAATAGTTGGGAATTAATTATAGGTGACCAAAAAGTTTTAGATGATAAAGTTCCTTATTGGTACGTGTTAAATTATGGAGGAAATCCTTGGAAAGGTAAAGCATTTTTTGGTATCTTTCAGGATGGTGCTCCTATTAGAGGAGGGTCAGCAAATACTTGGTTTACTGGAGGAAGTGATGGAACAGGTAAAAGTTTTATGATGAAACCTAAACATGCTATAGCACCTATGCATTATATTAATTATATGGCAAGACAATTTACTAAAGAATTAAGTAAATTTAAAAGTAAGAGTAGTAAGTAAGGTAATGATAAATAGGCTTTTCATATTCTATGTAGAGAATAGAAAACCAAACAACCTAATAGTCTAGGAGGACTAAATTATGTTTCATTCAAGTGCTTATCAAATGAGAGTGTATCCTTTCAATGGGGATGTAGCTCCCGCACAAATCGATAGGTTACAGAATTTTTCTGCAACCCCAACATTGAATAGAGAAGAAATAAGAGAAATTGGTAGAGATGGTATTGTTGATTGGAGAAAGAAAATACCTTCAAATAGAGTTACTGCTATGCAATATGAATACGGTGATTTAGATTTTTGGAGAAAAATTGCTAATAAAAGTGATGCTACAAATAGTATTACTTTAGCAGATTTCAAATCTTCTATGTTTGATATAGCTGGTTACACTACGGACGATGATGGTACTTTTAAATCTACAGTTGTTTATCCTAAATTAAGAGTTGCAGGTTTTAGTTTAAATATTGGAGACCCCCAAGCTTATATTGAGAGAAGTTTTGATTTTGTTGGGGAAGATGAAGATATTTATGAGTCTGGAAATAAATATTATATCTATAAGAAATTTACTGCTTCTGGTGGAGCACCTGAGTCATTTACAACTTCTTTACCTAGTCCTGCTCTCGACCCTGATAACTCAGGTCAATATATGATTAGAGTTTTAAGAGTTAATGCAAGTGATGGAACTACTGATGAATTGACATACACTACAGGTACAGCTACAGGAACTACTTATGCTTTTTCTGCTCCAACTACTTTAACTGTAGCTACTTCTGCTGGAGACGTTGTAAAGGTTTATTATACTGCTGCTACGTATTTAAGTGATAGCGTATTTACTAATAATGATTCTGATTCAGCAGCTTTACCTGCTGAGAATTGTAGTATATTACTTTATGTTTCATCTAACAATACAGTGTATAAACTTCAGAGTTTAGGAATAGATGTTTCTTTTGATAGAACAGATTATTATGAGATTGGTAATTCTAATGTTGTTCAGAGAGGTATTAGAAATAAAACTGTTAGAGTTACGTTAGGAAAAATTTTGGATGCTTATACTATAGAACAAGTTACTAGAGGAGTTAGTTCTACTTATGGAAGAATTAATACTCGTAAATATTTAGATGATGCTACTTTAAGATTAAAAATATATGGAAACTCTGCTAAAAATACGTTTAATATTGGATTTAAATGTACAGATTTATCTGTTACTGATTTAGGAACTACTGTTCCTGTAAATGATTATATACAAAGAAATGCAACTTTACAGACAGACAATCTTACTATTTCTACGGTAGAAGCTACTATTGATGCGTAAATAGTAATTATAGGGGAAGAGATAGACTCTCTTCCCCTCCAGAGCAGTAAAATGTAAGGCGTAACATAAAAATAAGGAGAATATGTAATGGAGAAACTTGGGCAATTCCTACCAGAAAAATTAACAATACCAACTCAATCATTAGAAGAATTAATCAAATTTGTCTCAGCCCGCACTGTCGGTAAAGTTCTAAAAAGAATAGAAATTACAGAAGACAGAAATGTATTAAAATCACAAATAAAAGAACTTTTATATGAAGAATATAGGGGATTAACTGATTTAATATTAGCCTTAAATTATGGTTTAGAATTTTCTGAATTTAAATTTAAGGAAAAAAGTAAGGAGAATGTGTAATGGAAAATGATATTGAAATAAAAACTGATTATACGGATAAAATAAAAGAATTATTGAATCTAAATGAAATTTCTGATTTAGTGAAAACCAATGAAAAAGTTTTTGAAATGAATGGTAAAACATATAGAATTAAAAAAGCTACTTATAAACAAAAACAAGAAGCATATAAAAAGAAAATGGAAAAATATGTTGATATGTTAAAAGATGATAAATATCCATTGGAAAAAGATTTAATTGAATTGTATAAAAAGAGAAATATTGATATTCAAAAAATGGGTATAGAATTACAAAATAAAGTAATTCGTAGAGATTCAACAATGTTAAAATTAGGTGAAGTTATAAAAAATAATGCTATTGAAAGCGAATTAAAAGTGTTTAAAGATGAAATTGAATCTATGAATATAGATATTCAAAGATTATCCATAGAAAGAATGTCTTATTTAGAATCTTCGATAGAACAGCAAGTTAGTATTTTTATTTATTCATATTTTGTTTATTTATTGGCTGAAGAAAAAGATGGAGAAAATTGGAAGAAGGTTTGGAATACATACGAAGAATTTGAAAATACTGATAGCCCTGAATTAATAAATAGATTCTCATATTATTCTACTATGATGATAGGTGATTTATAAAATAGAGGTATAAATGAATTACATTAAGTACCTTAGAGAGTTAGCTAAAAGTGATGAATTTCAAAACTTATATATTCTATCTAGAGATTTAAAAAATATAAAGTTTTTTGATAATGATAATGATTTTACTTATGTTCAATTATTATTTCTTAGATATTTAAACTTTTATTATATTTTAAATAATGATATTGCTATGGGAGATGTAGATGAGATAGTTTTAAATAATTCAATATATGAAGATTCTTATATGATATACAAAAATAAAAAAGATAAAGAAATGTTTAAAAACAACACTAAAACAAAAAATAAAGAAGAAATAAATAACTTAAATACGACTAAATGGTTATTTAAAGACTCAAAAAAATAGTAGTATAGGATATTATAATGGCAAAACAGGAAACTCAACAGGAAATTTTAAGACTTGAAGCTTTATTAAATCTTAATGGTCAACAATTTAAAAAAGATTTTAATAAGGTTTTAAGTGAAGCTATTTCTGAAGCTGAACAAAAAATAGGTTCTTGGAGAAGTGCAGTATCTGCACATCCTGTTTCTTCAGGTTATAAAAAATATTCTTTTTCTGGACCATGGCAAGCTACCGAACAAGGTTATGAATTTATGGGTCAGCAATTAGTTGGAAAAAGTGGACGCCCAATTAGACCGGATTCTAGACAAGCTAGACAATTAGCTAATAAACTATATAGGGACTACCTAAGTGATTTAAGAGAAAAAGCTTCTACTTCTCTTATGGAAGTAAAAGGGTTACAATCAGAATCGAATAGCGGAAGATTTAAAGCTGGATTAGGTTCTTTAGAAGAAAAAATGAAACTTGGGTCTAAAATAGGTTTTAATACTACTCAATATAATAGAAGTTTATATGAAATGGGTAAAAATTTAGGCTATTCTACTGAACAATTAGAGGAATTTTATAAAAAAGCAGAACCTATTTGGGTGAAAATAGGTAAAAGAGCTTTAGAAACAGTACCTATTTGGATGTTAATTCGTAGTGGAATATTAGGAATACAAAATGCATTTAGTGAAACTTTAAAATTTTGGTCTGAATTTGAAAGTGTTATGGCTGAAATAAAAATTGTTGGTCAAGGTACTGCTGAAGAGTATGATAATCTTGGTAAAAGTATTTTAAATTTTGCTACTATTTATGGAACATCTATAAAAGAAGTAGCAGGAGCTGCAAAAATATTTGCTCAACAAGGTCTTTCAATACGAGAAGTTACTGAGATGACAAAAGCTTCTACATTAGGAGCTTTAGTACTTGGAGAAAATGTAACTACTGTTGCTGAAAATTTAACTTCTGCTGTAAGAGCTTATAATATTCCTATGGAGGATAGCGTTTTAATAATTGATAAATGGATGAAAGTACAAAAAGACTTTGCTATTTCGGCTAAAGAATTAGCCGACGGTATGAAAACTTCTGGTGCAGCTGCTGCTGCATTTGGAATATCTTTTGATAAATTTGCTGGACATTTAACTGCAATAGTAGAAACTACTAGAAAAAGTGGTAGTGAGGCTGCTAATGCTTTACAAATGATTTATACTCGTTTATTTTCTACTGCTAAAAATTCGATTCAAGAAATTGCTAAAGTTCCTATATATCAAAATGCAAGTGGAAAAGCTGTTATGGAAACAACTCATATTTTTAGACAATCTTCAGATGTTTTAGATGATTTAGCTATATCTTGGAAAACTTTAAATGAATCTGAAAAAATAAATTTAGCAACTCAAGTTGGTTCTCGTAGACAAGCTACTCCATTTATTGCTTTAATGGAAAATTATGATAGAGCACTTAAAGCTGAAATAGAATCTTTATCAGCTGCGGGAACTTCTATGGAAGCTTTTGCTATTATTCAAGATACGGTTAATTTTAAAACAAAACAAATGTCTAATAGTTGGTTAACTTTAGCTAATAGCGTTCAACAGACAGATATTTGGAAAGGGGCTATTGATTCTGTTAAGGGATTAGCAGATGCATTTTTATATTTAGTAAATGCAAGAGATGCTTATATAAAGAAACTTAATCAAGAAAAACAATTAGAGGTTGATAGTTTAACTTTAAGAAAAAATAAAATAGAAACTTTACGTCAGTTATGGGATATAGAAAAAAGACAAGAAAATAATCCTAATAAAGAATATTATAATAAAATAAAAGAAGCTAGAATTAGTTTAGAAAAACTATACCCCGATATAAATAAAGAAAATATTCAAAAAGAAATAGATAATTTAAATAGAAAAATAGTTACTACTGATGTAAAAAATAGTTTTTCTAAAGAAAGAATGAATTTAGAGTTATATGGTTATTATGATAGAACCGTGAAAGGTCAACTTAGTAGAGAACAGAGAGAATTTTTAGCTAGAAAATATAATTTTACTAGTGGTAATGTGGATAAAGAAATAGTTAATGCTTCAGCTGAAATGAGTAAAAAATATGGTTCTTTTGATAAAGCTTTAAAAGAATACGAAACAACAGTAAATAAAGAAATTGAGACTCGTTTAGATAAAATATTAATAGATGAAGAAAGTAGAGTTGATTGGGAAACTAAAATAGAAAATTTAACAGAAAAGAATTTAGCTACTGTTAAAGAAATAGAATCTAGTTTAAATCACCAAGTTCAAATGATGGGATTGAAAGGTAAAACTGAAGCTGAAATTTTGAGTTATCAAATAAAACAATATGAAACTAATAATAAACTTAAAAATAGTGAAGATGCTAGAACTAAATTAACTGAATTACGTTATAAATATGAAGAAGCTATAACTAAAGAAATATATCAACAAAGTGACAAAATAGAAAGTTCTTTAGCTGGTTCTTTTAAAAATATTTTATCTGGAACAGGAACTACTAGAGGAATATTTACTGATTTAAATTCAACTATGGTTGAAAGTTATAGAAGTACAGTTTCCGATAGTTTAGCTAGAAACGTTATGTCTAGCGGTGTTGGTGAAATGTTTGGTAAAAGCATGTTAAGTTTACGTGGAGGAATAGAGGAGGCTCATAAAACTGTTTATAAATGGATAATTAAAGGTCATCAGGATGGAATGAGTGGAAAGGTTGACCCTTCTATTGGAGGAGTTTCTAGTGGATTTAGCGGTAGAGTTGGTAAGTTTTCTTTACCTGGATTTGGTGTTGGTGGAATGTTCTA
>Ga0172381_10001974_pt1 | contig 23386 bp, 19 predicted proteins | sample Leawel6488metaG_FD_119754 | JGI IMG/M metagenome (GOLD analysis project Ga0172381, IMG submission 119754) | Leachate microbial communities from a municipal landfill in Southern Ontario, Canada - Leachate well 64-88 metaG | ecosystem: Engineered > Solid waste > Landfill > Unclassified | place...
GCCGGACAAAGAAAAGGAAAAGCCATCGCCGTTTCCAAAATCCAAACAATGCTAAAAAATCCGTTTTATTACGGCTTGTTTAAATTCAAAGGCGAAATATATCAAGGCAATCACGAGCCGATCATTTCCAAACAACTTTTTGAAAAAGTTCAACGCGTTATGCGAGAACGAGGCAAACCGCAGGCAAAGAGTTTGAAACATTACGCTTTCCGCGGCGTGTTCAAATGCGGCGAGTGCGGCCGCCAGATCACCGCCGAAACAAGGGTCAAACCTTCCGGCAAATCATACACCTATTACCGCTGTACCAAGAAAGACCGCGTTTGCCACCAAAAATATATCGGCGAAAAAAATCTATCGGAACAGCTGAATAAACTTTTTCAAAAAGTTTCTTTAAACGCGGAATGGAAAAATAACTTTCTCAAACGATGGGAAAATGATCGCAAGAAATTTTCCACTACCGCCAACGATTCCGCCCAAAATTTAAAAACGGAACTAAAAACAGTGAACGCGAAATTAAACCGACTTTTGGACGCTTACATAGACCAAACGATCAGCCGCGAAGAATACGCCGCCAAAAAACAAAAACTTCTCAACCGCAAGGTTGAAATTAACGAGGAGCTGGAAAATTTTGGACGGAAGGGAAATGTTCGGCTCGGACTCTTCAAAGAATGGATTTTAGAGGCATTTCAAGCCAATTCCATCGCGGAAAGTGAAAATTTGGAGGAAAAACAAAACTTCCTCAAAAAAATCGGCTCGGACTTCCGCATTGTCGGCCAAAAACCGTCTATTTCGCTTCAAAAACCGTGGGCATTGTCGGCCAAAAAATTGGCGTTTTCTGAAATGAGTATATCTACAACGAAGCTAGGACCTATTTTATCAATAATTCTTAGTCTTGCCATCCCCGACTATTGCTCGTCAGCCTGTATTTTTGCTAAAACCCAGTCCTCCTCGCAGACCGCGGCCCTGCTCGGGCAGGTCCGCTCGGATTGGGCCGTAGCCAACGCATTTTAGCCGCAGGTGGGGGTAAAAAGGTATGCGTTGGCTCGCTAAAAAGTCTGCGTTCTCTCTGCGTTGACTCTGCGTTCTAAGAACGCAGAGTAAAGGTAACACGCAGAGAAATGAAGAACGCAGACTTTTTAGCTATCGAAAGCGGCCCAATCCGAACGCCGGACGGTTCTGCCGTAGTCAACGGCGCTGTTTTGGAAGCAATGCCTAAGTAAGAGGTAACTCCAAGCCAAAACAGCGCCTGGACAGAGGTATGTGATGGATAGAGCCATAATCACGCGATGAACTGACCAAGGCCAGTGACAAGACTCCAAGAAAGCAGGCAGGGGCCGCCGGAAACCGCTCCCCCGCCAAAAACCATTTAACGGAACCGCCGCCATAAACCGCTTCGCTATCAAATGACACCTGACGCGGAGACATTTGATTTTCCGGCGGCCGGTTCCTATAGTTTTTTGCGGGTCCGCTTTTCCCGAAAGTCTTTTACTCTATCGCAAAAGCCTTTCCGAAAATTTCCAGCTCAGGATACTAATCAGCCGCCGCCGTCCGGCTTTTAAAAATCCCGCTTTGGCGGGACCTTTAAAACACACTTTTCCTATCGTCAAAGAGAGCAAGGCCTACCGGCGGCGGCTGATTACTTAAAACCAACGACGACCGCCCGAATAGCCTATAAGGAGAAATTTAACTCGAAGAAATATCTTCCCACTCAACAATAATGAGCGATTCCGGCGATATCCCACACGCCAAGGCTCCTTCTATAAATCTTATCTGAGGAGAAGTAAGCTTATCTTTTCCTGTCCTTTTAGCCTCAAAAAATACTAACTGGTCATCGTGCCATGCAAAAACATCGAAACAAGCCGTCGTCTTGGCTACTTTCCATATCTTTTGCAGTAAACATTCTTTGTCTTGCGGGATCAATATATGTTCCGATTGCAAATTCCATGCTTGAGGCATACTTCGCAAATAATGAGTGCCCCCGTAACTTTCAACCCACACTCCGTCCCATCCCTGATCAAGTAAAAGGCGAAGAACTGCAAGCTCAGCAAAACACGCTTCCTCTTTGTAATTAATTATGGGCTTGTTTCCATAATCAAAAACAACAGATGGTCCCTTCCAAGCTAAAAACTTTGGATAAGCCACTGGCAAGGCTACTACTATGCCATCCGAAAGCCGAAGTTCCATTTTATTTGCTGGTCGTAGCTCCTTAGGAAAATCCATAGCTTAACTTTCTTTTAAAAAATAAAGGTTATCATACCGCGGGAAACTATCTATTCCTAACTTCGCCGTCAGATTTGTCATAATCTTCTTTCGTAATTTCATATCCGGAAGATAAAACTTGGGCGACATCGTCAATCGAATAATCGACTTCAATCTCTTTCCCATAACCAATTTTAAGATAAGCGATGAAGGGAGCCTTTCCGCCCTTAGTCGGAATTGTCCTTATAATGTTTATACCATCAGATGCATAAAGCTCCCTCTGGAATGCGAATGGACTAAGATTAGAAAGTTTTTGAGTCTTTTTAGCCATAATTTTTATAGATAAAAAATGCTTCTCTACATTAGTTCTTCTAATTTTTCTTCGATATGAACAGAGGCAATGTATGCGGATGCTAAAAACGCTTTGCCTGTTGCCGATTGAAAATCTTGATCATCAGACTTAATAATCTTATTATAAGCAACCTGCATTAATTCAGCCACTCCCCCCTCATTTGCTATTTGTTGATAAAAAATCAAATTTTTCTTTAATTCCTGACCCCAAAAATCTAAATTATTATTTTCCGCCGCTAAGTTCTTAGAAAATGTTAAGGAGGCAGCTCTGTTGCAAAATTTATGAATTATTGTTCCGAATAATACCATTTGGTCGTTTTGGTCTGCGCCCATCTCTAAAATATGACTTTTTAACAAAAACCACGTCTGGCAAAGATAAAAAAGATACAGCTCAACTGCGCTTATATCTTTCGTTCTAATCGCTTCCTGGCACTCTTCAAAAAAATATGAAAGAGCTTTCGTAGATGCATTGATAACTTCATCAGCAAGTTCGTTGTGTTTATTTCCATCCGTAAAAAGTTTTGCCATAAAATATTGTAATTTTTAGTTTCCTATCAAATCTCTTTTATATTTCTATAGGTCAAACATATATTTTTAATGAAGCATTTTTCACACAACGGCTTACTTTTGCAAACTGCCCGACCGAAATGCCAAAAAATTCTATCAATTTCTCCTGGGGAATAAGGTGTTTGCTCGGAGATATTGATTATCAAATTCCTTAAAAATAAATAGTTTTCGTTATTATTAGGATTAGTTCCAAAATTAAAATTGCCGTATCCGTATAAAATCAAACCTGTCCTTACTAGAACATCCACTACATGAAAATCATTAGCGGAATATTCTTTTAAAAAACAGCTCGAGGCCAGATCTCTTACCTTGAAGCCCACCCCCTTTATCTTTAAAAAATCGTCATCTGGAAAATTATTTCTGTAATTTTCTTTTGCTTCTTTAAAATATCCATCCCAGCTGCCTTGATACCTATCAAGCAATAATTTTTTGGCATCCAGCACCGTCTCTATGCCTTGAAGTTGGAAACGGTAACCAGCATCTTTTAAAACGGCTGCGACGGTTTTCCTATCCAGATCTTTGAAATCGTTTATTCTATCGTTAAGAGCCCTATACAATCTCCCGCCGACCTCGCCTCTGTTGGCCCTTAATAATAGGCTGGTGATAAAAACTTTGAATTTTTTGATATCATCAAGGGAATTGTTCGCCTCCAGCTCTTTTAAATAGCTTAATCTCCACCGTTCTATGCTTTGCGCCACAGCCTGTTCCGACTCCGGACGGCCGGGATCTCCGGTGAAAGAAGCCTCGATCGGCAAAATATCCTTTATTAACGCGTTGATATCGGGTGAATCAATTTGCATTTTATTTTTGATCTTATATTTATTTTACAATTCGCCATTCAATATCTTTCTCCTCCCCAAGAAAATCAACCAACCCCCCTTCTTTTTTAACTAAATACCATTTCTTATTAGATACAGACCAAACCATAGAAGCTCCCTTATAATATGGTTTTTTAACAATCTCTTTTGGTTTTGATTCTGATGCTTTGCTCAATTCAAATAGTTCTATAGCTTTTTTTAGTTTTAATTTCTCCATTATCTTTATTAAGGTAGGCCGCGTAATTTTAAAATAAAAATCTAAATTAATTTTTTTCATATCCAAATCCTCGCCGCCTCTGATATGTATCAAATCTCTTGCGCTTTTTACTTTGTCGAGCGATGATCTAATCCCACTATCAATAATTTGATTTTCAATAGCTAAGTTTATAGCCATTCCGAAAGGAACAAACTTGTCTAGAGGCTCTTCTATTTTTTCTTGATAAACTATCCTCACCCTTCTGTTTGGATCATCTTTATAAATCGGTAACTCTGTTGGAGGTTGGAAGTCTTTCCATTTCTCTAAGCAACAATCATTTTTCTTTAAAGAATCAAATATCAAACATTCTATGACAGAAGATGCTATAACGGTCATCGCTTTTGAGAAGATAGAATCTATCGCAAATTTAACCTCAATTTTTTGTTTTATCAATTCTTCGCAATATTTCAAAAATTGCAAACTGTAAGCTATATTTCTGCTATGGGTTCTACTCGACATAAAAGGAGACAAAGCGCTCTCCATTTCTTCTATAGTAAATTCCGGGTAAATGATAATCTTATCTGGCATTTATCGTTTTTTTAATTAATTCTAATATTTTTTAGCATTATCTTTTATCGGAAGTAATTCTATCCTCTCAATTTGGTCTTTATTAATAATAGAAACCTTCTCTTTCTGCTTAATGCGAACATTATCATTATTTACCTTTAATAACAGCACATCAAAAAGAGACCTTTCTCTATTTATAAAAATTATATCAGCTTTCCGTGGCCGATTTCTCCTTAGTGAGTAGAATAGTGCTATTAAAATAGAATTTAAAAAAACGAGGAGCCCTGCGGAGAATAACCGTTCTATATTTTGAGACTGGTATTCGATGGTCAAAATATATGTATATAAGAATGGGAAAAACCAAAGTATCACATATTCGTTAATGGTCCAAAATTTTGCGTTGGGTTCTTTTAATCTTGTCCTGTCATCTTTAGCTGATTTAAATAAATTTTGGATAAATGGAATTTTGATATCGTATATCTTTTTATATGTGTTTTTATCAATAAGAATATCTATACTAATCGATAACCAAAGCGTCGAAAAAAAGACAATCATAATTATAGGGCACTCAAAAGGGAAAAGCCAACCGATTTTTAAAGCGCTAAAAATCCCAGGCACAACAGAGAGGAGCATGGTTATAAAAAAAAGAATTCCGGAAAATTCGATCTCCCAATCTCGATCGTCAGAAAATGGTTTTCGATCTGAGATAACCTTACCGTAAAATCTTGTAAGATAGGCGGCCGCAGAAATAATTATGGCCGGAGTTATTAAGTTTGAAGCTATAAAATCCATATTGCCTTATTCTTACTATACAAACAGTAAAGAAGTAAAGGATTTCTTCAAATTTGGCCTTTTCTTTCCCTGAAATTCTCTCCTTCCTTGCTTTTAACGAGCTCGGTATACCTTTGCAGATATTCCTCCTCTACTTCGGCCCTATCCCGCAAATAAGAGGCACCGTAACCCATTACATCCATAAATCTGCGAAAAGTTTCCTCGTCATAAGTCTTCCATTCGCCGTCTTCTTCGCCCCAGATAAGCTCCCAAGGATTAGGCACGTCCGGCGTGGAGATATAAATTATCCCGCCTTCCATCCGGTTGGCCACAAAGCAGGTCCGCGGCGGCAGTTCCTGCAAGCGCTGGATGTTCAGCTCCCAGCCGGGCTGGTGCTGGTAAAGCGGGCTTAACAGCTCCTTGGCCAGCAATTGGGCATCTTCACGATTAACGCGAAAACAGGCTTGAATGCCGCAATTGGCAAGGATAGAATCCTTCAAAGTTCTTGGGAGCTGGCTTAAATTCTGGTGCGCCATTATCAGGGAAAGTTTGTATTTCCGCGCCTCGCTTAACATCTCGACAAAACTTTCCGTGGCAAAATTTTGAAACTCGTCGATGTAAAGATAAAACTGCTTTCGGCTGGTTTGCGGCATATCGGCACGGGAAAAAGCGGCCATCTGGATTTTGCTGACCAGAAGCGCTCCCAAAAGATTGGCTCCGCCTTTCAGTCTTCCCCGGCTTAGATTGACCAGCAGGATTTTCCCGCTGTCCATAATTTCCCGAAGGTTGAAAGAACTTTTAGGCGAAGAGAATATATCACGGATCCTCGCATCCGAAAGAAAAGCATCTACTTTATTCAAGGTCGATTCGATCCATTCCCGCCAAGTGGAAGGCGGCAAAGAATTGAAATATTCGAGCCGTTCCAAGCAGGTTGGATTCTTCACATTACGCATCACTTTTCTACGGAAAGCGGTATTTGTCAAAAACGGCGGCAATTCGGCCAAGGTCAGGCCGTTTTCCACCAGCGCGATCAAAGAGTTGCGCATTATATCGGCCATCCGCTCGCCCCAGGAATCGATCCAAATCTTTCTAAACACTTCCACCAGCTCGCTGGCGATCTCCGAGCTTGAGATGCCCGGTATCGGCTCCAAGGGGTTGAAACTAACGGTCTTTTCAAGATTAGTCGGCTCGATCAAAATAATATCCTTTTGAAAATCTTTTTGCGTTTTGTGATACAGCCAACCCTTGATATTCTCGGTCAGATCGCCGTGCGGATCTATAACCGCAAAGCCTTCGCCATTCACGAGGTCCTGGATAATGAGCGACTCCAAAAACTTGGTCTTGCCGGTGCCGGTTGCGCCAATTATATAAAAATGCGTCTTTCGATAATCCGTATAGATCGCTTTTCTCTGGGTAAAGCCTTCCATATTCGTTTTCTCGTCAACGCCCCAAGCGTAGCCCAAATCCAGCCTCCTTTCTGGAGGCACTTCATTCGCCGCATCCGGTTTTGACGGACGCGGTTTGACGAAAATATCCTTATTCAAGATGGCCCAAATCTTTTTCAAAACCGCTTTGGCTTTTTCCAAGAATTGGCGCAACCAGCCTGGAATCATTTTAAGAAATATTTAAAAAACCTCTTGATTTTTGATCAACCTTGGAGAAATCGAAGCCAACCGATTCGGCGATCTCTTTTGAGGCGGCGGTTGTCGCGTGATGGACGGTTGCCGTCCAGCACGAAAGCTCTTCAAGTTGAAATACATCCATGGGCTTCTTTGTTTGCGCTAAGGTCTGCGCAAATGTCGTTATCGCGTACATCAACGGGCTGGCGGAAAGAAGATACCAAGAAATCGAAAGTTGCGTTCCATAATCCCTGCACATGATAAACATCTTATATTCAGGCATTTTTCTGTTTGTTACGATGATGGCCGGACGCTTTTTGCCGAAAAGCCCCTTTTCAAAACTGGGAGCAACTTCCTTATAGTCCATTACAAGAAATGGCACTTTATAGCTATTTATGGCTTCTCCCGTCTTTCTAAAAAATTCCTCGCTCCGGCCGCTGACAGATCCGACCAAAGTTCCCCAACTCTCCAAGATCGCTTCCTGTTTTATTCTTGCAAACATAAGTTTTATTGTTGCGTTAAAATATTACATTTAAAACCTGGCCGACCTTTATTCCAATATATGGTGTAAATTTTCATTTTTCGAAGTTTTCCAAATGGGATCCAATATCTTTCCGGTGTTTTCTAAATTATACGCTTTTTCACAGGCAAACCAGAACATTTCGCTGCCGGTTTGATTGTCATCCGCTTTTCTAGCGATCTTTCTTATATTCTCTTTGCGGTCTTCGGTTAAGGCCACCGTCAGCACGCGGAAATTGGAAATCTTCAGCTTTCGCTTGTGTCCGCCTTCGGCGCGCCAATCCCAGTATCCTTTGAATTTCTTTACCATCCGCTCAAGCGCCATCGTTGAGCGGTCCACTTCAAGGAAAAAATGCATCAAATAATCCTTATCCTCTATCGTGAAAAACGCGTCCGGTGCGATTGGCAGCCTTTCGCCGCCGGAATAGATCACATCAATGGTTTTCGGCTCGCTCCAAAAAGAAAGTTTTGACTGGCCGTTTTCTTTTAAGGCCAATTCCAGAATTGTTTTGAAATTGGAGATCATCAGCGAGTGCTGTAAAAAAGACACGCCCATATTTTTGGGCTGTTTTACTTGATCGGAAACTCCCATATCTTGAGAAACCAGCTCCGCTCCTTTCTTGGTCAGGCTGTAAACGATATGGGCCGCCTTTTGGAAGTATGTGAATTGGCTTGGCGGCCGCTCCACCAATCCTCCGTGGAAAAGCAAATGAAGCCTTGATTGAAGGCTTCTTTCCTTTATTTCCGGATGCAAGGCTAATATATGTTTTGAATCTAAAAACTTATAGGCGGCAAGGTCTTGGAGTATTAAAATATCTTTAGGCCCGATTATGAATTTGAGGGGCGTTTGGCTTTTTTCAAATTTTCTGAATCTGTATTTTGGCACATTTTAGAAAGTATTTTTTTATTGTAAATATCCACACTTTCGTCTATTTTACAAGAATTTTTCTCTTGGGGACAGACCCACTTGTACCTTTTCGTCTGCAAATGGATTATCAAAGATTTCACCTTTAAAAATTTGAAACGAGAATAAGTTTTTTCCCAATTGAAAACTTTCCCCTTTAAAACAAAAACCGCCAAAGACGGATTAAGTGCGTTCAACTTTTCAATTGAGTTCAGCCGGATCGAGCTGTGATCGACTTCGATCCCGACCGTATAGCTCCCCTTTTGGGCGAACACATCGATCCGGCCTTTTCTATCCCGCCAAACTTCCTTTTCCGTTCGGGAATAGTAGCCACAATCATAAAAATACCGCTTGATCCACGCTTGAATTTTAGAGTGATCCAATGTTTTAATTTTTAATAGATCTTCGGCTAAAAAATTCACGTAATTTGTTCCTGTTAAGATTTTAGAGATATTTCTCGATATAACGCATAAGTAATGCTGTTTGGTAAATCAAAAATTCAGCATCAGATTCTTCCAACTCGCCATCATTGTGTTTGCTATTATCGTTAAAAAACTGATCAAGATGGCCAAAGATTATAGAAACAATACTTCTAATCTGCGCTGGCGAATTTTGGTTCTTTAACTTTTTCCCGATTTCAACGATATTCGTCTTGAGGCCGATATTATTATTGAACTTTTTTCGCAAATATTGTTCAAGGGAACGGCGTAAGCTCTCGGCACATTTAACCCATTTTTTGGCGCCATAAAAACCAAGGGCTTCTTCAAAATGTTTGTTACTCTCCACCGATAAAAAGCTTAAAACAAAATTGACAAGCTCGTTATCTAACAATTCTTCTCCCTTAGGATAAAAAATTATTTCCCCTTTTTCTGTCATGGTTGTGGCAAGGTTCACATCTGAAAATCCAATGGCTTGGCATACTTCCTTATAGATGCTTCGCTTATTATATTCTTCCCATCCGCCATATCCATCGAGGCTACGGATATCTAAAGAAAAAATAACCTCTAGCAACCTGTAAAACTCCACTTCATTGTTCTCACCATTAATCCTATTGATAATGTTCGCACTCAATCTGCGTCTCCCTGAATAAGATCCCCAACTTTCTGGTATGCCATACAATTGGCAAAATAAAGTTACGCTGCCTTCCGTAACTTGGTTATCTATATTTTTTAAGATATTAAGAATGCGAATCTTAAATTTCGCAAAACTCTCACCATACGATTCATTATTTTCAACATTCCAGCGTTGATTAAATTCTTGCATCCTGTCTCTTAATTCCATGTTTTGCTTATTAAATAAATCATTATTTTTTGAAACCTTTAGAAGATTTGTCGAAGACTACTTTTTAAATCCCTACTTCGGATATTGCCTTAAAGGAACTATCCCAATAATATTTCTTCAATTCTTCTGCGCGTACTCCTTGCTCGTTTTGGCATACAAATTTTTCTGAAAGGCGAAGAAAATTGATCGAATGTTTTCTACATCACCGAGAATGTTTATTGCATCAGCTGGCGAATGATATTTTAAATTTAGTAAGATCGGTAATTTTTCTTCATCAAGCTCCTCAACGCCTTTTTGTTCGTATTTTGATAAAACAAAATCTAAAAATTCTTTTTGTTTTTCTTCTAAGCCTTCAAAAATGTTGTCTTTTGCTTGTTCTACTCGCTGCACTCTTGAAATTGGCTGAGTTAAGAATGATATGTATGACAAAACATCAAACAAATCGCTTTGCTCGGCATCAATCATTTTTTGCAGCGTTTCCAATTCGTCTTTGCCATAACCAGCTTCGGCAATTTTTTCTAAAAACGCTTTCCGCGTTGTCGGATTCGACCAAATCTTTCTCAGCTCTTCTTCGCTTTTGAAAAATTCCGGCATAGTACCAAACATATTGTCCATAAACTCTTGAATAGAGATCGGCTTGCCATCGGCACCCCAAAAAGAAGTGGAGATCATATGCTTTATCTCGCGCTCCTTACCATCACGCAGTTTTATTTTCAATTTTTTCTTTGGTTGATTTTTACATTCGCATGGCAGTTTGCCGCATATTGGGCAAAGCTTAGGCGGTTTTTCGCATTCACATGGTTCTTTCCCGCATATTGAACATATTTGAGGAGGTTCCTTTTCACAAATACAAGGTTCTTTCCCGCACTTTGAGCATATTTCGTCGACCGGTTCGCCATCCCATTCCGGATCGGAGAAATGTTTATAGGCATCCACAAAATCATAAATCGTGAAGTATTCCTTTCCATCAAAAAGCCTGGTTCCGCGGCCAATGATCTGTTTGAACTCAATCATTGAATTTACCGGTCGCATTAAAACAATATTTCTAATATTACGAGCATCAACGCCAGTAGAAAGTTTTTGCGATGTTGTAAGAATTGTCGGGATCGTTTTTTCGTTATCTTGAAATTCACGTAAAAACTGATCGCCTCGGGCGCCATCATTTGCCGTTACGCGCACGCAATAATTCGGGTCTTTGCTTTTCTTCATTTGATTCACCAAATCACGAACGGCCAACGCATGATCTTGGGTCGCGCAAAATATAATCGTCTTTTCGTTTTGATTTATTTCGTCCAATAATACGCGAACTCTTTTGGCTTCGCGTTCTTTAATAACAATAATCCGATTGAAATCTGGTTCTTCATAAATTTTCCCTTCTTCTACTTCTCCTTCAATGATTTGATCGTCGGAAGTATAAACATAATCATCAAGCGTAGTTTTGATCCGTTTAACCTTGAAAGGCGTTAAAAAACCATCATTTACGCCCTCTTTAAGCGAATAAATATAAACCGGTTCGCCAAAATACTTATAAGTATCAATATTATCTGCCCGTTTTGGCGTGGCAGTCAGACCAAGCTGGACCGCCGGTGAAAAATATTCCAAAATCCCCCGCCAATTGCTTTCATCGTTGGCTCCGCCGCGATGGCACTCGTCAATTATAATAAAATCAAAAAAGTCGGCCGGATAATCGCCGAAATACGGGCTGCCGCCCTGGCCGCTCATAAAAGTTTGAAAAATTGTGAAATAAACGCTGCCGCTCATCGGGACTCCGCCCTTTTTGCGAATATCCAACGGATTAATGCGGACAAGTGCATCTTTATCAAAAGCGGAAAAAGCGTTGAACGCTTGATCGGCTAAAATATTCCTGTCAGCTAAAAATAAAATTCTCGGTCGGCGGGCGCCATCGCGTTTCAAATTCCAGCGAGTTTGAAAAAGTTTCCAGGCGACCTGAAAAGCTACAGCAGTTTTTCCGGTACCGGTTGCCATAGTTAAAAGAATTCTGCTTTTTTCTTCCGCTACAGCGTTTAGAATATTATTGATGGCGATTTCTTGATAATAGCGCTTGCCGTATTCGCCCTCGTTTGGCACGCTCGCAAACTTTTCTTTCCATTCGTTTTGGTCAGAATATGTCTTATTCCACAATTCATCAGGAGTTGGAAAATCGGCAATAATCCCTTCTCGCCCGGTTTTCATAGATATTTCGTAAATCTCTTTGCCGTTGGTGGCGTAAGTATAATCAATCTGCAATTTTTGCGCATACGCTTTGGCTTGCGCTACACCTTCAGTGGCTTCCAAGTTTTCGGCTTTGGCTTCGATCACGCCAATTTTACGGTTTTTATAAACCAAAATATAGTCGGCAATTTCCGGCTTGCCCCGCATTCCGCCAGCTTGAATTTTACCTTCGGTAATACGAAATTCGCGATGGACTTTTGATCCCTCAACTTCGCCCCATCCGCTCGCTTTAAGTTTCGGGTCAATATATTCGGCTCGTGTTTCTGATTCGTTCATAAATGTAGTTTATTATAAATCACCAATAAAGGCACGTTTAAGAACTGACTTTTTCAGCTCATCTAAATCCGCTAATTTTTGTTTATAAATCGCCTCCAATTTTTTAGTTTCGGTAGAAAGTGCATCAAGTTTGGCAACAATCGCTTTTTGCTCGGATAATGATGGAAAATTGATAACTACTGTTTTAAGCTGCCCAAAATTTAATGCAGGCATAGTAGCAGAACCTCGGGTACTTAAATAAATTTGTATATTTTTTTGAGATAGGTAAAAACATAAATAATCGTTCAACAAATAATTTTTATCTATTGTTATCTTGAATAGATTATTGGCAATTACACCCGCTTTTCCTCTCCCGATTAAACCAGGTGTGCCATACCGGACCATTACGATATCATTCTCATTAACAAAATATTTATCTCCAGGATTTGGAATATATCTGATATCTTCTGTGTCCTGAGTGTAATCGACAATCCTGATAAATCTAACATAATCTTTTTTTGGCTCCGTCAAATGTTTTTCTAACCCAACTTGTATTCCCTGCGAAAAAGATGCGATTTCTCCCAATTTTTTTTCCTTCCAATTCGTTCCCGATGGTTCCTTGTCCGCTCTTAACTTTAGCGAAGGAGGAGCAAAAACACTCTGCAAATACGATTCAAAAAGCTCTTTGGCATTTTGCAGATTTTTTTGCGCATTTTCTTTCGCCTTCGCCGTCTTCTCGAAAACCTCATCCAAAATTTTCACAATACGGCGTTGTTCAGGGAGGGGCGGCGTTACAACTGGAAAGTCATAAATATCATCTTTACTAAATCCTGCTTGTGCTGACCTAGCCGCCACCTTGCTTAAACGCTTTTGAAACTCATCTGAAATTAAATAAAAATAGAAATACTTTTTATCTAAAAGATCGTATTTGGGCAATGTTTTCATTACAGCTACATTATATGCTCCCTTTTTATTGATCAATATTTTTCCAACGGAAGCTCCGTATCTACCAAGTAAAATATCATCCTCTGTGCAGTGTCTATTTTTCTTCGAGTCTGGGATATATGTAATGTGTTTATCGCTTCCAAAATCTCTTATTTGTAAAAAGCGCACATAACCTTTTCTTGGTTCGTGAATAAAATTAACTTTAGGCGGTTGCGAACCGCCCTCAAAATCACAAACCTCGCCAAGTTTTTTTATTTGCCAGTTAGTTTTGTTCTTCTTATCCATATTACAAATTGATACAATCAAAAAAATCATTAATACTCGTTGGTATTTCTTCTTTATTGGTAAAGCATCCTGCTAATATTGATCCAGAATCACTGCCTTTTGATGGTAAATATTTATCATTGACTACATTATTTGCAATATAATCATGAAGTAATTTATAAAATTTCTTTTGAGGGTCTAATTTTGCTCTTATCTCGTCATCTAAGATTTGCTCTGTCAAATCAATATCACAATTATCTTTAACAAATTTAATCCAAATATTGTTAGGGATAGAATCCTCTATGTCATTTGTTCCAACTACACAAACATTCGTTCCTCTAGTAACTTTGGTATCAGCATCAAATAAATAATAAATCTTGTCATCAGCTTTTTTAAATTTTGACAAAATATCTTCCAAAATTTGTTTATGGTTTTCACACTGCGATTTACCTTTTAAATTTATCAACTGAATTCCATCTTCAATTAAAGTTTTACCAAATTTTAGTTTATACAGCTTTGGGATTAGTTCATATTCGGTCGGACCTTCAACGGCAAGAAATTTATCAAAAAATAGAAAATCGCTATTTTTCAAACCCAAACAATCAAAAATATCATCTATATCGTCCGTTTTATTAATTACGGAATAGCCATTATTTAAAACGACTTTGTTAATATTGTTTATCCTTGTTCTATCAATAAACACTGTGGAGTGAGTGCTTAATAATACTTGGAACTCTTTTTCGCACATATCACGGAAGGTGCTAAAAAGCTGTCTTTGCGCTGATGGATACAAATGTGTTTCCGGCTCGTCAAAACACCAAATATATTTGTTTCTTTTTATCTCGCTTACGGGCAGCTTACTGCGCCATTTTAATAACGCGAACCAAATTTGTCTTTTTATTCCGTCACCTTGATTATCAATATGCACCTCCCCATCAACATTCTCCTTCGTTAATTTTATATCAGTAATTTTTTGGTTTACATTAAAAAATACAGAGGAACTAATTTTTTTTATGCTTGTAGGCAATTCATCTTTTAGATTGCCCATCAATTCTTCAAATTTCTTGTTTACTCCCACAATTGCTTCAACTTGCTTTGTTGAGGCTAAACTTTTTATTTCTCCTAATAACGGACTTGTTACCTCATTCATGGCTTCGGTGGCCAAATCCTCTAAATCTTTCAAGGAAAAATTCCAATCAAGATATTTAAAACTTGGAAAAAATGTTTTATCTTTTGAGAAGTCCTTATATAAAAACCATGATAGCTCCAAATCAACTTCTACTTTTTTATAAATAGCCCTTATTTCTTCAATATTTTTAAAAGGTCCTTTGCCATTTTCATTAGTTACATCCGCATCAGCTATAGCTAAATCTTTACGAATTTTTTTTAATACTTCTTTTGTTTTATTCCAAGCCTCAAGAAAATTATCATCTTTTTTGTAATCATTATTTAATAAGTAATATCCATTTAGGTTTGGACCCGCGACAGCGTTATCATGAAATATACGCAAAATGACGATTTTGTTGGAATCACCGATAGCCCATTTCAAATGCAGATTTTTTGCACTGTCCTGAAATTCGGTATCTGTTTTATCAGCTTCTTCTAATTCGAATTCACATAAGATTCCGATAACATTTCCTGAATAATTGTAAAATGGTGCATATCCAAAATCACTTATTGCATGGTTGAATTCTTGCGCAGTGAGCGGGGAATTAGACAAATCACTTTTTTGTTGATCTTCTCGAAGAAAATAGAGGCTTTTTTTCTCATCAAAAAAAATATCTAATGATCTGAGTATCGTTGATTTACCACAATCATTAATACCAATCAAAACTTCCGGTTCAGTTTTTGACGGAGCAAGATTAATGGTTTTACAACTTTTATTATTTAAGATAGTAAATTTAGATAAAAACACAATTACTCTTTTTTAAAATTAAATATTTTTTTCATCTTCATTTACTCTAATTTCACCAGCATCTAATTCCAACATTTTAATTTCTTGTATTGTTCCACCAGTTAACCCTTTTAGGTCTCCATAAATTCCAAATGTATTGTCTATAACTCGCTGCACCTGTTTTTCTCTCTTTGCCCAAATGGCTTGATATGATCTTTTCTCCTTATCTATATCGTTCTTCATTTCAATAAACGCTTCCGCAATGGCTTGGATTCTTTGTTTAAATTCAGTACTATTTACATATGCATAAACCACGTCTTTTTTCTCTTCTTTCCCAGCCAATGCTCTGTTTGCTTCGGCTACTTTTAGCAAATCATATCTTAATAATGAGGCAAGATTGATTGCCAGTTTTACATCACAAACAAAAACACCATCTCTAAGGGCAAAACCCTTTACACCTTCGGGCAATATTATTGAGACAATTACCGCCACATCCGCCTTTATAAGTCTTTGGTCGTCTTTAAGCTTTTGAATCCAGCCTTCACTCCACGCTTTTGTCTTTTTCGATTCCCAAACAATCTGCCCGCATAAACGGCCGGAACGATCTATGATTTTATGAATTACATCAGCGCCCTTTACTCCTTTGGGTACGGGGATTATTTCATCTTGTGAAAATTCCGTTTTCAAAATCTCTTCAAGCTCTAATTCCAAAACCTCGCCTTGTGTTTGTTGCGAACCCTGTTCGAGTTTACGTGCCAAATCATCTTTGGCTTTTGTTGCATCCGTAAGCTGTTTTTTCAGTTGAGCAATAACATATTGTTGCTCTTCTGTTGCTTTCTTGTTTGCTTCTTCAATAATTGCCTTCTTTGATTCTTCCAATTGACGTATTTTTTCCAATTCAAATACCTGCTTATCTTCCTCTAGCTTTATCTTGTCTTTGCGTAACTCCACTTCATTCTTTGTTGCCTGTGCCAATTTCTCATCCTTGCTCTTCAATTGTTCTTCTAAAAGCACGGTTTTTGCGCTCTGTTCTTTTTCCGCCTCCGTTCTCGCTTCTTTAAAAAGCCCCAGTCTTTCTTTCCCCATCTGTTCGGCTACTTGTTTTGCCACCATTGAACCAATATCTTTTTTGTTCTCGGCAATTTCCGCAGCCTGTTTTTTTAAATCTTCTGATTTTTGAGCTAATTCTCCCTCTTTTATTTTTTGAGTTACCTCAAAATCCTTTTTAATTTTTTCTTCAATTTGGTGCGTTAGAACATCATCAATTGAAATTGATTCTCCACATTTAGGACACTTAATCTTTTGTTCACTGTCAACCATATTTTATAAAAATCTTTTAATGTTATTCAAAATTTCACTACTATCTTTATCTAATTTGTTCATCTCATCCAAAATCTCTTTCGGCTCACGCAAAATCACTTCATTGCTCTTGGTCGGATTCTTTACCGACAAATCAAAAGTATTTTGATCAATATCTTTAGTGTCAACGCTCCACGAGCTCTCACTATCCGCCTTGGTCTTTTGTAGCTCCACAAATTCCGCCAGATCCGCTTCTTTTAGAGGGCTGCCCTTACCAAGATTGCGGCTAAGATTGAGCTGGTAAAACCAAACTTTTTTTGTTGGCGCACCCTTTTCAAAAAACAAAACAACGGTTTTCACGCCTGCGCCAGCAAAGACACCCCCTGGTAAGTCAAGAACGGTATGTAAATTGCAATTTTCTAAAAGCAATTTTCGCAAAGACACCGAGGCATTATCGGTGTTGGAAAGAAAGGTATTTTTAATAACGATTCCTGCCTTACCTCCAGCTTTGAGAATTTTGATGAAATGTTGCAGAAAAAGAAACGCTGTTTCGCCGGTCTTGATTGGAAAATTTTGCTGAATTTCTCGGCCAATACCCGCGCCGAAAGGAGGATTTGCCAGAATAACATCAAAACGATCTTTTTCCTGGATGTCATTGATGTTTTCGGCCAGCGTATTCATATGCCTGATATTTGGCGCTTCAATGCCGTGCAGGATCATATTCATGATGCCGATGATGTAAGCGAGGGATTTTATTTCTTTGCCGTAAAACGATTTATTTTGAAGCGTCGACATCTGGCTTGAAGAAAGCTTGGATTGGTTCTCTGTAAGATATTTATAAGCTTCCACTAAAAATCCCGCGCTGCCGCAAGCTCCGTCATAGATCTTGTCGCCAATTTTTGGCGCGACCACTTTGACAATGGTTTTAATAAGCGGCCGTGGCGTGTAATATTCGCCGCCGTTTCGTCCGGCGTTGCCCATATTCTTAATTTTGGCTTCGTAGAGATGCGAAAGCTCGTGTTTCTCTTCGTAAAGACGAAAATGCATTCCATCAACAATATTCAAAATTTCCCGCATCTTATAACCGCTGGAAATTTTATTTTTTAATTCGGAAAAAATTTCTCCGATTTTATACTCAATGGTATTCGGTTCATCGGCTTTAAATTTTTTAAGATATGAAAAAAGATTTTGATTTACAAAATCTCTAAGATCATCTCCGTCCAACGCTTTGCCGTGGTCCAGTTTACCGCCGCCATTCTTTGGACAAGCCCAAACATTCCAACGATATTCCGGCGACAAGATATATTCATATTTTTTTCCGGCCAGCGCCGCTTCAGTTTTTTTAGTATCTTCCAAATCATCAAGATATTTCAAAAAAAGGATCCACGAAGTTTGTTCAACATAATCAAGCTCTGTTGCGCAACCGGAATCAGTATGAAGAATATTGTCTATATTTTTAAATGATTGTTCAAACATGTTTTTGTTTTGTTAAATCATCAACGCCGCTCCTTTCTGATTTTTAGGCTAATTTAATCAAAGATAAATAAGCTATATTTTTATTCAAGATAGCTCTTTTTCGACTTTATTTCAATTTTTTGGCGAAGCCTATCGGCTTCGATTTATATTATATTTTAGCCCCCTTTTTACCCCCACCTGCGGCTAAAATGCGTTGGCTGGCGGCCCAATCCGAGCGGACCTGCCCGAGCAGGGCCGCGGTCTGCGAGGAAGACTGGGTTTAAGGCTAAACCCGGGCTGACGAGCAATAGTCGGGGTGGGATTTGCGCCTTTTAACCAAAAAAGATACAACAGAAAAAAGACAGCTTTTCAGTCCTCCCCGTTAAGGAAGAAAGTCCGAACTTTTTCATATAAATCGCTCATAGAGATAAACTCGTGTTTTTTAGACGACAGCGACCACGGTTTTTGCAATGGAATAATAGGTTTTTGGCCGACGATATGGAAGTCCGATTATGTTTTTATTGAAAACGAAAGACGATTTTTTCCCTCCAAATTTTCACCAAGCCAAATTAATTTTTTATTCTTAAAAGGAATATGAAATATTTTTTATACGCTCGAAAATCCACGGACGAAGAAGAACGCCAAGTCTTGAGCATTGAAGCCCAGCTGATGGAATTAAAAGAATTTGCCGCCAAGGAAGGACTGGAAATCGCCGATCAATTCATCGAAGCAAAGACCGCCAAGGTTCCGGGCAGGCCCATATTCAACCAAATGATCGCAAGGATAGAATCTGGCGGGCCTTTTGGAATTTTAAGCTGGCATCCCGATAGGCTGGCGCGCAACAGTGTTGACGGAGGGAAGATCATCTATCTCGTAGATACCGGAAAAATCGAAGGCTTAAAATTCCCTACTTTCTGGTTTGAGCCGACACCGCAGGGAAAGTTTATGCTTAATATCGCTTTCGGCCAGTCAAAATACTACATTGATAATTTGAGCGAGAATGTAAAACGCGGGTTAAGGCAAAAATTGAAAAATGGCGAATATCCGGCTTATGCTCCTGTCGGATATTTAAATGAATTGCGCCATCATACGATCATTAAAGATCCTCAAAGGGCGGAAATCATTAAAAAAATTTTCGAGGCATACGCTACGGGAAAATATACTTTAGAAAATTTACAAAAATTGTCTTTTTCTCTCGGGTTAGTTGGACAGAGGAAAAAGAAAGCCATCGCTCTCTCTAAGCTGCAGGATGTGCTCAAAAATCCATTTTACTATGGCCTGTTCCGATTCAAAGGAGAAATATATCAAGGCAATCACGAGCCGATCATTTCCAAGCAACTTTTTGAAAAAGTGCAGCGCATAATGCGGGAGCACGGCAAGCCGCAGGCAAAAAGTTTAAAACCCTACACTTTCCGAGGAGTGTTTAAATGCGGCGAGTGCGGCCGCCAGATCACCGCTGAAACCAGAGTTAAACCTTCTGGCAAAGCCTACACCTATTATCGCTGTACCAAGAAAAACAGAGTTTGCAGCCAAAAATATATCGGCGAGCAAAAATTAAAACAACAGCTGAATAAGCTTTTTCAAAAAGTTGCTTTAAACGCGGAGTGGAAAGATAATTTTCTCAAACGATGGGAAAAAGATCACAAAGAGCTTTCCACTACCGCCAACGCTTCCGCCCAAAATTTAAAAGCCGAACTAAGAACCGTCGAGGCAAAACTGAACAGGCTCTTGGACTCTTATTTAGACCAAGCAATCAGCCGCGAAGAGTACGTCGCCAAAAAACAAAAACTGCTCAACCGCAAGGTTGAAATTAACGAGGAGCTAGAAAATTTTGGACGAAAGGGAAATGTTCGGCTCGGACTCTTCAAAGAGTGGATTTTGCAGGCATTTCAAGCCAATTCCATCGCGGAAAGCGAAAATTTGGAGGGAAAACGGGACTTCCTGAAAAAGATCGGCTCGGACTACCTTATTGCCGGCCAAAAACCCATTATTTCATTGCAAAAACCGTGGTCGCTGTCGTCTAAAAAACACGAGTTTATCTCTATGAGCGGGTGAGCGGAGTCGGACCGCCGTCTGTTCCTTGGGAAGGAACCATAATAGCCGTTATACGACACCCGCCTTCGCCTCGCCGTAGCTCCTGAAAGGAGCGAAGGCGGGCATAGTCTTTCTTTTTATCCCAAACTATATCTTTTTTGATGGCTCGGCTTCGGCGGGGCAAAGCCCGCCTGCCTCTCTACTTTATTCCCAGCTTTTCTTTTACCCAATTTATTATATTTTGGAAAGAAAAGCCAGGCTTTTCTTTTTGGGATGAAGTGGTATTTTGGTTTTGATCTTCGCCTTCTCTTTTAATTACCAATATCTTTTCTCCCGGCTTTTGCAAGTTCAGGTCTTCGCGGGCCACTTTCTCCAGGGCTTGGGGGCTGGAAACTTGGCTTAATAAATTGTTTAAATGATTTTCCTTCTCGGCTGATTCAGAGACTGCTGCTTTTGCCTGCTCCATCTCGGCCATGATCTTCTGCCTCTCCTGATTTAGATTTAAATTAGTGATAGCAAGATAGATTATCGGAAACAAAAGCAAAATTGATAAAAAAAGGCTTCTCCTGTCAGGTGAAAAAAACCTCTTTTTAATTTTTGATTTTTTTGCTATCATACAGCCGATATGTTAAGCGATAAAAAGTCAAAAAGAAATTTTAGGATCATCTGGATCGTTCTGGTCGTACTGATCGCGATCTCTACTATCCTAAGCTTGATTGCTCCCGCCTTCTAAAAAAGGGTCTTTGGGGATATTTGACGGACCTCTTTAAAAAGAGGTTTTTGTGCTTTAATTTTATTTAGTTGGAAGAAGTAAATATCTTAACAAATACTTCCGGCGGGATCCTCATTTGCCCTCTGGCTTTCAACTTTTCTTTTCCTTTCTTTTGCTGTTCTAAAAGCTTTTTCTTACGGGTATAGTCGCCGCCATATAAAGGAGCGATCACATCCCTGCGCTTAGCACTCTTGTCTGCCCTAGCTACGATACGGCCCATAGAACACGCTTGGATGGAAACGGCGAACATCTGGGGAGGCAAAACATCCTCAAGCATCTCTACCATCCTTTTGCCTTCAAAATGAGCTTTATCTTTAGGCACAATGCGCGAAAGAGCTTCCTCTTTTTTACCGGAGATCAAAATTTCCATTTTTGCAAGTTCTCCCGGACGAAACCCTATTTCCTTATAAGACAAAGAAGCGAATCCTTGGCTGGTGTTTAAAAGCCTTTCATAAAAACTGCCTATCAAATTTCGCATCGGAATGTTATAGGTCAAAAGAAACTTCTCTCCCAAAAAAGAAACAGAATCAAGATGCTCTCCCTCAAAACTTTTTAAAAGATCGTAAATATTGCCTAAATACTGGGTGGGCGTGATGATCTTTATTTCCGCCCAAGGCTCCAAGACCGTTTTCGGAGTTTCGGGAAATTCGCTCGGGCTGAAGATCAGGGATTCTTTGCCATTAAATTCAATCACCTTATAGCAAACTTGCGGTGCGCCGATGACCAGGCTCAAATTGAATTCCCTTTTCAATCGTTCAATAGTAATTTCGCCGTGCAGTGTTCCTAAAAATCCGCATAAAAATCCCCGGCCCAAAACCTGATAAGTCTGGGGCTGGAAAAACAAGGCAGAATCGCTAAGTTTGAGTTTTGATAAAGCAATACGCAATAACTCAAAATCAGCCTGGTTCTCTGGGCAGATGAAAACAAATACTTTAGGGTTGGCCTGCTGATAGCCGGGCAGCGGCTCAACAGTGATAGCAACTTCATCAGGACCGTAATCTCTTGCTATTGTGTCTCCAATGCTGATCTTTTCCAGCTCCTTAATTCCGGTAGCGATATAACCGATCTCACCGGAATTCAGTTCTTCTGCCGGGACCAAATTAGGTTTAAAAAAGCCTAGTTCTTTGACTTCTCCCCTAGCCTTGGTAGCGTAAAGGAAAAATTTATCGTATTTCTTGATACTTCCGTCAACCACCCTGACATAAGCCAAAACTCCCAAAAAAGCATCGAATTTGGAATCAAAAATAACGGCGCGAAAAGGTTTTTCCGGAGCCAGTTCCGGCGCTGGAACATTGGCGATAACTTTTTCCAAAAGAAATTCAACATTTTCTCCGGTCTTTGCCGAGATCGGGATCACATCCTCTTCAAAAATTCCTAGAAGGCTAGCTAATTCTTTTTTTGTTTCTTCTACTCTGGCTTGAGGCAGATCGATTTTGTTGACCACTGGGATAATGGTAATTCCCTCCTTTCTGGCCATTTCCAAATTGGAAAGAGTCTGAGCCTGGATGCCTTTGGTAGCGTCAACTAAAAGTATGGCTCCCTCTACGGCAGCCATGCACCTGGAAACTTCGTAAGAAAAATCCACGTGGCCGGGGGTATCGATCAAATTAAGATTGTATTCTATATCCGAATTTTTCGGCCTGTATTTCATTGAAACAGGCTTCATTTTTATAGTGATGCCTTTTTCTTTTTCCAGATCCATCGAGTCTAAAAATTGCGGGGTCAGCTTGTTTTTGGCGATCGTTCCGGTCATATCCAAAAGCCGGTCTCCTAAAGTGGATTTGCCGTGGTCTATATGGGAGATGATACTGAAATTTCTAATTTGTTTTGGGCTTTCCATATCTCTTGAAACGGCTTAAAAGGCCGGGAATAAAACCTTTTGCTTCGGTCGAACCCAGCATAAGCGTTATTGAAAAGTATAGCAGAAAACTTGCCCCCCCAACAACTGCACCCTGCCAAAAATTTCCCCAGAAACCCAAACCCAAAATTGGGATCATTTTTGCCAAAAAATATCGGCCAAAAATAAAAATGACCAAACCGCCGATAAATATCTTCCAAGAAGATCGCCAGATCTCTCCTAGTTTAAAGTTCCCTATTTTTCTGTACAAAAAAACCATAAAGATCGCGAACTGGAAGATAAGGGCAACTAAAAAAGCTAAACAAAGAGCTAGTATTTTTAAGTTGGCAACTGGCTGGCTGGAACCGAAGCTGTTTCTTAAAAAAGAGGAAAACGAATTGGCTTGGCCAGCTAAAAAGACAAACCATAAGGCCAGTGCCACATTAAGGCCGACAAACAGCGCAGCCAAGATCGCCGGAGTTTTTGTGTCTTTTGCACTGAAAAATCCTCTTAGGATCAAGGGCACTAAACACTGGGGAAGGATAGCAAAAGAATATATACCCAAGCAGGCTGATGTCAAAGCCGCGTCTCTCATCCCGAATTGGCC
>Ga0172381_10001975_pt1 | contig 23382 bp, 19 predicted proteins | sample Leawel6488metaG_FD_119754 | JGI IMG/M metagenome (GOLD analysis project Ga0172381, IMG submission 119754) | Leachate microbial communities from a municipal landfill in Southern Ontario, Canada - Leachate well 64-88 metaG | ecosystem: Engineered > Solid waste > Landfill > Unclassified | place...
CAGGTCATAAAAATGCCGGTGCTCCATCTCCCCGCTCTTCTTGTCCAAAACTAAAAGACGCGAGTGGTCTCGCGGCTCGGTCGGCGTTTGAGCGATTAACTCGGCCGGCAAATTATAATTGAAATCGGCTGTTTTTAACATTATATTAAAGAATCAGGCCTGGGTTTTAAATTCAAATGACCATAGGCCAAATCGGTGGCCACCCGGCCCCGTGAAGTCCGGTCTAAAAACCCTAGCTGCATCAGATAAGGTTCGTACATATGCTCAATGGTATCCATTTCCTCTCCGGTCGCGGCTGACAAAGTATTGAGACCCACCGGTCCGCCTTTGAACTTATGAATAATAGTTTCCAGAATTTTTCGGTCCACCCAATCCAATCCCAATTCATCAATTTCCAACATAGTAAAAGAATCAAAACAAGAATCTTGGCTAATCTGTCCATTGCTCTTCACTTCGCAATAATCGCGGACTCTTTTGAGCAAGCGATTGGCGATGCGCGGAGTCCGACGAGCCCGTTCCGAAATAGCTCGGCTCGCCACTTCATCAATTTGGACTCCCAATAATCCGGCGCTCCGATTCACAATTTTTTGGATATCTTCCGGTTCATAAAAGTTGAGGTGATGCGTCAGACCAAAGCGATCTCGGAGTGGTGCGGACAAAGTGCTGGCTTGAGTGGTAGCACCGATAATCGTAAACTTCGGCAAGTCTAAACGCAAAGTCCGAGCGCTCGGACCCTTACCCATGATAATATCCAGTGCGTAGTCTTCCATGGCCGGATATAAAATTTCTTCAATGGTTTTATTTAAGCGATGAATCTCATCAATAAACAAAATGTCGCCCTCATTCAAGTTCGTGAGAATAGCCGCCAAGTCGCCGGCCTTTTCAATCGCCGGACCGGAAGTCACTCGGATATTGGCTCCCAATTCATTGGCAATCACGTGAGCCAAAGTAGTTTTGCCGAGTCCCGGAGCGCCATAGAGTAAAACATGTTCCAAGGTCTCGCCTCTTTTCTTGGTGGCGGAAATAGTTATTTGCAAATTTTGCTTAATCTTCTCCTGCCCCACATATTCGGCTAAAGTCTTCGGGCGCAAACTAAAATCAAAGGAAATTTCCTCTGGCTTTTCGCTCGGACTGATTAAACGCTCTTCTTGATTATCCATATATCATAAGATTAGCATATTGGACGATAATGGCAAATTTCAATTAATCTTTTAGACATCTAACCGAACGACCGGAATTACGAGTATTATTAAAACGAGCAACTCCATAGCTACCATCATTTAGCCCCCGATTTAAAGAGTTTGTGCCAGAGACAGAAGACGACCAAAGAAATGTTCCTGTTCTCAAAACCTGAGAATAACCGGTAGCTGCATGTAGACCGGCCGGCAGAGCGGTAAAGCCAGTAGTATTAGTAGAAGTAGCTGAAACCCAATGAGCAGAACCAGCTTCCTTTAATTTATTTCCAGCATCATTACATTCCCGGGGATTAACCCGACTGGCGGTACAAATATTGGGGGCATCGGTTAAGTATTGATCTAGCGTATTTTGTTCAGCGTCACTCGGCACATGCCAACCGTTGGGACAAATACCCTGTATTGGAGTAGCAAAATTACAGCAAGGATCGGTGGGAGAAGTAGTGCAATTAATGGTCGCCGTAGAACAAATATTGGGAAGCTGTAAGGCTTCCGCCCATTGATACATACCGCCATAAGTAGCGCATTCCAACGATGTGTCATCATTATAACAATATTTTTCAATAGCGCTATCATCGTCTTGCTCATTCACAGTAGTCCCACGGACAGCACAGGTTGAAGCACAATCAGCAGTACAATCTCCTGAGACGCAGGAACTAATTTTGGTGCCAATATTCATATTTTTAGCCAACCAACATTGAGTTCCAATTTGGACAGTGGGATATAATTGACCGTCGCGAGAATCAATTAGGGTATAGCCACAGACCGAAGATGAGCAATCAACGTCTACAATCCCCCCGGGGGTGAGACACTTAGGACCAGAAGCCAATGTACCAGTGGTATTTCCCAAACAAATGGAAATAGAATAAGAGGAACCATCGGCAGTAGGAGTATAATTAATGAGGTTTTGATCATTAGTACAAGCTCCGTCGTTGGGGGTAGGCGCAGTTGGAATAACTTGCATATAGGTGGAAGTACCGGATGAAGAGGTGGAATAGATTTGGCCAGTGGCCCATTCACTCAGAGTGGGATAACGGCTATTATCATTAAAAAACAATTCTAGGGCTGTTTGAACTTGTTTGATGTCTCCAGCCCGCTTCGCATCACGACTCTTGGCTCTGGCATTCTGGAGAGCAATGACTGATATTGTCGCCAAAATACCAATGATGGCAATCACGACGAGAAGCTCAATGAGGGTGAAGGCTTTTTTAGATTTATGCGACATAAAAAAATTAATACTGATATTATAACACATCGCCCCCCCGGCAACGATTTGGGAGTGGTACAAATCTATTTTTTAAACTCACAAATTCCTCTAAAATCACAGAACTGGCACTTGATACTGTCGGGCGTCGGAGTAAAGTCCAGACTTTTAATCGCCTTAATCTCCTCGATAATCTCCAACTGCAATTTCTCAATATCTTTGGGCTTCGGGATAAAAGAAACCTTCTCGCCATTTTCCAAATAATAGTAACTTAGGAGATTGACTTTAACTTTCAAATAATCTTCTAAAAATAATTGATATAAAATCAATTGGCGCTTGTCTTTCCACTCCAATTTCTCTTTCGGATTACCTGTTTTGTAGTCTACAATTTCCAAAGTGCCGTCAGCCAATTTATCCACGCGATCAATCTGGCCCTTGATTGATTCCCCGCCGATTTTGAAAACAAAATCTTTCTCCAAAAACAAAACTTGGGGTAAATTATCAGGGCTTAAATTCTTGGCAAACTTTTGCAAAATATCTCTGCCTTTCTGCTTGTATTCTTCCCGTCTTTCTTTGCTCTCATAACCGTCTCCCATCCAATACTGGTCATATAATTCCATTATTCGACTGCTATCAATCGTTACTGTTTTCTTTTCTTCGGCTACCAACAACGGCAACATAAATTCACATAAGACTTTATGCATCAATTGGCCAAAAATCAAACTCGGTTTGTCGGTGGGGGCCGGAATCCGGAGGATAAAAGCCAGTTTATATTGCAAGGGGCAATTAGTATAGGCGGCTAATTGAGAAAAAGAAAACTTAGCCGGTAATTGGGGCAAGAGTACCTTTTTTTCTTCTGCACTAATTGGGCTATCCAATCTTTGGATATCCCGCATCAAATCATTTTCTAGCGGCAAGGCCATATTTCCCAGTTCGGCATCAAGACCCATCTCGGAAATGAAGCGAGATGGTTTTTTTTCTCTGGCGCCGCCGTAATCTTTAGCGGCAGTCAGATATAATTCGTCTTTAGCGCGCGTCATAGCCACATAACACAGGCGACGCTCTTCTTCCAAATGAAAATCGGAACCCTCGCCCAACTTTTCTTTGACCAGCGGCTCGGGAATAGAAATTCTTTCTCCCCGATTAATTGTCGGAAAGCGTTTGTCCACGAGATCCACCACAAACACATATTTAAACTCCAGGCCTTTGGCGGCATGAATGGTCATTACTTTGACCACGTCGGCATCATCATAATCCAAACGTAAAGCTCCGGTCTCCCCCGCTTCCATTTCCAGATTAATCATTTCCATAAAATCTTTCAGACGCAAATCCGGATCGGCCGTCTCAAATTCTTTTATCTTTTGATAGAACTGATTGAGGTAAGAGAATATTTCGCGGTCTTCGTCATGATCTAAGGTTTTAAATAACCCAATGTCATACACAAATCGGACAAAGAGCCGGCTGGGCTTGGTATCTTTAGCCAAATTGGAATGGGCTTCCACAAAACTTAATAAGCTATTAATATTACTGGCCGATTCCGCCGAAATATTATCAATCGTCGAGATATTCTGTAGAGCTTCATATAGAGACCAAACTTTAGTCCGAGCCGCGCGCGTAATATTTACCAAATCGTCATAGGCCACTTTGAAGACGTCCATATTTAATACCCTAAATAAAGCGGCCGATTCGTGATAATTATCCAGTAATTTGAAATAGGAGATAATATCTAAAATAATCGGCTTAAAATATAAACCTTTCAAAGAAACAAATTGATAGGGCAAGCCTTGGCGCTTCAGCTCCTTTATATATTTGTCGGCCGTATCATTGGCGCGCACCAAAATGGCGAAGTCCAGCCAAGTCACATCTTCTTTGGCCTGATATTCCGATTTGATTTTCTCCACCACGAAAGCCGCTGATTCATGATCATTATTGAAATTCAGAAATTTAACGTGAGGTGACAAACTGGAATCCTTCGGTCGCTTAGCTACCAGTCTTTTATCAATTTTCAACTTAGCCTCCAAACGATTCGGATTATTATTTTGAATAAAATGATAGGCCCTATCCAATATTTCTTGATTAGAACGATAATTTTTGGTTAAAACAATTTCTTTAGATTGAGGGTAGTCATCTTTGAACTGAAGAATATTGGAAATGGAAGCGCCCCGGAACTTATAGACTGATTGATCATCGTCGCCGACTACCGTCAAATTTAATTTTTTCCCCGCCAATAATTTAAGCAGTTCATACTGCGCCATGTTGGTGTCCTGAAACTCATCCACCATGATGTATTTGAATTTGTCCGTATAAATTTGCAAAATATTGGGACGTTCTTTGAAGAGTTTCAAGATATAAAAAATCAAGTCGCCAAAATCCAGATAATTATTAGCCAATAATATCTGGTTATAAGTTTCATAAGCTCGGGCCAGTTCTTTAATTCTGTCAGCTTCCATTTCGCTCTCTTCGTCGTCATCTTCAATTTTAGTTTTAGCTGATTTCTTCGGAATGCCGGCACCTTTTTTGTCCAAACTATTGGCGTAGGCTAAATACTCTGACGGGGAGATATTTTCATCTTTCAAGCGAGAAAAATGTTTGATGATTTCATGAATAAACTTATTGGGGTTGCCTAATGGTCGGTAATAATCCAGCTCCAATTCATCCAAGTGGCGTTTAATGAGCACCCATTGTTCGGTGGTGTTGAGTAATTTAAAATCCGGATTGAGGCCGATGTCCAAACCGTGCTGTCTGAGCAATCTCTCGCTAAATCCATGAAAGGTATTAATCCATAAATCAAAATAACCGTAAGGTAAAACCTTGTCGGCCCGTTCTTCCATTTCCGAGGCGGCTTTTTCCGTGAAGGTCAAAAGCAAAATATCATCCGGGCTGATTTTTTTCTCCAAAATTAAATAAGCCAAACGATTAATGAGTACCGTCGTCTTGCCCGTGCCGGCTCCGGCCACTAAAAGAAGCGGGCCGGAATCATGGGTTACGGCTTCAAGTTGCGAGGAGTTTAGATTGGCTAATAATTCCGAAGACATAGATTATTAAAATTTAAGAATGGCTTTTAATTTTTTAGCATCGGCTTGAGATCCGATGGTCGCTAAATTTAAATTTTTGTTGATAAAAATATTTTTGGCCACCCGCTTGATGTCAGATACTTTAATCGCCTTGATCTTCTTTAAAAATTGGTCCGGATTAATCAATTCCTTTTTGGTTACCATTTGGCTGGCATACCAATTGGCCACATCATCGGAAGCTTCCAGCTGAATCGCCAAACGGCCGGAGTATAAATCCTTAGCTCGTTGCAACTCGGCTTTGGTCACCTCAGTTTTAATCATCCTGGCATATTCGGCCATAATGACCTGGACTGACTCTTCCAATTTATCCTTAGGCACGCCGGCTTGAGTCACTAAATAACCGGAATCGGTATAATATTCATTGTGGGTTTTGACGTAATAAGCTAAACCCCGCCGTTCGCGCAGTTCAATAAATAATCGGGAACTCATGGAACCGCCCAAGATGACGGCTAAGATTTTAGCGGCGTATTCATCTCTGTGTCCGGCCGGAAAAGTCCTGACCCCCAAACAAAGATGGGATTGATCGGTTGGTTTGATTTTTATTTTCAGAGCTGGAGCGGTTTGTTTTTCCACTAATTTTTCTTTCTGACGGAATTTATTATTCGGATAATTATTGAATAATTTATTGGCCGCGCTGACCGCTGCCGCTAATTTGATATTTCCGGCCACCACCACAAAAGTGCTGTTCACTCCATATTGTGTTTTTAAATACTTCATAAAGTCTTCCCGCTGAAAAGACATGATATTTTCCTTGGTTCCAATGGTAAAGCGACCGGCGGGAGTATCGCCATATAATAGCTCCTCAAAGATATCTTCAATCTGGGCCATCGGATTATCTTCATACATATTAACCTCTTCAATAATCACGCCCTTCTCACGGGCAATTTCTTCCGCCGAAAAAGTGGAGTTAATCAACATGTCGCTAATGATATCCAACGCTTTGGGTAATTTATGCGCCTCGGCTTTTACAAAGTAACCGGTATATTCTTTGGAGGTAAAAGCATTATACTCTCCGCCCAGAGCATCCAATTCGGAGGCCAAGGCTAAAGTATTGGGACGTCTGGTCGTACCTTTAAAAAACATGTGCTCCACAAAATGAGACAAGCCGCTCTCCGCCTTAGTTTCATGTTTGGAACCGGTCTTGACAACCACCAAAACAGTCACGGTTTTAGTCCCAACCATCGGGATAACCAGCAGCGGCAAATTGTTTTTGAGCTTGGAAATCTTGATTTTATTCATATTTTATCGGGTTATTTTATATTTCATTTTAAATTTAGCACAAATCTGCTATAATTAAAAGCGCTAATAATAATTATATTTATATGTCCAAATATCAAATCAAAACTAACGAGATGCTGACTATGAGCATCACCGACAGGCAGTATATTATGAAGGTGGCTGACCTGCCGGATGAAGAAAAACCCCGCGAAAAATTAATCGCCAGTGGCCCCAAAGGGCTATCCATTACCGAATTATTGGCGATTGTTCTCGGAACCGGTACCAAGAAAGAAGAAGTCATGACGATGTCCTCCCGACTCCTACGAGAATACGGCGAAAAAAATATCATTAATCAAACCAGCCCCACCATTATCGCCGCCGAATTAAAAGTCCCGCTGATTAAATCCTGCCAACTGGTAGCTTGTTTTGAATTGGGTCGCAGATTTTTTCAAAAGAAAAGCGAAGGGCTAAATAATATCCGCTCCGCTCGCCAAGCTTTTGATTATTTGACCGACATGCGCAATTTGAACAAAGAACAATTCCGCGGTCTGTATCTAAACAGCCGCTATCAATTAATCCACGACGAAACCATCTCGGTCGGCAGTATTAATGCCAGTATTGTTCATCCGCGCGAAGTTTTCCAACCCGCCATTCAATATGGCGCGACCGCCATCATTGTCGCTCACAACCACCCTTCCGGTGAACTGAAGGCCAGTGCCGCCGATCGCGAAGTGTCGGAAAAATTAAAAGAGGCCGGGAAGATTTTAGGCATTGAAGTGCTGGACCACATCATCATCGCTCAAAATAAATTTATCAGTATTCTCTAATATGGCCTATACCATCAAGCCCCTAGTTTGGCTGGTCAAAGATCAGGAGAGCGTCAAGTTTCACGTCAAAAACGATGATTATTTCGGCACCATGGCCACCCTATTAAGTCTCCTGAAGCAAGAAATTTATAAAAATAATAAGAGCGAGACCAAGGTTAAGGCCACTTTTGCCAACCTGGAAAAAGATTTCATGTGGCTCCAAGAAAATTATAAGATAATAAAAAAATAACCGGACTAACAAAATAAAAAAGCTTCACTTGATGAAGCTTTTTTTGTGACACGAGACAAACTATTAATAATAAAAGAAGTGTCCTTTAACATGATTGGCTTGGACGTCACGAATTTCAATCCAATCATCCGGACCTCCGGGCTCGGCGCTCACGAAACAAATCAAAGGAACGGTAGTATGGCGCGCGGCATCAAATTTGGGATCGGTGGTGGCCACTAACTTTTCACCGTTTTTAGTTTGGACGCTAAATAAGTAGGTAATCAGGCGGCCCCGGCTTTTACCGGGCCAAGTGGCAATGGTTTTTCCAGAAACATCGGGCCCAATCTCTTGTCCGATTTTAGGAAAAACCGTCGGTTTCTTATAGATAAAGACCATGGCACAAGTTTTAAGTTACTATTTTAAAGAGCTGACTATTCAGATTAGCAGTATTTAAATTATTTGCAAGAGAGCAATGATCAAAATACCGATATCACCAAAAGCTGAGTGATAGTAAATGCTATTTTTTATCATCACCCTCCCAAGCGGCTATTCCCAAAACTAGCCAGAAGAAGAAAATGCCGAAATGAAGACTCCATAACCAATGGTCAACCATGGCCATAATAAAGAGAGCCAAGATTAAGGCTAAAGCCAAACCATTATTTCGAGCGTTAATTAATTTCCTCCAAGCGATAAAGCCAATAAATAAAATAAGCAATAATGCTCCCACAACTCCAATCTCAGTCGTCGCTAGCAACAAAACATTATGAGCCGGTTGATAAAAATAGCTGGGAAAAAATGGCTCTCGAGAATACAAACTTAAATAATAATTACCGACGCCCCAACCAGATAACGGCCGAGCTATAATACTCTGCACGGCCTCCGCATAACCGCCGATTCTCTCGCGGTTGGAAATTTGCTCTAAACGAGAATCATTAAAAAAACGAATATCAATCGCACTAAAAAGCATAGAACAAACTACTATAAACAACAGACCAAAGCCCAGGATAAAACCGCACTCTAAAGACCTGGGATTCATTTTTTGCTTTAAATGACAAGCGCCGGAAAAAATTAGAACTGTCGCTCCGCCAAGTAAAACGGCCAGATAAGCGGCCCGGGAAAAAGTAAAGAGCAAGGCGACACTAAAGAAAAAAAGCAAAGAGTAATTAACCATAATAAATAATCTTTTATGCTTTTCGACTATTTGCCATTTGGTTCTATTCACTAGTAGCCCCAAGAGAATAATAATGCCCACCGCCAAAACTCCGCCCAGAATATTAGGATGATCCAGGCCACCGTAGGACCTGAGCCAGCGCAATAATAATCCCTGACGATTATAAACCTCCACCACCGATACTCCGGAAACGGCCGAATCGTGAGTCGCTAACCCCAAAATTGTGCTGGCAAAAGTGGACTGGGTAACAAATTGATAAATGGCCAGTATCGCCTGGAGAAATATGCCGGCCAGCAGACCATAGATTAGCTTTAAACGACTGAAAAACTCGCTCCGAGAGATTACCAAGAAGATAATGAGACCCAGCAAAAACAAGGCATACTTATAAATCGCCAGTAGCTTGTAAGGCGCGAAAAAAATAGATATAAAAACTGCCAACTCCAAAAACACTAAAGCGATTAGAGCGTAATCGGTTTTAAGTTTAGGTGAAAACCAACTGACAGTTAAAAACTTTTTGGTTTTAGGTAAAAGAAAATTAAGCGCTAAGAATGACAGTAAGACCACCAAAATAATATCCGTTAGATATAAACTGATAGTCCCATATTCCAAATAACCGAAATTGACCATCCCCGGGCGAACAATCAATCTGGTTTGAAGCGGTAAAAGAAAAACTAATAAGTACAATAAAATTTCCCCCACTTTTTTAAAATAGCGCATATTATTTATTTAATACTTGGTCCAAGCGCTCGGAGAATTTATCTAAAAATTCTCGACGGCGGTCAACCAAATATAACTTAATTATTTTGTCATCGGCTCGCACTCGCGTATCGATATTAACGAGTGATTTCAAGGCCGAAGGCATAATTTTTAATTGCCAATTCATAGTCTTTTTTTCCCAATTATTTAACATCCCAACAGACGCCTGATCGCTATTTACCTTCTTCGGCCGAGAATTGGTTTGAAGCTCTTGCCAATTAGGCAAACACTCTTTTAACCAAGGGTTGGCGGCGATTAAACGAGTATAAGTTTGATGGCGGTCATAAACCGGCACCAGCCCGGCCAACCAATAATTGAAATATAAATCCGCCGAATTCAATTTTAGACTCCTTAAATCAAAATTATCGGAACTGATATAAAAACTCAAACAAATCTTATTCTTTTTTACATCTCTGGTCGGCCGCCAACCTAAAATCTTGGCCAATCCGGCGCAAAATAATCTGGTGAGCCACAATCTTTGAGGAGAGGTCACAATAAATAAATCTATATCGCTCCCATCACGCAAATTATGGGCCCCAATAATATTGGAGACGGCAATCATTTCAATAAACGGCACCAGCCGAAAAAGCTTAGCGGCGCGGCGCGCCAGTTTAAATTTAGTTGCGCTAAAATGATACCTTTTTTGTCTTTCCAAAAGCATCTCTTGGCGAGAACTGAGAAAATAAAAACCATTGGCGCTGGCGATTCCCTCCAAACCTTCATGCAAAATATTCTTTATTTCCAATAAAGTGGCTCGTTGGTCCAGATACTGCCAAATTTCATAAGGCGACAAGGGATAATCGAATAAATCAAAAAAAACAATTGCGCGAACAATTGCTTCCTTTAAAATTAGAGCCTGATCATTATTTTCCATAATAGAATTAATCTAACTTAGGCCGATCAATCAATAAAGCATCCACCTGGCGTTCGCCCCCGGCAATCTTAATAACATCTTTATCTATTTTTTCAAATTCTCTGTAAGCGTCATTATAACAATTGACCGAAGTGCTGATGTTCTTACCCAACTTCTTCAAAAGTTCATCATAGCTCAAAATATGCTTACCTAATTTTTCCACGTTAGCCTTAATTTCCTTGGCGCTTTCTTCAATTTGCATCGCCCGCAAACCTTGGAGCACGGTTTGAAGATAGGCCAAAAAGGAGGTGGGCGAAACGATGATAACCTTCTTATCGCGGAAGGCGTATTCAATCAAATCTCGGGTATTAACCTGCACCGCCCCCACTTTATTAACCAATAAATCATAATAAATCGCTTCCGAAGGAATAAACATAAAAGCAAAGTCCATGGTTTTTTCGCCCGGCTTGATATATTTTGACGTTTCGTCAATTCTGGTTTTCAAATCTTGTTTAAATTGCTTTTCAAACTTTTCTTTAGTCTCAATATCTTTAGCGTTTAAAATCCGCTCATAATTTTCCAGGGAAAATTTGGAGTCAACCGGAATAATTTTGTCTTTGACAAAAACCACCGCATCCACGATAGAGCCGTCCTTAAAGGCATATTGCATTTGATAAGAATTGGGGGGCAAAACATTCTTCAAAGTTTCTTCCAAAAAATATTCTCCCAAGACACCACGCTGTTTCGGGTTTTTCAAAATATCTTGCAAATTTTGCAGTTGCGTGGAAAAATCCAACACCTGGCGGTTAGTTTCTTCCAACTTAGCCAAGCGATCGGTCAGGTCGGTTATCACTTTGGTTGATTGCCCGGAAATATTTTGCATGATCTTGGCGGTCTGGCCAAAATTTTCCTGATTGGCTTGGTGCGTCTCCGACAGTTTTTTATCAAGCTCATGACGAATGTCTCGATTCTGTTCGGAGAGTTGAGTCAGTTTCTCCGATTGTTGCGCCAACCTCTCCATCAAGGCCAAAGACTTGGCATCATCCATGGTATGACCGCCTTTCTTTTGCAACAACAACAAGATAACCGTGATTAAGCCGGCCAGGATAAAAATAAAAAATATCACTAAAAATGTAGTATTCATATAAGCTCATTATAATACATCGGCTCATTTTTGTCATACTTTACAAAATAAAACAAATGTGGTAGTTTAAAACCATGAACTTTTAAAACCAGATATAACCATGAAAAAACTAGTTTTCTGCCTGCTCCTAGCAGCTTATTTCTCTCTTCCGAGCCAAGCCCAGGGCGTAATGGTCAAAAACCATACTGGCCAAAAAATCAATGTTCAAATTGCCATGCTCCGAGTTCCTTTAGAAGCTTGCGATTCCGTTAAATTTAAAATGGAGGTGGGCGAAGAACGACTACTGCGGATTCAATTTATCAACGACAAAAATGACACCTGCGTCTTTCGTAAAATCGTGACTGCCGGTAAAAAATCAATCGTCACTAAAAGGGATTTAAAGCGCTACAAACATTTTTACCTCCCCGAAAAAAACGGCGAACCGATTGCTAACTGGAAGAATCGGTTTTAAGAAATTAATTACCCAAACAAAAAAGCTCAGATCAAACTGGGCTTTTTTATTTTTAAATTTAAAAATAGCTCTACGACCACGTCACGCCGGCCACTCGGTCCTTATCTTCCTTGAACCGCATGATTCTGACGCCCTGGGTATCGCGGCCCAATTCGCTGATAGACTTAAACGGTAATCTGATTACTTGGCCCTTCTCGGAGATGACGATTAAATCCTTGGCCTCCATATTATCATAATTAACCACAAAAGCGTTGGTAATATCTCCTGTCTTGTCGGTCACTTTAGCGGTTCTGATACCGCTACCGCCTCGACCTTGGACTTTATACAAACTCAAAGGAGTCCGCTTACCAAAACCGTTGGCCATAATAGTCATAATTTGATAATTGCGTTTCTTTTCCTTATCGGTCTTGATGACTCCCATGCCGACGATAATATCTTTACCTTTCAAGCGCATGCCTTTGACGCCCGAAGCGCCTCGGCCCATATCTCGAACATCTTTTTCTTTGAATCTAATGGCCTGACCGCTAGTGGTAATCAATACTAAGTCATCGGAGCCGCTGGTCGGTTTGGCCCAAATCAATTTATCATCATCCTTGACCTTCATCGCAATTAAACCGCTGCGACGGACGTTGGCAAAGGCGGACAACTCCACTTTTTTGACCAAGCCTTTTTCGGTCACAAAGAATAGATATTTACTGCTGACTAATTTATCTAATGGTAAAGTAGAGGTGACCTTTTCCCCGCTCAATAATTGCAAGAAGTTGACAATCGGCGTGCCCTTGGCGGTGCGTGAAGCTGAGGGGACTTCATAGGCCTTCAATTGGAATACCCGCCCGCGAGTGGTAAACAACAACAAGTCGCTATGAGTGAAAGTGGTAAACATAAATTCCACCGAGTCCTCTTCTTTAGTGGTCAGTCCAATCACACCCTTACCGCCTCGAGCCTGAACCTTGAAAGTATCCGGATCAATTCGTTTGATATAGCCGTCCCGAGTCATCATCACCATGGTTTCTTCGTTGGGAACTAAGTCTTCAATGTTAAAATCCTTAATGCCATGAACCATGACCTGAGTTTTCCGCTCATCGGCGAATTTTTCTTTAATCTCGCCCAATTCCTTTTGAATAATACCGCGAACCTTAGAAACTGATTTCAAAATAGCTTCCAATTCTTTAATTAATCTAGTCTTTTCTTTCAATTCTTCTTCCACTCTCAATTGTTCTAAATTGGCCAAATTCTGTAATCTCATTTCCAAAATAGCCGTCGCTTGGCGTTCTGATAGCTTGAATTTCTTCATCAAATTGACCTTGGCCACCTCTTTATCTTTGGAAGCCTTGATGGTCTTGATAACCTCATCGATATTTTTAAGGGCTATCATCAAACCCTCTAGGATATGGGCTCGATCTTTGGCCTTAGTCAATTCAAACTGGGTTCGGCGCTTGATAACTTCCTCGCGGTGTTTGATGTATTCTTCTAAAATCATCTTGAGAGTCAAAATTTTCGGTTGAATGCTATCCACCAAAGCCAACATGTTAACATGGAAGGTGCTCTGAAGAGCGGTGTGTTTATATAAACTGTTTAATATCTTTTTCGGATAAGAATCTTTCTTTAAATCTAACACCACTCGGATACCATCTCGATCGGACTCATCTCGGAGGTTTTTGACGCCTTCAATCTTTTTATCCTTAACCAGTTCGGCAATTTTTTCCACCAAAACTGATTTGTTAACCTGATAGGGCAATTCGGAGATGATAATTTGAAAATCATTGTGCTTGTTTTCTTTGATTTCGGCTCGGCCCCGCATCACGATTCCACCTTTACCGGTGGCATAAGCCGTCAAAATATCTTTTTGATCATAGATAATTCCGCCCGTCGGGAAATCCGGACCTTTGACGAATTTAGTCAGATCTTCAATCGTCGCCTCGGGGTTATCAATCAAATGATTAATGGCATCAATTAATTCGCCCAGATTATGTGGCGGAATAGAGGTGGCCATACCAACGGCAATACCCATGGTACCATTTAGGAGCAGGTTCGGCAGTTTGGCCGGTAAAACCCGCGGTTCTTGATGTGAACCGTCATAATTAGGAGCAAATTCTACCGTCTCTTTTTCAATATCAAATAACATTTCTTCAGAAATAGCTGAAAGTTTGGCTTCGGTATAACGCATGGCGGCGGCGCTGTCGCCATCGACGGAACCATAGTTACCCTGACCTCGAACGAGCGGATAACGCATGGCAAAGTCTTGCGCCAATCTAACCATGGAATCATAAACGGCCGTATCGCCATGAGGATGATATTTACCTAAAACTTCACCGACGACAGTGGCTGATTTTCGAAATTTAGCGTTAGCTCTTAAACCAATATCCCACATCGCATATAGTATCCGACGATGAACCGGTTTCAAACCGTCGCGCACATCCGGCAGGGCCCGAGAGACGATAACACTCATAGCGTAATCCAAATAAGATTTCTTCATTTCTTCTGAAATCGGCTGAGCCTCAACAATACCATAAATAGTCTGCTTCCTGGTGTTGCCACTGGGAGCCGACTCTAATGAAGCTTCTTCCGCTACCGGTTCAACTGGATTATTTTTTATCTCTTCCTTATTATTTTTAGTTGGTTTTTTCTTCTTATCCATAAATAAAATTAATTTTTTTCCAAGTTTTTTTCCAAATCATCCAGTCTCAATTTCAAATCTTCGGCTTGAGACGCCGAACTGGTACCGACTATCACGCCCAAACTGGAACTGGATCCGCCCACTTTGGCATTAAGAGCCGCTTCCAGATTATTTAAACTAGTGGAGGCATTCGCCGGATTGGATACCAGCTCTTTTTTAGCTTCAAATTCATTCATTTTGCCGACAACCTGAGACATAGTGGCATCAAAACGGCCCTTCATATCTTCCCAGTTGAGTTTATCCTGATCGGCCGAAATAAATTTTTCTGAGTAAGGGTTAATAAAACTCTTGATATTAAAAATCCAAAGAACGGCCACGGCCACCATAACAATAGTGATGCCAATCATCATAATTTTTTGGCGCTCATCTTTAATCTCCGTTTGAGATTTAATTTTTTCTTTGGATTCCATACCTTAATTATTATTCCAAAATACCGTCTAAATTAACATCATATAAAATCTGCTCGGCCACCAGACGATAATTGATAATTTCATTATCGTTAAACCAAATCTTGATTTCTCGTTTAGCCTCTTCCGGAGCATCAGAACAATGGATTAGATTTCGGACGGCGCGATCGTCAAAGCCGGCCAATTCGTAAGAATCAATGGTATAATCACCCCGCAAAGTGCCGACATCCGAAGTTAAAGGTTCGGTGCCGCCGACTAATTTCTTCACGATTCCGACCGCTTGATTACCCTCCCAAATCATCGGCATAATCGGACCGGCAGTCATAAATTTAACCAAGGCCAAGATAATATCTTTGCCATAGCCCAAAGCATCTTTTTCTACCGGCATATTCATAGCCTGGCGATTTTCAATAATTTTAGCGCCTTTCTTTAAAAACCACTCTTCATCTTTATTATAATGAGTCCAACACTGTTCTTCGGTGGCCACGATAAATTTATTGGCCACTAGCTTCAAGCCGGTTTTTTCAATTCGAGCGATAACGTCACCGATTAAGGAGCGTTGAATAGCGTCCGGTTTCAAAATCACAAAAGTTCTCTCTTTCTTAGGATGTTCCATCATATAATTACAAGCTTAATATCACCAGCTCCATATCTTCGGCTGGCAAATCTTTTTTATTTATTTTTAATTTTTCTTCATAAGTGGCTTCAATTCCCAATTCCTTGATAAACTTATCAACTCCGTCAATATCAATTTTCATATCCTTGGTTTTATAGTGCATCGGAATGACAATCCGCGGTTCAATCTGAGAAATAACTTCCACGGCCCGTTTGGCGTCCAGCGTATATTTACCTCCCACCGGCACCAGCAAGATATCAATTCCCTCCAACCGTTCCAGCTGTTTATTGTCCAACACATGGCCCAAATCACCCAAATGACAAATAGTGATATCATCTATTTCAATCCGATAAATAATATTATTGCCTCGCTCTTTGCCTTGGTTTTCATCGTGATAAGACAAAATACCCTCAATCATCACGCCCTTGATATCATACTCACCGGCGCTTTTGACCACTTTAGGAGTGCCTCTAAAAGCCGCTACATTATTATGATCGACATGATCATGGCTAACGGTAATAATATCGGCCTCAAAGTTAGGGACTTTTAATCCCAGGGACTTATCAAAAGGATCGGTTACCAAAGTAATACCCTCAGAACCCACCTTATCTTGAATTTTAAAGCAAGATTGTCCTTGCCAAGTAATAATCATAATATTGATATTAATCTCCAAATAAAAACAAAAGGTCTAAAAACCTAATTGAATTATAGCAAAAAGATCGGGCCTGGTCAATTGAAAAAAACATTCCCGGAAAAAGAAAAAAGCGTTGGATTGTCCAACGCTTTTAAAAAATACGGATTACTTTTTCACCGTGCAATTAATTCATCACATCAACGAGAAATTTACCTTTAAGGGGTCCTGAAGTCTGAAATTTAAGGTATTTAACTCCGCGCTCATCTGCTCTAATAATGAGTGTTTGGGGAGTCTCTTGTTTATAATCATACTTTAAATTAACTTCATTTTCACCGTATTTGAGATATACAATCTTGCCTTTTTCACCTTCGTCGCCACCAGGGATAACATAAACTGTTTCTTTTCCCTTGGCATTATAGGCGCCGTCAATAGTAATGTCGATTGGCGAATCAGTTCTGATTTTCATAGGATAAACCTTTTTAGAACTGCTGGCCCGAACTGATAGATCGAAAAAATCATCGGTCAATTTTACTTCCGTGGAACTTTCACAAATTGGTAACGTTCTAACCATCTTAATGGGTTCTTTTCCATCTTTTCTGATGATTAGCATTTCACTGGTTTTAAAGCCGGTGGAAACCAATTGTTTTTTCTGAGTAGCGTTAAGATTTAAAGAATCTTTAGAGGCTAATGTTTTGCCAAAAAATGGATGGCCGGGATTAGTGAAAGTAATTGACACGCTTGATTCGTTCTTTAAAGTGCAGACTGTGGTGTTGTTGATCATTTCATTCGTGTTAAATCCAATTCCCTGTTCTTTAGCCGGATCAGAGATATAACTTTCAGCTTCTGTTTTGGTATCGGCAACATGAATTGTTGTCTTTATCTTTGAGAATTTTAACAAATAATTTTGACCGGCAGATTTGTTAGTCTTGTCATTTGTTAGCCTGAAAGCTAGTCTGGCGCGAGCTTTTCCTTTAACCAGAATTGAATCGGGGAAAACTTCAAAAGATTTGCTGTCACCGGGTTTAATTTCGGTTAAGCCTTTGATACCGGATGACTCTTTTGAATCGGAATGAGCTCCTATCCACACTGAAATGTCTTTGTCATTAACAACCACATAAGTTATGGTCTTATTGGAATGAGGTTTTGTACCCACCTGGGCACTAACACTGTTAACAAAAATTATTGCGAACAGTATTACAATTGTGTATTTTACGTACTTTTTCATGACTTGGATTATTTAGTTATTACTATTTACTTTTTTTACAGAGCAACATTTCTAGTTATCTTCAAAAATGAAAGATAAGCAAAAATGTTGCTCCGAAATCCGAATCATGAAATGACTCTTAGGTTTTTAAGGTTCTTGTTTGTTAACAATCTAATTTAGCATACTGTTTAAAAAATGTCAATAGTTTTATTTAACATGGCCTTAAAGGCTCTAATATTGGCACTTTTAACAATTACAATTATAGCATATAACAAATATTTTGTCAATAGCAAGTAAAAAGGCACACCCTGGGGTATGCCTTTCTTTTTTTGTACATTTTTGAAGTTTATTCTTCTTCTTCTTCTTCTTCCTCTTCTTCTTCTTCCTCTTCATCATCGTCCGGACCAGGATTAGCGGAAACAATAGGACCTTTGTCAGCAGTTTTGGTTTTGCCGGACAAAAGTTTGCCCATATCAATTTCCAGGTCATATACCCGGCGCTGCAATTTGGAATAACTATTCCCGCTACTGTTTACTTTGGACTCTAGAACGATAACCTGTTCTTCGAGCGCCACAATGATGGAATCGTGTCTGATAAGGTCGTTGCCTTGACCGGTGATGGAAATGTCATGTTCATTAATCTTTGCTCCCTGAGCGGCAATTAAGGAAGAATCCCGGGTTATTGCTTTTTCGATTTTTTTATCGTTTTCTTTAAGCCCGGCGTCGTTTGTGGCTGTTAAATAATAAATGCCGATTACGGCTGCGGCTACAATACTACAGAACAAAAGAACTGTTCCGAGAGTAGACGTCTTTTTCAAAAAATCAAAATTAGGTTTGTTCATGATATCAATTGTTTTTGAAGTTTATACTATTTTTATTAACTGGAAATTTCATCCGTCTTTATGTAGATAAAAACGACTAGAATCCCCAGTCAACAAAACAAAAACAATTTTTTTCAAAGATCTAAATTGACTTTATAATATAGCACGGTATAAAAATTTTGTCAATACCGGACGATAACAGGGCAAAAAACAAAGAAAAAAGACTGTTTTAAACAGCCTTTTTGTAGAAAATAAGATTTTAACCCTACCAACCTTTTCCGTCGCTGGTCGGTTTACCGAAGATCTTGCCGAACCTCAACTTCTTTTTGTTCTTAGTGCCCTCGTCATCACCAACGACTTTTGTTTTGCTGGTGTCGCTTGGCAATACCAGGGGGTCGGTTTTGATTTTCAGAGTGTCAAGATTATTTTTGACAAGCTTTAAATCATTGTCAAAAGTTTTTGTAAAACTGACCTGGTTAGCCCTGAAAGCTTCAATGTTATTATCAGCCTTTTTGAGCTTGGCATTAACATAAGATAGCACTTCCTTTTTTTGGATAGTCAATCTGCTGTTAACATACGACTTGCAAGCGGCAACGGTGTCCTGGAAACTGGCCAGATAATTTTGATGCTGAGTCAATACCGGATAAACAGTGTCGGTAACCATAGTGGTCACAGATTTCAAGGAGTCCGATAAACATTGATACTTGGTATCCAGCACTTGGTATTTGGCTTCATACTTACGAACTGCACTGCCCGAATTAATAGCAATGACAATAATACCGGCTGTTAAAAAAATGGCGACGATGGCAAAAATTATTGCGATCTTTTTGCTGCTTTTCTGATCTTTGGGATTTGCTGAATTTTCCATATAACTGATTATTTAAAGGTGAATACTAGTGAACTTGATTTTGGTAATAATCTTAAAGCGCCCGAAATGAGCGGCTTAAAATTATTACCAAAAACAACCAAAAAATAATCAAATAAGGTCAAAGAACGATAACTGCTTATCTTAGGACAAAAAGAAAATTTTGTCAAGGGCCATGGCTTCTAACCCTTTTTGAGCCCTGAGTTATAGACCAAAAGTTTTATGAAGCCTTCCACCTCCACTTTGGGAGTCTTAGTTTCGGACACGGCGGCCTCAAAGGAAAACTTGATTTTGCTCTTGTCCAAACCGATTTCAATGATATTTTTGACCTTCTCATTATTGATAGCATAATATGATCGGACTAGATCCTGGAAATAAGCGAATTGTTTGCGCTCGCCATATTTTAATTTAATCTCAGTGTATTGCTTTTTGATTTCATCCAAGACTTCCAGCTTCTTAGAATAAAGCTCTTTCAATTTTATTTCTTGTGTTTCATCCCAAACAGTGTGATCAATTTTCATAACCTCCGGGTGATCGGCCCAAGTCTTAGTCTCCGGAGCAAAAAGATCATCGCGATGATCAGTCGGCGGTATTGTTTCGATATTATCATCCCCCATAATCTGGCCGTCTTCGCCATCGGCGTCCATCTCAGTGTCGACTTCTTCCATATTGTCCAGGGCAACATAGTTTGACTGGATTGATTCCCGTGCGGAAATAATTTGCTCCGGATCAACAATTTCATAATTACCATTATCAACATTCATAATTATCTGGCCTTCTTCCATATCAAAAACTACCGTATGACCGTTATTCAAAGTGGCCGTGAATTCGGTGCCGGATTGAATAATTTCAGCCGGTTTTTGACCCAAAAAGTTGGCAATCGCCATTTCCGGATTAACATTATAAAGGGAGTTATTGGAGACAAAATCGTTATAAACCGCTTGATCGGCTTCACTTAATTGATTCCATTGTAAAACCAAGCCCTCATTAACTTCATCTCCTTTGGAAAAAGAGATCGGAACTTCAGCTTTGGAAATATCCGGACCGCTAACTTTTTTGCCACCGAAAAATTCTTTAACCTTATGAAAAAGGCCTTTATGAGTTTCCACATTCTCGGAAGAATTGTTAGTCGTTTCAACCACGTCATTCTTATGGGCCTCCACATAAGATAAATTTTTGGAGTTATCAATCACAATCGGAGAAGGCTCATCGGCGTCAACCTGGCTAACTTCAATTTTCTCCAGAGGCTCAATTTTAGCCCTGGAATTATTATCAACAAAATCTTCTCCAACCCTAGTCCCTTTAATACCGGAATCTTTGACCACATAAATTTGGCCGTCTTCGGTTTGGATTACTCTGTCTCCCGGATGGACATAAACCTCGCCGGCGCCATGGACTTCGATACTGCCGTCAGGCTGAACAAAATTAACCGGAGTGTCGTTGGTGACATTGGCGTAGTTACCGATACCTTGGCCTTTAGTCAAAACGTCAACGGTAATCTTTTGATTCAAAAAGGCGGTTTTCAAGTCTAGGTTTCCCTTCAAAACAGGATCGTTAGTAATATAATCAACCAGCTCTTGGTTGTTGGGACTGGCACTTATGGGCTCCGCCGCGGTCTCAATATTATTTTGGGCAACTACCGGTTGATTAACGACAGGATTTTCAACTTCAACTTTTTTAACCGAGTTAATATTCGCCGGAGATTCGTTATGACCAGAAACTAGTTCGCTAAAAAGGCGACCGGCGGTGGCAAAACCCATGGAAATCATCATGCCTTTACGGGCTTGTTTGGCTACATATTCTTTTCGTTTCTTATCTATTTTTTTATCATGCCAGTCAAGCTCATCATAAATTGATTCCTCCACTTTACGTTCCAGCTTGAGGCGATAGTCATCATTTTTATCAACCAAATCCAAATAAGTCTCGGCTTGAGCCAGACCGGTCATCAAATTATATTGGTTGCTCAGACGTTCTTCTTGGGAGCCGAAATTAACGGCACCATTATCCAAATATTTTTTAGTATAATTCAAACGAGTTTTGAGACGCGCCGCCAAAGCAATTTTCTTTGCCTGATCAGGTTCGTTTTCTATTCTGGTGATAATGGAATTTATTTTTTCTCCCAAGCCCAGACTAATTTCGTTCTTCTCATTGATTTTGCCTTGTTGTTTGCCCCCACCGGACGCAAAAATCTTGGATAATTCTCCCTCTTCAACTTGGCCACGACGGCCCATGACATCTTTTTGCCGAATAGTTTCCTTGGCTCTCTTAGCCGACCTAAAATAACCAATGGCACCGGCACCGGCTACGACGCCACCGAAAGCGGCCACCGAGCTTAAAGCTCCCAGGCCTAAAGTGGCCAGAGTCCGAGAAGCAAAACCGGCCCCCATATAGAGACCACGCTCGGCGATGACGCCCGAGAGCACTTTTCTAACCAGAGATTGGTCTTTGATTTTTAATAATTGAGATTCTACTTCCGGGTTGGAGTTAAGGAATTGATTCAAACGCACCTGACTATCAATTTTATTCATGGCCAAAACAGCTCGGCCTTCTCCTCCCAGCTTTTCATTCAAATTATTCAAAACCCAACTCTTATTAATTTCGTAAGATTTATTGGCGCCGGCAAATTTTTTCTTATCAGCCTCTTTAGCGGTATCATAACGCCATTCATCCGGAATCTTAGATAAGTTGGTCGCCGCCCGATTGAATTCGGCCACGGTTTCTTTTTCCTCTTCACTCAAATTACCTAAGTTTCCCAAATAATTTATCTGTAACTCACCATTCTTATCTAACTCCACTTCCGGACCATAGGCTTTAAGGCCCTCAGCCAATTTAGCTAAAACTTCTTTGTGCATTTCCAGACCGCCGGACAACAGTTCTTCCGATCTGGCCTTTTCCACCTTGGCCAATTGATATTGTTTGGTAATTCCCAACCAAAGATTCTTGCCTAGGACACCGACATTCTGGGGGTTCAAACGAGAAATGTTTTTGTTTGTCTTAAGGAAACGAGATTGATAATCTTCCAGGGAGTCCTCTTTAATCTCGCCTAAAATACTCTGCTCCAAATTTTCCAGAGCCAAAACTTTTTGGCCGGCCGACAAAGATTCAAAGTCCGGAATCTCTTGATTCAGATTGGCGGATTCAATATTTAGATTTTTAAGTTTAGAGTTAATAACCTGCTCGGGTGTCACCTCGGACTTTTGCTCCGGCTTGGAACCAAGCAGATTTGAACCAATCTTTCCTAGCATAAATTTATAATTATTTTATAATTATTTAACGAGATTATTGTATCATAAAAGCCCTAAAAAATCAAGGGTAAAAGTGCCTATTTCAGGGGATTTCGAAACCCTTGACAATAATTTTTAAATACCTTATTATTGTTGTATACAAAATTTAAAAACTAAAGGGATTTCTAATAAACAAGATAAATTATTTTATCTTTGTTTTTTTCTGCCTAAAGATATTAGCTTTTAAATTAGAGTTTTTTAACAACTGCAAATTTGGTGAAGGTTTCTATCAGTTTCATGCGTTCCCCGCAAAACTGATAGACAAGAAATAATTTTTGATGCTAACAGGCATCAATTCGGACAAAAAATAAATAGAGTACAAAAAATACATTTATTATCTCGAGCAATCGAGATCTCAAATATATATAATCAGAGAGTTTGATCCTGGCTCAGGATGAATGCTGGCGGCGTGTCTAAGGCATGCAAGTCGAATGCCTATAGCAATATAGGCATGGCAAACGGGAGAGTAACACATTGGGAATCTACCCTGAAGACGAGAATAACCTTGCGAAAGCGAGAATAATACTCGATGGTATCAAGAAGCGTAAAGCTTTTTGATTAAAGCTCCGGCGCTTCAGGAGGACCCTATGGCCTATCAGCTTGTTGGTGAGGTAATGGCTCACCAAGGCTACGACGGGTACCGGGTGTGAGAGCACGACCCGGCTCACTGGGACTGAGACACTGCCCAGACTCCTACGGGAGGCTGCAGTCAAGAATATTCCTCAATGGCCGAAAGGCTGAAGGAGCGACGCCGCGTGTATGATGACGCCCCTCGG
>Ga0172381_10001976_pt1 | contig 23367 bp, 33 predicted proteins | sample Leawel6488metaG_FD_119754 | JGI IMG/M metagenome (GOLD analysis project Ga0172381, IMG submission 119754) | Leachate microbial communities from a municipal landfill in Southern Ontario, Canada - Leachate well 64-88 metaG | ecosystem: Engineered > Solid waste > Landfill > Unclassified | place...
GTCAAAAAGAAAATGGCAGGGGTAGGGGTACGTGAATATTAATATGGGGTACATTGTATTGCCCGCCATACGTGGCGTGGCGCGGCGCGCGCGGCTATCCTAAAAATTTTTACGTGGACGTGTTGACAAGGTGCTCAGCATGAGTATAATAGTTATTAGATGCTCATGTTCTTACACAACAGCATAAGTCTCTGCCCGGTTAGTCGCCGCCTCGTGTGAGGTGTGGGCATACTTTAACAAAACGAGGTATGCGAGAATGACTAAAGAATACAACTACATTTATGCCGGGGACGTTACCCAACTGAGCGACAAGGTTTCCTTTCAGGTGCGGTTACAAGATAACCAAACGCTAACACTCTGGAGTCTCTACCCGGTAGACGGTGGTTGGGCCTACAGCAGTGCCGCTCACGGCAAAGGGTTGTTGCTCAAAGTAGACCCGGCGATACTGGATTACCTGATTGGCGAGTTGGAGGCCGCACGCGCGGTTTCCGCCAAGCTCAGCAAAACAGCTACTAAGAAACCCTCAGCGAAAACCGCCGCAACCGCGGTGAAAGCCAAGCCCCTGAGCGGCAAAACCGCCGCCAACAAGGACGAAGTTATCCTAGAAGCCAAAAAGGTTAACCGGCGTAAATAACGCCTAATCCCAAGAACTAAGTAGCCGGCGAGCGGCCGGACGGGCAGAGACGCCGTTATCGAAAAAAGGAGACTCTCACCATGAAAAAAGTCGAGCTAGACGCTCAGATTAAATGGGAAGCGTCAATGGTACTAGCGGCGATAGACAGCCGCCGCGAAGAACTTATTAAGCAGGCAGGCGAAACGCCTTACCCGGAACTAGCCGCCAAGTTGGAACAGCTACGTAAAACCAAAAAGAGAATAGCCAAACACTTGTTCTAGAAGAAACGCCGCCGTATGGCGGCTTTTCTCTTGTCTAGGCTTGTGAATATTTTCACAAACCCAGATCATACCTTGTGAATATTTTCACAAACCTGATCATACTTTGTGAAAAAGAGAACAAGCCCAAAAAAGCAGATAGGCTTACACGTGTCCTCTTATGCTGTAGCTTCGACGACGGCACGTACCACGTGTGCCCACACTACGTTGAAACGTCGAACTGGCGGCACTTCTATACGTGACCACACATCAGACAGTACGTGACACGTCACGTGTTGCTGTAGCTTCGACAACAGTGAAAAGCCCAATATATAGGGCTTCTCTTGTTTTTTTCTTTATTACTAAACTGACGTGCAGAGTGACGTGCCGAAGTTTTTACTTCCCACAGAGCACGTAAGTAGCCTACCTCCTTCCTTCCTTCCTTCCTTCCTTCTTTCGACACATATTTCCTTCCTACCTCATAGCATATCGTGTTGTGTTTTTCTTATACCTTTCTCTTGTTTTCTCCAACAAATCCCGATATATAGCCGTTTGTAGCCCCTCACCCAAAAAATAAAATTTCGTGTAGCCTAGTGAGACTCGGGGGGATTGTCCCCTAAAGGGTTCAAGCCCCGCCGAGTCGCGCATCCCTAGAGCTACCGATTTTTCGGCGTTTCAAGCGGTTTTTTAGGACACTTTTTGACTTTTTCGCTTCTATCCCCCGTCCCTTCGGCGTTTCGAGCCATTTTTTATGACAAAAGACCAACCACCCATTACTAGATTGTCCTAAAACCTCACCAACCCTTGCCCATTGGGGCCGGAGGGCACTTTTCATGCAAATATTTCTGTCATAATTTCGCCTAATTTATTCCATAAATCTCCAGAATATTCCATCTCACGTATCATGGTTGACAAAACCCGGTGAGCATGCTAAATTTTAGTCAGAAAAAACGCCGGTAAGCGGCACAGAAAGGTGTGTGCAGAGTATGGCACAAAAAAAGAGAGCTGTCATAAGAGAGAAAGAGTGTCAGTATCACCGTTACGACGAAGGAGAGGTGTGCGACAGTCCCGTCTACAGCAGAGGTCTGTGCGAGAAGCACTACAGAAGATTGGTGCGGTCAGGCACACCAGTAAGAGTACAGAACAAGGTGACAGTGTGTGGGCGGCCTGGGTGCCAAGAGCACATTTATTGCAGAGGTCTGTGCGGTAAACATTATCGTAAACAGATGTACGCTATCAGACGCATTAAAGAGGGTCACATTGATCAGTATTATACCTACAGCTGTGAGCGGTGCGTCACTAAGTACGGACAACAGGTGCCGGCGGCGATGACAGTTTATATTGAAGGTGTAGCGTACGACCTTTGCCGTCAGTGCTACGCGACGTATATGGCGGTCAGTATACAGCACGAGATAGAGGAGGAGGGCATGAGACATGGCTAAGAGACGACAGGACATACTTGGTGACAGTCGGTTAGTCGAGCAGGCAGAGCAGGCCATAACACTGGAGCGCGTGACGGACACATCAGTGGCGTCGGTTACTTTCGGAGACGGCACAGTCACGCCGTCCAAGATACGTCCGTTACGACTGCCGATAGGGTGCGTGACAGGCTACGGTGTCTATAGGAGTGTCCGACCAGTGGAGGGCACGCACATACACAGATATAAGTACGTGCCCACAGAGGGCTATGAGCACATTGCCCAGACTAAGCTTTGGTGGGTGCACGAGACGTACCTCGAAACTATTAAAAACATCACAGAGCTGTGGACGGAGAACGGCTACGAGTTGCACATTGGAGAGGACACGACAGAGGACGCCTACCCACAGGTCATAACTAAAGAGTGGCAGGAGCGTAAGAGGGGTGGCCGCTTCGCAGAAGGACGGCACGACAGAGAGGCGTTAGTTACATCGCACTTAGTGTGGCTGACTATAGAGGACGCGGTCAGAGCCTTAAATCTCATTAAGACCAACAGTAACATACCAGTAGCCGTGGCGCAGGACGCCTTCAACGATGACAGTATATATAAGGAAGCCTTTGCGCTGAGTAACGACCGCTTCCAGTATTACTTCGAGCACGGCACACCATACGATGAGCGGTCAGAGACACGTCGTAAGAAGGAGGCCGAGTAACTATGGATGCATCACACGGTGCGCACACATACTATAGGGAGGGTTCGTTAATGACAGAGAATGACGTGCTACGTGCGGCGTTGGCGGCGATGATAAGAAGCAGTGGGGCGGCAGAGATACGGGTGACAGAAGAGTTGGTGAGAGAGACTAAAGACTGTAAGAAGAAAGGTCTGACTATGTCTAAAAGTTACACGTCACATGCTTACATTATCACATTAAATCAACAGTATGTGGAGAAAGAACAGTCTGAGACAAAAACTAAAGATAATGACATTATTTATAATATAGAGGTAGTTTTAGATGACTAACAGACAGTCACATAGTTTTAACAGGCAAAGCCGGGGATCGCCCCGGCTTTCGGCTTTGTGAATATTTGAACAAGCGGAAGGGTTGACAAGCCGGTCGGTGCATGAGATGATGGCATCGTACCAACCAGCCGAGAGCGGCTCCCACGAAACCTCCTCTGGTATCACCTAGACAGCACGTCAATCGGACAGCCACCGTCCGAGCAAGGTTGAAGTTGCTTAGAGTTCTTCAACATCCTGCATAGCAAGGGTGAGTCTGCTGTGGGTGTGGTTCAAACCGAGAGAACACATTAATGAGAGGGGTGGTCAGCTTGATTGTCGTAACAGCCGGTAACACAGTTTAATTTGAAAGGAGAATGACACATGACAGAACGACAAAGATACACAGAATGTATGGAATGGCGAGAAATAAATCAGTTTTATAAACAGGCACAGGGCATGCCCAGATGGGACAAAAACTGGAGAACTACAGTAGATAAGATGTTTGACTCGTCCACCGGACGGATGGTGCCGGGATACTTCAAGAAGCACGTCATATACGGTGAGGCGACGCCGTTAGTGAGGGCGTAATTATGGTAACTGTAAAGAATAAAGATAACGATACGGTGATTGTCTTCGATAACGAAGACGTGTACACCGGAGTTATCTTCAGGAAGGGTGTCCCGGCAGGACTGTTCATCTTTAATGATGAGCAGACAGCCATAGACTACAAGGCCGATAAATACTTTGCCAAAAACTTGGCCGGTTTATTCGGCGGCATCATAGGCATACTGTCTACAATCTTGTTCTACTGGATAGCCGGTGCACTATAATGAGTAAGATAAAGTGTTGCGCCACATGTAAGCACATGTTTATGTGCTGTCCTAACTCATGTAATCCAGATTTTTGTACCCCAGAGCAGTTTAAGCTGTGCAACTTAGACATCTGTAAGGATTGGAAACAACGTGAGCCACGCACAATCACTATAACGGAAAAGAGGAGGATTGATACTGATGCCGATGTTTACCTGCATAGATAACTCCCGGACACAGGGCACCTTAACTGCCGGTAATACGTACGATGTCTCTACAATGCGTACCCACACCACTAAATTTGGTGTTACTAGGAAAGAGTTTTTTGTAACAAACGACACCGGAACAAAAAAGTGGTATGACGCCGCTAGGTTTGTCTCTGTGGGAGCAACGGTCTCCTATACGGCAGTAGGGCCTGCTCCTACCCCTCCTACGGCTACTGCATCCTCGAAGCTTAAGCCTGACGATCTAGTTAGGGTACGTGAGTGGGATGACCTAGCTAGAGAGTACGGCATTGAGGCCGGCAACATTCAATGTGCAGGAGCGTTCACTCCGCAGATGCGCAAGTATTGTGGTTTTACCTATAGAATAGTGTATGTACTGCCAGAAATATACAGGTCGTCTAGTACAGGAGAGCTTGTTGATGCACTAAAGCTTGAGAGAATGGACGAGTCTTACCCTAGAATTGAAAGCTATGTGATTACTGAAGAGATGGTGACTAAAGTGGTGGTAGAGCCGATAGCAAATAAAGAGAAAGAGGTGGTAAAGACGGTGGCAAAAACAACTAGAGGTAAAATGACTCTTAGAACCTTCTTAGTAGAACAGGGCGTTGATGATGCCTTAGTTGATGGCCTGATGGAATTTAGAAAAGCAAACGCAGTAGACGATGAGGTGTCAGAAAGAATAATCAAAAAACCTGGGGCGTTATACTTTGGGGGCAAAGTATGGACACAGGCTATAGCCGCACTGTTGGGTGGCAACAACATTCTGCTTGAAGGTGAAAAAGCAACTGGTAAGAACGTACTGGCAGAAAACTTGGCATTTGCCTTCGGACGCCCCATGTGGGACATCTCGATGCACGTCAACATTGATGCTTCTGCTCTGATCGGAGCCGAATCTTTCAAAAACGATGAGGTTGTGTTCCGTCCCGGAGCAGTACACAATGTGGCTACATACGGCGGCTTCGGAGTTTTGGATGAAGTCAATATGGCTAAGAACGAAGCTGTAGCTGTTCTCCATGCTGTACTAGATGACCGGGGAGTTATTGATGTACCCGGTTATGACAGAATTCACCTTAACTCAGCATCTCGGTTTATCGCAACCATGAATTACGGTTACGTCGGCACTAGGGAGCTTAACGAAGCTTTGGTGTCGAGGTTTGTGGTAATCCACGTACCGTCTCTGGACGTTAATGGGATGAAGAAACTTATGTACAGCAAGTTTGATAACTTAAACAAGACCAATCTGACTTACATCATAAAAGTATTTTTTGACTTGCAGGAGAAAGCGAAGAACGGCGAAATATCCACACGTTCTGTGGACTTACGTGGGATTATAGATAGCATCCGTATGATGGACTACGGGGTCAGCCCCTTAGATGCCATCACCTGCTGTGTGGTCAACAAGTGTTTCGACACTTACGAGAAGACTAAAGTGCAAGACGTTGTTAATACGCTGATTTCTGAGACGTGGACTCGCAATGATATATTCACTGATGGTCTTAAGGAAGAGCCGGCTTCCGGTGTGAGCGTAGACTTCAGCCAAGTACGTTAGAGGAGGGATAAATTGATGTTTGCAAGAAGTTTTGATAGAAGCAGGGCTAGTTCCATGTCTAAGACGGTGGCGGAACGCTACGATATAAAAGTGCATATAAGAGACCAAGCAGGTTCGTACACTGACACCGACGTAGTTACGTTGGCTTCTCCTGAAGTCTACGTAAACATGGGTATGTCAGAAGAGGAAGCTGAAGATGTAGTGTTGTATGTTGCAGGGCACGAGGGTGCACACGTAATGCTGTCTGATATAAATGCCATAAAGGTGGACTTCACTGAAGCACTGTCCAAAGGCAGAGAGCAGGAAAAACTGAACAATTTAATGCAGATCATAGAGGACGCAAGAGTGGATACCCTGACTACTCGTATACGTCCGGGCTACGCTGACTTTAGGGATAGAGCGTGCACCTTACTTAATACTGCATGTGGAGAGACTGCTCCCACAGGGGACGTAGCGCAAGACCTCTTCATGGCACTATCTGATGCCACGTACGGTCACAATATCGCCGACATTAATCCTTCCCATAAAGACGAGTGGGAACGTGCTGTGAATCTTAAACGTGTCTACCTCATGAATGAGCAGATAGATGCGTTGATATCTGCTCCGGGGAGCACGTCCCACGATAGCGTAAAGCTTGCCGTAAAATTTTATGACGAGATATTCAAATTTACTCCTCCAGATGAGAAGAGTAAGACTAAGGGCGGCGGTACTGGAGACAGTAAGGATGACGAAACTGTCGCTGATAGTGACGAAAAGTCTGAGGGTAGGCCAGAGGAATCGCCAGAAGAGTATGGAGAGGCTGACGGTATAGGTACTGCTAAGGGTAGCTCCAGTAAAAGCGACAAGGAAGAAACTGGCGCATCAAGTACGTCGAAAGATTCCTCTGAAGAATCTTCTGAAGAAGCCTATAAGGATGAGGAGGGTGGTACGTCTTCTATGCCGGGAGGCTCTCCTACACACGTTGATGTAGTATCTGAGAGAGAGATAGACGAGGCTATTGCTGATATGTTAAGCAAGATGCCAAGTAAACTTATCATGCCGGAACCCTTACAGGATGCTATTATAGCGGCTAAAAACAAGGAAGAAGACCTGCGCATGGCGTTGGTATCCCCTAAAAGTTACATTGATAATTTGATGAGGAACCATGATAAGGTGTTGTCTCCTGCTGAGGATGCGGAATTAATCAAAACTGTGTCGTCTGACACCCACGCAGGGGTGCCAGTTAACTACATCACTCCTAGTAAAACTTTACCTCAAGATCCTGCCGCTCTAAGGTATCGCTTAAACGACGCCATAACCACGAGTAAGGTACGTGGCTTGGACGGACAGATAGCAGTGTTGGCAAACAGATTAATGGCTGACTTACGTGCCTCCAAAGACCCTCAAGCATACGTTGGGGACTCTGGACGTATACGTAGTAGGGATGTGTGGAAAACCAAAACCGGAGATGACAAGATATTCGACAAAGCCTCATACGAAGATGAGGGAGAGTTTGTTGTGGACATACTACTGGACTCTTCCGGCAGTCAAAGCGGACGTGAACACGACATACGTGTTCAAGCTTACATTATGGCTGAGGCTCTAAGTATTGCCAAGATACCGTTTCAAATAACAGAGTTCAGTAATTCCTCAGCCGGCACCAATCTGGTGCAGTTAGTGGGCTATGATGCACCTAGAGACCACAACCTAAAGACTATGCTGTTTATTCCTAACGGAGACAACAGAGATGGGCACGCCATAAAAACTATAGGATATCTAATAAAGCGGCGGCCTGAACAGCACAAGATCATTATTGTATTGTCTGATGGACAGCCTTCGGACACGTACAGCTCAAAGTATCAGGCAGTTGAGACGTTTGGCGGCATGGCGAGATACCATATGCGGCAGGTAGATAAGGTGCACAACATAACTTCTGTGGATGATGCCGCACGTATAGTTAGACAGTTAAGAGCAGACGGTATACAGTTGCTAGGAGTTTTCACAGGCGAAGCCTATTATAACAAAGAGACCTTAGAGGTAGAGCGCACCATATATGGTACTGACTTCGCCTTCATCCCCAATATCAATGATTTTGTAGCGGTAGTTAGTAACTATCTCCACAAGCAAATACTGAAAGCATTAGAATAGGGGGCAACAGCATGGATAAATGGGATAAGTATGACAGAGCACTAGAAGCAGAGAGGCGGGCTAAACGTGAGAGTATCGCATGTTTAGCTGACGCATGTTGTGACGACTTTCCCTTTGTAACCGACAGTAAGGGAAACTGGTTGACCAAAGAACAGCTAGTAAATTTGTTACTAAAAGGGGGTGAAGAGGATTGAAGTACACAGATAAGTACGTGGAATTTTTAGAGCTAGAAGTAGAACGACTAACTACAGAGTTAGCAACTGTACGTAACAACATCGTTATCAGAGAGCAAGAACAGAATACTACAAAGGTAATCAACAATGAAATTATATCCGAAGTATACACATGGTTAGAAACTGGCGGTAAAACTCTTAACGATCTGAAAAGCTTAATGGATGACAGGACTTATGGGTCTATTCGTTACGCTGTCCGATACTTAATGGACGTAGGCATGATCACTCGTAAGCGCAATCCACGGTACGGAAAAGAATTTTTATACTACATCCCGGATAACGATAAGAAGTAAGACGTTGCTGATACAAGGGGTTGACTTTCACGTTAACCTCTTGTATCATGTGGCTACTTGTATTAAATAATTAGGAGGCGTACGTAATGAAAGGTGTTAAGAATCCTGTTGCCTACGATGACAAGGTTCCTACGAATGTGAGGTTGGAGCCTAGCCTTAAGAGTGCTTTGTTCGAAGAGGCCGTATTAAAAGAGACTACTATGTCAGAACTGCTCAATCAAATTCTAAAAAATTATTTCACAAGGGTTAAAACAAAATAAGGAAGTGGCGGCATACATGAACATACAGGTTATGAAGGCTGTGTGGGGTCGCCAAGAAGGATACATTGCTCTGCCTACACGTAAGAAAAAAGTTTGGGAAGAGCACTTTTTTAAGTATCCGCAAGAACTTGCTGAAGCAGAGGTGCACTTACGTGAGAAGGAGGCCGATGGTTGGGACACTTACTGGTGCCTACAAGTTTTCAGCGAGCCTCGACGCGTCAAAGAAAAAGTCTTACCAACAACTAACCTTTTGTGGGCAGACCTCGACCCGGTTGACCCTGAAAGTTTAACAGCTATCTATCCGTCCATTGCATGGAAATCTTCTGATGATAGGTACCAAGCGATATGGTTACTAGACAAGCCTCATGAGGTGTACGCGGCAGAGCAACTAAATAAAAAACTGACGTATAAGATAGGTGCGGACAAAGGTGGGTGGGACATTACGCAGGTGCTACGTGTACCCGGAAGCACCAACTACAAGTATGCTCCACCACAGAAAGGAGAGGTACTGTGGGCGAAGAAACTATATGTACCTGCAAGTGTCGTAGAGGCGTATGTAGAGGAGTCAGCACTTCCCTCTGCAATTTCGTTACTGAAAAAGTACGAGTTATCCCCGAGAATATTAGACCTTCTAAATACAGACTCGTCAGAAGTAGTGGAGGGGGAACGATCAGACCGTCTATGGGAATTAGAATGTTGCTTGATAGAGAGTGGAGTGCCGGTGCTCACTACCATTACCGTTATAAAGGAGTGCGTCTGGAATAAATTTAAGGGCAGGCGCGATGAGAACGAGCAGATATACAAAGAGGTTCTAAAAGCTGAGGAGTACGTGAAGTCCAAGGCTATCCTAACTGCGGTAACTGATACTGACCCGGAGGCAGAAGCCTTAAAGAACATGATATGGGCAGTACCTTATGACGTATTTATAAGTAAGCGTGTCCCGAAACCGACGTGGTTAGTCGAAGATATCTGGCAAGCAGGTACGTATGGTATGATAGCCGGCGAACCTAAGACGTATAAATCAGTTATGGCTACTGACCTTGCCCTGTCTGTGGCTAGCGGCGGAAGTTTCCTTGGCACGTACCCTGTCAAACAGCAGGGTGCAGTGCTATATGTGCAGGAAGAAAACGGAGAGTCTACTGTGCAAGACAGAGTGTTTAAGATTGCCCACAGTAAGGGGCTTATAACTACCACAACATCAGGGTTGCCTATCATAGATGATATGCCCCTGTTTTTTAGTAACAACTATGGCATAGACCTGACCAATAAGAAGAGCAGAGAACTGTTAGAGCAAACCATAGGCAACATAGAACCACTATTGGTAATCCTAGACCCACTGTATATGATGTTGGGTAAGGCAGAGGAGAACAGTGCTACTGAAGTAAGAGACATTCTTAGATGGCTCACGTACATACGTAACACCTATAACTGTGCCATTGTTATCTGCCACCATTACGGTAAGCCTGAAAGAAATTCCAAGGGGCGCGGAGGAAATAAGATACGTGGTACGTCAGAGTTTCACGCATGGGTTGAGTCAGCACTGTATATAAATGCTACTACTGTGGACAGAAAGGTAGAGATAAGCAGGGAGTTTAGAGCCTTCCCATCTATGCCTATCTTTAATGTTCAGATAAACCTCGGAGACCCCGGAACATTAGAGTATTACGCAGTAGTACAACCCGGCCTTGTGCCTGACGAACCTAAAGGGTCTCCTGCCGCGTTGTCCCACATACAGAATGAGATTAGATCGTGGCTGTCAGGCAAGCCCATGTCTTCAGAGGAGCTTAAGATTCTGATACCCACTGTAGCACGTGACGTAGATGAAGCTTTACGAGAACTGTGTTCGCAAGGCTTGGTGTCTAAAACCTTTAGCACCACAGGCAGAACTCGCAAAGCAATCTATAAACTAACACTTTAGAGGAGGCCAGTTTTTATGTTTATGAGAGCGAGAAATACTGACAAAGAGATCGAGACACTTATCTACACCGTGGAATACCAGAAAACTTTAATAGAATCCTTAGAGGATACCATAGTTAAGATGAATAACTCTCTGCGTACATCCCAGAAATACGCAGATGCCTGTAGTGCACAGTTAAAAGACAAAGAAACTGACGTACGTGAGGCGCAATTACGATGCTCAGAACTTACCAAAGAGGTGGCTAGATACCAGATGTTACTGCGCGGAGTGATACAATCCCTTGATATTCGGGGGCTAGGGGAAAGGGACTAACTGTGCAGTATACGTTCAAGACTGAGCCGGACGACTTTCAAGTAGACGCACTAAGCAGAGCACTCAAACAGCGCAGGTTTGGGGTGTTCTTTCAGCAGAGGGTTGGTAAGACCAAGGTTGGAATAGACTTTGCCGGTGCCCTATACGTAGGTAAGAAGGTTACTAGAGTGCTTGTAGTAACTACCCTCAGCGGTGTGGCTGTGTGGGAAGGACAGTTATCCGAACACTTGGGAGAAGTTTTCACGTACTCCACCCTGCCACGTGTGACAACCAAGCGTAAGGATATCTTAAAGAAGCCTTATGTTGGTGTGCACTTTTTATGCGTTACGCACGACTCCTTATACCCAAACAAAAATCTGCTACGCAGGTGGAAACCGCAAGCGATAGTATTCGATGAGGTTCATGAGCTGAAGAATCCTAACAGTCAACGATCACGTGCGGCGTACTCCTTAGCTAAGGACTGCCCGTATGTGTTAGGGCTTACTGGTACGCCTATAGCTAAACGTCCCACAGACTTGTTTGGAATCTTTAAGGCTATAAATCCAAACGTGTTTGGTACAAAGTTTAATACCTTCAAAGATACGTACTGTATAATGGGCGGCTACATGGGGTATCAGGTTGTAGGGTACAAGAACACCGAGCAATTGGCAGACATCCTTGCACAGCATAGCATACGTGTACTACGCAAAGATGTTATGGACGAGCCGGGGATGGAGTATGTGACTGTTCCTGTATCCCTTGAGAATGACGCACGTGAAGTGTATAACCGTTTGAAAAAGGAGGCTATAGCAGAGTTGTCGGCAGTGTCCAAAGTGTCCGCTAATTTGGCAGGGGTGCGAGCATTGAGACTACAGCAGTTGTGTGGCGGTTTCCTACGTGATGATGATGGTCACGAACACCAAGTAAGCACTGCAAAACTAACCACAGCTACCAACTTAATAAGTGATTTAGTTTCTTCTGGTAAGCAGGTCGTAGTATTTGCTAACTTCCTCGCTGAGATTGATGCCTTAGCTACTGCACTATCAAGAGAGTTTATAGCAGTAGGGGTAGTGCAGGGAAGTGTGCCAGAAAAATCCCGAACAGCTTTGGTTAAAGCTTTTCAGAAGGGGGACATTCCGGTGCTCATTATGCAGGAGCACACTGGTAGCATGGCTGTGTGTTTAGATAAGGCACACACTAACGTGTACTATTCTCTAAACCACAGGCTAGTAGACTTTCAGCAGTCACGTGACAGGGTGATGGGCAGGGGACAAACAAATGACGTCACTACTTACTTGTTAACAGTTAAGAAATCTGTAGATGAAAAGGTAGTTAAAATCTTACGCAATGACGAAGACTTGGCTGTCTCTATAGGGGATAAATGGAGATGGCTGTTTGAGGAGGACGATTAATGAACGGCGGAGAATACCAAGAGAGAGCGGCACGTACAATAGACTTTACTAAATCTGATAAAGACAACATTGTAAACTTTTCTTTCGGCCTGACCGGAGAGGCAGGAGAGGCAGTAAACATTATAAAGAAGGCACTGTTTCATTCGCATGATGCAAGTGTAACTGACGAGCTTTTAGAAGAAGAGCTAGGAGATGTTCTGTGGTACGTGGCAGGGCTAGCTACAGTACGTGGACTGTCTTTAGAGACAATCATGCACAACAACATCCGTAAACTAGAGCGCAGATATCCCAATGGGTTTAGTGTAGAGGCAAGCCGTAACCGCGAAGACATATGGCATGATTAAGGAGGGCGAGAGATGAGTTGGGATAAAACAGAAGGCGGGGATTTCGGACACTCAGGTGGTACGTCACGCGCAGAAACCTTTATCCGGGGCTTAAACATCGAATTAGCCAATGAACGTAATTTGCGGGCAAAGGCCGAGGCCGAAAACGAGCGGTTGAAACTAATGGTTAAGTCTATAACCAGCGGTTTGGACGAGGCCATAGAAACTGTCCACTTTTTAGAGACCGAAAATGCCAAACTGCGGGCGGTTGTGGAGGCGGCGAGGGAATACATGACCGTATTTGACGAAACCCCCGGATACTATGAGTCGCTGGACGAGTGCGTGAGGCTCAAAGAGGTTTTACGCCAAGCCCTTACCGAACTGGATGAGGAGGGAACTACTAATGACTAATGAAGAGCGTTTAGCACGAGGCTCTATGATATCTCTTCCGGGTAGTCACAGCAGGAATAAGAATAAAAAGTTTGAAAGTAAGATTCACGTAGGTGCATGTGCCATATGCGGTAAAGAGGTATGGGTACCACCGATAGTCTTACAATTAGCTCCAGATATAAACACTTGCTGTAGAAACTGTGGCGAGATTCAGGCAGGAGTACAGAAAGGATTTGAAGACGATGATACCGAAGATTACTAACCACGCAGTACGTAAGTATTGCATACGAACCGGCAGATCATTGGGTGACGTGTTCGCGGCAGGGGAGGATTTACAAAAAGCCCTCGCCGGAGCAGAGCAAGTCTCTGTAGAACGTGCACAAGAGTATGGATTTACGGTTAGTTCTAAGGGCAATAAGGGATGCGTGTACATCTGGGTAGACGACGTGATAGGTAAAGAACTCTGCGCTGTAGTACGGGAGGGAGTGGTGCTAACTATCCTGCTCTTCCCAGAAGAGATGCTTAACAGGCAGACGTCACGTAAGATACGCATAAATGAGAAGACGGGGAGGAAATACTATGTGTAGTGATTGCACGTTAGGGGAGACCTCAGTTTCTCCCACAGGGCAGAAGGTGCACACGTGCATAACTGGTACAGGAGTTGCGCCGTGCAAGACAATGATAGTCTTGGATCATCCCACCTTGTATGAGGCTACGTCGCTTACTGTGGGCACTACCATGCGCTGGTTCATACGACAGTTAAGTATAGCCGGCATAGATATTAGTACGTGCTACATAACCTATGCTGTTAAGTGTGCCACAGAGCAGGTCAAATCCTCGCACATAAAGGCGTGCAAGAAGTACCTCTTGCAAGACTTAGCCGATGTTAATCCAGAGCAAGTGCTATTAGTTGGGGCTACTCCTGTGCACGCACTCTTGGGGAAGCGGTCATTATCTAAGATACGTGGCGACGTTATAGAGCAGGACGGTATAAAGTACATGGCGATAGCCCATCCTAGCGTAGCTTTACGTGCACCAGAGGAAGCAAGTACATTCTTCGCTGACTTGCACTACTTCGCAAGAGTAATGGAGGGAACGTATGATGACATGGTTGATTTTAAGTGGCGTGTTGTTAATGACAGTGACGGCTATACTGCTCTTAATAAAGCTCTTATGGATAGTGACTCGGTAGCCTACGACATAGAGACTACTAGCCTGAAGGATACTGACAACGGCAAGATGCTCTGCATAGGGTTCGCCACAGATCATGAGGTATTCGTAGTGCCGCTTGAAGTGGACGAAGAGAATGTTATTAATAGTGCAAGAGGTAGACTTTTTTTAATAGAGAAATACTTTTTAGCTATGCGTACTGCTGGCGTAGTTACTGTGGCGCAGAACGCTAAGTTTGATAACAGATGGCTACGCTCACGTGGGATCAACCCTCACGTGGACTTTGATACTTATATTGCCTCTTACCTGTTAAATAATACTCTTCCACACGGTCTTAAGTACATGGCTAAAGTTGAGTTTGGTGCGCCTACGTATAACGAAGGCATCTCTTTTGATGAGACTATACCGTTTGCTAAGTTGGCGGAATACTGTGCGAAGGATTGTTACTACACACGTAAGCTATACTACAGATTAAAAGAAAGGATGAACTTATATGTACCAGCCTAATTTACCAGCAGTCTTTAACCACATAGTCATGCCCGGAGAACGGTCTCTGCAACGCATGGAAGACGTCGGAGTGTATGTAGATGTACAACGGCTTGATGAAGTTACTAAGCGTTATGAGGGCGAGGTAGCACGGTTAGAAAGGGAACTGGTTAAAGCTGTTCCTAAGACCGTTGATTGGGATGTAAACTGGAACTCTCCCAAGCAAGTAGCAGATGTGCTGTTTAAGCATTGCGGCTTGAAGTCTATAACCAAGACGGCTAGTGGTGCTGATTCCACAGGTAAGGGCGTACTTCTGCGGTTAGTGGACAGGCATCCGATACCACGGATTCTTTTGGACTTACGCAGATATAATAAAGCTATCAATGGGTTTCTCACTCCGTGGAAACAATACCTTTCTTATGAACTCTCTAAGGGCAGGCCGCCACGACTGCACACAACGTACAACATCGCACGTACTTCCACAGGTAGGCTATCTGCTGAAGACCCTAACCTTCAACAAGTAGCCCGAGACAAGGAGATTCGCTCATTGATCTGTGCGCCTGAAGGTCACGTTATTATAGAAGCGGATTACTCACAGATAGAGCTACGTATAGCCGCCTTCATAGCACGTGCCCACAGTATGCTCAATATATATCGGGCTGGCGGAGATATCCACTCGACTACAGGTGCGGCACTAGCCAATGTAGATCAAAGCATACTGACTAAGGCACAACGTACGAGTGCTAAAGCAGTAAACTTCGGTTAAATGGTGGCCGAAGTAAAACCCACTCAAAACGGGGAACCCTGTAAAATGGCAATCCCGTGCTCGTGTCACAAGCGAGTGTAACGACTAATAACAGGTCGGCTATCGAAAGATAAATCAATCGAACCTGTTTACACGGTGGGCAAAGAGAGTTAAAATTGGATTGAAGGAGTGACAAACATGAACAATGTGAACCTCAATCCAAGAGCCTGTACCTTGTGCGGTAAAGACTACATACCCACAAGCAACAGACAAAAGTATTGTGTAGAGTGCCAAGCAGACTTAAACCGTAAGCGTTGTACCGAACGATACTGCAGAACATATCGACCCAAAGGGTACAACCAAACACGTGAGCAGAATAACTGCTGGCGTGGTGGAACAGGAACCTATCGACACATAGCACGTGAGATACACGGAGACGCGTGCACAGAGTGTGGAAGTACCAAGTTTACCTGTGCACACCACAAAGATGAGGACAGAACAAACAATAATCCAGGTAATCTGGAAGTCCTCTGTAGAAGTTGTCATGCTAAAAGGCACGAACTACACAAGAATTTCTCTTTGAAGGTATAGTCTAACCCCCTAATAAATATCGGGAAACCGAGGGTATATGTGTTCATTTATGGCATGTGGTGGCGTACATTTAAGGCCTACGCGTTCGATAGTTACGGAGTAGTGGTATCAGATAAAGAAGCGGAGTCTTTCCGTAAGACCTTCTTTAGACAGTTTCCTGAGCTGGAGTACTGGCACAAACAAGCTAAAAATGAGGCACGTATGTACTCACAAGTAGTCACGCCATTAGGTCGTATCCGTTATCTTCCTAACATAGAGAGTACCGATAAAGAATTACAGGGAAGAGCGGAACGGCAAGCCATAAATACTCCGGTACAAAGCACAGCTTCAGACATGTTGGTGCTAGCCATGCACATGGCAGACGACTGCATAGAAGCAGACTACGGGGCTAGGATAGTAGGGGAAGTGCACGATGCTTTACTTATAGACTGTCCTGAAGAGCACGCGGTTAAGTGTGGGCTATACGTCAAGTATGTAATGGAGGAAATTGTTACACAGGAACTAGCACGTTTATTTGGTGTTGTTTTAGATGTTCCTATCATTGCTGATATAACTATAGGCAAGGGATGGGGCATTGGAAAAGCCCTATAAATAGGCATCCAAAAATTTTTTGCTCCGCTTGTTGACAAAGCTATCAAACCATGCTAGGATGGTATTGCCAACAAAAACAACCCACAAAAGGAGGTGAGTATTGATGACAAGAGCAAGAGCTGACAGGATCAGGCGTAGGCCAGACGTTATACGTTATTTCTTTCTTGTACTAAGTAACAAAGGAACTATCCATACTGGTACTACCCACGCAAGACTAGCTACTATCGAAAAGGAGTATGGTATTGCTAATCTGCTAATAGCAGATGTAGCTACCGGAGTAGTAAAGACAATGCCTATAGCAGTAGAAGATTTCTTGGAAGAGTGGCGCAATAATTATGATGATGACAGTTGGAACGTGTGGGACTACGTTAAAGGGAAGGGGAGTAAAATCGTATGAGAGCCTCTGCATCTAAGATATCTACGTGGCGACGGTGCCAGAAGAAGGCTTACTTTTTATACGTGCTAAAAATAGCACGGGTAGTACAGAGCATCGCTCCCAGCAAGGGTAGTATAATCCATGCTTGCCTGTACAACTACTACACCGGAAAAGATTGGACGTTACCTATAAAAGCGTTGAACATAGACTTGGAAAAAGTCTTTGAAGAAGAGCGTGAAGCATGGATAAAGCTTCCAGAGGAACTGTATAGGATAGTTAATGGGTACATTAAAACCTACTTGGAAGAGGACAAACACCGTGAGGTAATAGCCGCAGAACAGTATTTTGAGATGGAGTTAGGTGACCATATCTATGAAGGCTATATAGATAAAATAGACCGCGACTCCACCGGACTGTGGTCTGTGGATTATAAGACTGCCTCTAAAGTGCCTGACGTTACTCAACTGTACATGGACATACAGACTGCTATGTATGCTATGGGAATATCACGGGGAGCAGTAAAGATTCCTATAAAAAAGGGAGAACGTGTAGGTATACTGTTTGATCACATAAGCACGAAGGCTCCACGTACTCCGGCACTCCTTAAGAGCGGTGCTATAAGTAGGGCGGCTATAGTAACTGACGTAACTACTTATATGGACGCAGTTAAAGCCAATGGGCATGACCCCAAAGACTACGAGGATATGATTCCTCAGCTACAGAAGCACGTGTTCTATCGTAGAGCGGCTATACCTATTCGTAAGACTTCCGTTGCTATGATAGGCTCGGAAATAATCTCAAGCATGAACGCTATGGAGTTTGCGCTAGACACCTACGGAGAGGCGTCTGATATGTACCCACGCACGTTTTTGAGTAATCGGTGTGAGTGGGACTGCCCTTACTACACACTCTGCGTGAGCGACCTGCTAGGCATGAATACGGACGACCTACTGGCTCGTGAATATGAGCCTAAACCGGAAAGAGAGGATATAAGCGATGGCGAAGAAGACTAATCCAGTAATAGAATTGGACGACCTGCTGATGGAGGATATAGACGAACTGGTAACCACAGTTGTAGACATTGCGGAGTCTGTACGTAAGACAAAAATAGAAGAACGTGTAGAGGAGGAGCCTGTTGTATCCGTAGCGACGGTAGAGGAGACGACTATTGTCTCCCCACCGCACTTTCTCACAGGGATAGAGACGATGATTGATGACATAGAGGCTACAGTAGCCAAACCTACGTGGATTATATACGGTAAGAATGGCACAGGCAAAACTAAGATAGGTGGCACAGCAGACGGTGCGCTAATACTTGCCGCCGAAGATGGCACCATGACCCTACGTAAGTATACTGGGGTACAGCGTAAGTGGTTGCGCATTAAAAAGTGGTCGGATTTAGAGGACGTCTATTGGCTTCTTAGGAAGGGTACCGTTACTCCAGAAGGGATACAGATATACACAAAGTCCGGCACGTTCGTAGTTAAGTACCTAGTATTCGATACCATAACCAAGCTGGCGCAGGTGTGCTTGCGGTCTGTGGTGCTAGGAGCGGCGGCGTCTGACCCTACCAAGGACGTAATATCGGCTACCCTACGTGATTGGGGAACCATGTCGCAAAAGATGACGTACTGGCTGATGCAATTCAAAGACCTTCCGGTACAACTGGTGTGGCTAATGCAGGAAGTGTCTTCCGGTGAGACCGATGACGAAGAGTTCTCTGTAACTGTTGACGTGAACAAAGCCCTGCGTAACTCTCTTCTGGCGGAGGCAGATGTTATTGGACGTACAGGGATAACCACAGTTAAAGGGGAGCCTACTTTTGTTATACGCTTTACCCCTAACCCCAAGTTTGTTACCAAAGACAGGACAGGAGTTCTCGGCAATAGTGCCTATGCAAACCCCAACCTAGATACGTTGAATGAAAAAATTGAAGGAGGACTAAGGTAATGGCTAAGATTAAAGTAAACTTTGAAGGTATCCCTGAATCTTCTGGAGGGTATGACGTATCAGCCGGTAGACACGTGGCTGAAGTAGTCAATATTGATGTGGTTGATGGTAAAAATACCCCTTCCGGTTTCGATCTGCTGAAGTGGCAGTTGCGTATTGTTGATGGAATAGATAAGGGCAAGCTAATAACCCACAGAACCTCCCTTAAACCGGAAGCACTCTTCAGCCTCCGGGATTCCCTGATAGCATGCGGACTAGCCGTGCCTAAATCCGCGCTGACTTTCGACCCGGATAAACTGAAGGGGCGCAAGCTTGGGATAGAGGTCATTATAAACGCCGACGGCTACTCCAATGTTAAGAGAACCTTCCTACCCAAAGTAGACGAAGACGACGACGCGGTTATCATGGAATGAGCAAACTGTGGTATGTGGGACATGGTACTGGTAAGTACAAAGCCAGTACCAAAATCCCCGAAGCCCGTATTACTACACGTTTTACTACAAAAGCCAAGAGCATGTTTGATGCCCACGGAATCCACGCAGTCATAGTAAAGGTTGGTGGAGGCATGTACCAAAGAGCCGGCTTACCTGACGTATATATACAAATGGACGGTAAGGCAGTGTGGATTGAGATGAAGCGTCCGGGAGGCGATACTACTGCGCTACAGAGAGCTACGTTATTAGAACTGCAAAAAGCGGGGGCGTACGTGGCTACATGCGAATCAGTAGAAGAAGCTTTAGCGGTACTGCAAGAAGTGATATCACTTTAATATCAAAATAAAAACGTCGGCCTAAGCCGACGTTTTTTTATGCTCGAAATTATTTAATAACTTTTTTCTTAACAGTTTTCGCACCACTTCTAGGCACACTCTTGGTAGGCTTCTTGCCGCTTTTAATTGGTGCCTTTACTGCTCCCTTGGATGGGGGAAAGGTTGGTGTGATATCTCCAACCACTGCTTGCGGATCGGCTAGCTTTACTGCCTTTTTAGTTTTCGCCATAACGTACCTTCTTTCTCGTCATTGTACTATAGTCACGTCATATCCCAAGCTGTTTAATGCCTTTGCCACTTCTTCTGCCCTCTGCCTGTACTGATACGCGCCTACTTGTACTTTGAAGTATGACGTAGGCTCGTCATCTACTACTGGATTTGCAGTTATTGGTTTAGGAGTTAAACCAAAGTACGTAACTACTCCGCCTGCGACTGCTCTTGAGGCATTTGTAAATAACGCCTTGTTTAACAACAGATTATTTAAGTCTGTGCTACTGTCTATGAACGCCATCTCAACAAGCACGGACGGTATGCCGGCATTGGTGGTGTCACGTAGCACTTGAAAATTAGCGAACTTCTGTCCACGATCTCTGAACCCATGTGGCTGGAGTACCTGCTGTAATCCATAGTGGATATCAGCACGCAGTTTAATGGCTCCAGCTGAGGCTTCTGGATGACAGTACGTCTCAAATCCAGTACCTCCTCCGGCGTTTATATGAACAGACACAAACGCGTCAGCTCCTAGCAGTTTAGCCATCTGTCCGCGCTCACCCAAAGTTAAGGTGGTGTCTAATTCACGTGTAAGCAGAAATGTTCCGGGGTACTTATCTGTCAATACATCACGCATTATCTGGCAAGCCGGAAGTGTGAACTGGGTTTCCTTATATCCGAAAGCGGCTGCTCCGGGGTCAACCCCACCATGTCCGGGATCAATAACTATAATAGGTCTAGGCAATTCTTTAGCGTTCATTGCCTCAACAATTGTTAATGGCATTACAGATGCTCCTCCTTCTTTAGTATTTGTAGGAGAGAACGCTAAGAATGTCTCATCAATGGAAGTCATCATTGCTGTATCACAGCCCAATGCGTAAAAAGCATCCTGCATATTAAAAGCAGTAGCCTTTTTCATATGAATCACGTGCACCTTAGCAGAACCATGCCTTATTCCCACACCCATACGTGATATGAGATTATATGGATAGTAAGGATAGATTCCCCTGTCAGTTAGCTTGGCCTTCATTCCGGCCTCGATTAGCAAGGCACTCCCACAGAAGATAAACTTAGCGTTGTACATAGTGTCTACGTTGTAAAGCTTTTGTATCTCACATGTGTTGTTGTCATACGCAATAAAAGCCGGAAGCTTGTCCGGCAGAGCCTTGTACAGTTTTCCTTTATTGACGACTACTCCTACCGGTCTGCCAGTTACGATGTCATACGGACTTGCAGAAAAGGCGAGGGGAACTTTAGTGGAAGGCCTACCGTTCGTGATAAGGCTCATGTCCTTAACATTGAATGTGTAAATCTTGCTCATCTAACTTTCCCCTCCTTCGCCTAAACTACGTTACGTCTGGTCTTATCTACTATCTCTTCTACCATTGCTGTGGTCTTTATCTGTCTGTCGCTAATCACAGTTAAAGTTGCTACCACACTTTCAATGACACGTGTGTTGTTGTCTAAAGCTGTGACTACGGTGGCTGAGTCTACGCGAGCTACACGTGAGGCTTTTTGTTTGTCCTGTAGCTTACAGTACACGTCTAATCCTTTGCCTGTTATGTAGAATAATCCGGCTATTGCGAAGATCGCTATGCCGTACTCTGCACTTGGAATTAAATTGGTCAACTGCTATCTACCCCCTTGATTAAATTGGGGGAAGCACCTCATCTACAGGCTTATCTGCGGGTCTCCCCAATGCCGCGTCATACGCGCCAGAGGCGATTGCACCCAAGAACACTCCTGCGATAACTCCCCACAAAATAGGCTGACCATTGAGAATTGCGGCAGTAACAGCACAGGCGATACCTAACGCTGAAGCCAAGTGAGGGGCGAACCTAGTAGGAAACCCCAAGCTCTTTGCCCATCCCACAGACACCTGCACGATGAGCGGGATAGCCAATCCATACAGACTTAAAGTCATAATACTTTCCACGTACTAACCTCCTATGCTAGTGGGTAAGGGTCTGCTTCGGACGGTTGGCATACCCCTGCCTCTTGAACTGTAACCGCACGTCGTTTTGACATGTAGTTACTAACAACTTCTGTGGTCTCTTGCAGGAAGTATCCTCCAAGAATAATGCCTACAGTGTAGTGTAGAGTTTCAATTAAGGTGAGCACTTCTACTAAGTTATCCCATCCCTTCAAATAGTATATCAGGTATAGCACTATTGCTACAACGTACGGTACGCAGATCAATAATGCCAACACATCTTTGAAACTAAACCCAGACGAGTCGTTGAAAAATGAACGATCATTCTCTTTACGTAACTCTTTTGGCATTGGTAACGTAAGAGTTATTTTATTAGTGTCCATTGCTCCTCCTACTTATAAAACTGATTTGGGGTAAGGCTGGCGTACGGGTCAGGTAATCCATAACGTGCCATGAACAGCTTACGTTCTGCTTTGCTCATCTCGTCAAGACTAGGTACGTCAACGCCCTCCGCCTTCAAACGCTTAACAGTATCTTGTAAGTCTTTACGGTAGCCGTAAGCATTAACTTTTGTGGCTTGAGCGTTGCTTACCACAGGGGTCAGACTCTTGAGAATAGGTGTCTGCCACGGCTTGTTAGTGTCTTCTGGGGTGTCTAACAGGTTCTTATTTACGCCTTGCTGAACAGCTTGCCTAGCTGTGTTGACTATCCCGAGGGGCTGTATAGCGTAGTCTACCCAGTTAGGGATAGTCGCCTGAGACTCACCCTCTTGTCCGGTAAACAACGCTGTCTCAGCTCCAGAGTATTTTTCTATTGGTGCACCCGTACCCATCTTCTGATTCATGAAAGCTTCTATTGGCATCTTGAGGTATGGATGCGCCATGTCTGCAAGGTTCTGTTTTCCAAAGTCTCTCAAGCCCATCTGCAACCGGGATACGTCAGTGATGGGTAGGTTAAGATTTAGATACCTTACGTTACCACTATTGTCTATGTCTATTGGTATAGCCAAGTTTTGTTGCATGTAGTCTGGAGTTACTGGCATTTCACCCTTGAACTGTGGGTCGGTCTTAAGGTTGGCGTATGATTCCTGAATTAAATGGTGTAGCATCTGAACCTTGCCGGGATTAAGCAATAGCTGACGTATCTGAATAGGAGTGTTCTTACGCATATATGTATAATATGGAGCGAGTCTTCTAAAGGTATTCCGTTCCACCCCTGTCAAGTCTCTATAGTCTACGTGGAACAGCCTAACATCTTTAGCGGCATCCTTAGCACTAAGCCCACCATCCAGCCTGTCTATGAAATGGGATAAGCGTGTCCACGTCTCAGTAAAATCGCCTACGTTTTTCATATGCTCTAGCGGATTGGGTATTGCAGTCTTACCTATGGTAGTACCCTTTACCAGAGACGTCACATTTTCAGCCAAGTTA
>Ga0172381_10001977_pt1 | contig 23364 bp, 28 predicted proteins | sample Leawel6488metaG_FD_119754 | JGI IMG/M metagenome (GOLD analysis project Ga0172381, IMG submission 119754) | Leachate microbial communities from a municipal landfill in Southern Ontario, Canada - Leachate well 64-88 metaG | ecosystem: Engineered > Solid waste > Landfill > Unclassified | place...
CTCCTGCTTGTTCTGCTTGACCAATTAAAGTAAGAGACCTAGAAATTGATTTGTTTCTTACATCTTTTGAAAAAGTATGCAAGGCAATATTTAATGGAATTCCAAGTGAAATCTGATTTGCTAATTTATTAACATGTGAACTTAGAGCACCGTATGGTTTATTTGCCATATTAATTATACTCTTACTAACAGGAGTACCAGTTTTTACACTTTCAACAAGGTTTCTTGCAAACTCTAAGAACATTTCTTCTTTTTGAGAACTAAGTTTAGCATCATTAAACAATCCTACTATAAAAGGAATAGCCCCAAATAAAATAGCCACCCCAGATAGTAGCATTGCCATTCTTCCTCCAACAAGACTCTGTAGCAATATTATTGCTACTACAGCTATCCCAAATCCGATATAATACGACTTTTTTAGTTCCATTTATCTTTTCCTCTTCATGTGTAAAAACATTAAAAATACTACATTAATTGCTACAACTGCTAATACCATAATCATAGTAATCATGCCAACACTCATGCTTAAGCCCATCCCACTCATTTTCATCATCATAAGTAAAATCATTAAAATCATTGGGGCAGCAATAACTACGCTAATATAAACATCCATAAAAGTCTCTGCAGCTTTGCCTGCTTTTTGTATTTCAATTTGATACTCAAATAATAAAGTTTCAGAACGCTTGGAGAAGAATACAGTTAAATCTCCTCCAGAATTTATTGTCGTAGAAAGTCCATTGTAAAGTTCAGCTAATTTTTTACTAGAAGTATTTCTTGCTCTGTTTCTTAATGCATTAACAAAGTCAGAACCATATAAGTTTATTTCATTTAATAATTTTACAAATTCTTTTTGTAATGCAGGATATTCTCCTGTTAAAACAATAATTTCAAATATCTTGACCGGATCAATCATAGAACCTGAAATAGCCGACATGTGAATAGTTGCAAACGGTAATTCTTCTTCAATACGAGCTTCATTTGCTTTTTTTTCTAAATATGGGAAGAAATACATTACTAAAAATGTAATAATCGGAACTACAATTAAGATCCAAAAAACTTTCAAAAATCTAACATTGATTGTTTCAATAGCTCGTGTTATCCAAGGCATAGTTGATCCAATATCAAAAAATAAGAAAAATAAGAAAATAAATCCTCCTATCATAAAGGAGATTAATGTTGTCAAAAGAATCATGGACATATAACCGATTGGAGAATAATCTAAGTTTGCTTTAATTAAATCTTTTTCTAAATCTTTAAAAGAATCTTTTCCTAAAAGGGATTTAGAAAGATTTGAAAATAAGATACTCGCAACTTTACTGTAACTACTCGCCCCCGTCTTTTTCTCTTTCTTTTTTTCTTCTTCGGTTTTCTCTTTTTGTCTTATTCTTCTAACTGTTTCTTTTTCTAATCCAAGTAAATATAACTCTTTTTTTCTAAATATCTTTCCCCCAACGCTTCTAAGAGGAACATCTTTTTCATAATAATTTTTTCCCTCTTCTAATCTCTCTTTTTCTTCTTCACTCAAATTATCCTTATTCAATGAACTTAATTTTGTAGGAATAAATAATGAGGTTAAGAGATTGGGAATTTTATCATTTTCAATTGCAAGATGTTTTTTGTGTTCTTCAATTTCTTTAAGAAGCTTTGTCTTTTCATTTTCAGATTTTGCCTTGTCTAATCGAGAATATTTTTTTCCTAATTCTTCAATTTCTGAGTTTTCTTTCTGAACTATTTTTTGCATTACAAAGAAGGGGTCTTCTTTTTTTTGAATCATTTAGTTGCCCTCGAAATTTTTTCTTGAACATTTAGAATAGCCTTTTTTAAAATATTGAATTTTTCAGAATCTTTGTTTTCATAAGCTACTTTTAATTGGCCAGCAGTATTATCAAAGATTCTAATTAACTCTCTTAAATAAATAAATTCCTCTTTTTCCATGTTCACCTCATCTAATATCAAACTTTTTCAAAACTTCTTCGGGTTTTTTATAATATTCATTCACAATTTCTTGAACATCGTGAAATTTGAATACTTTATTTTGATAAAGTTTATACATTAATTGGGTTCTTTTTCTAAACTCTTCACTAAGTTCTTCTTTAGTGATTCCATAACGCTTAGAAATTTTTTCAAAAATTTTGCTTTCTTTTTTGAAATAAAATTTATCTTCTAAAGAATTCCAAACAAATGGGGTGTTTGTAATTGCAATTCCATCAGGATCTACATTTACAATTTCTACAATTTCTCTTAATTTTCTAGTTTCATGTTTATCTACAATCGCATGAGTCATAATACATAAACTGTCTAAAACATTTAGCAAAGTGGGGGATAATTCAATGGGTGGAGTTTCCAATCTTTTAATAACTGTTTCAACAGAATCAGCATGAATAGTACTAATGGAAGAATGTCCAGAAGCCATACCCTGAAAAAGTACAGATGCTTCTGCACCTCTTACTTCACCTACAATTACATAATCTGGAGCTTGTCTAAAAGATGCTTTTAGTAATGAATACAAATCTATTTCTCCTGCTGCTCCAATACCTGTTGCAGATCTTGAGACACTAGGTAACCAATTTTCTCTAGGTAAGTTTAATTCACGAGTATCTTCAATTGAAACAACTCTCGCTTCTGGAGGGATAAAAAAGGAAATTGCATTTAGCAAAGTTGTTTTACCAGAAGCAGTTCCACCAATAATTAAAATGTTCATTTTATATTGAACAAGTAACCAGAGATAAGCAAGCATTTCTGGGCTTAATGTATTAAAGCCTAAAAGTTGAGTAGGAGTCCATGGGCTCTTTGTAAATTTTCTAATTGTAAAAGTTGGACCTTTACTTGTAATATCTTTTGTATAAGTTGCATTAACTCTGGAACCGTCGGGTAAACTTCCATCTAAAATAGGCTTGGCATATGAAATAGATTTACCACATCTCTGTGCAAGTTTTTCTACAAAACTTTCTAATTTTGCGCTGTCTCTAAAAATTAAATTGGTTTTCATATTTCTAAAAACTCTATGAATCAAATAAACAGGAGAATTTCCACCATTACATTCAATATCTTCTACAAAATAATCTCTTAATAAAGGTTCAGTTTCATTGAATCCAATAAAATCTCTGCATAAATAATAATATATTTTTTTATAAGTTTCGTAGGAAATATTTAATCCCATTTCCATTGCTAAAATTTTAAATCTCTTATCAATATATTCGAAAATTGTTTCATCACTTCTACTAACTAATTCATTAAAATCAATCATAGACTTCATTGCTTCTACAATTTTATCTCTATATTCCTCTTCTTGGGGTTCTAGAACTGGTTCTTCAATATCGTAGACAACTTCATATTCTTTTGGATCCCAGTGAATATGAGCATATGTAAATGGAGAAATAAGGCAATATCTAACATTAATTTTGGTTTTGTCGTCTACGTTTTTTATTGGAGGAATTCTTGGAACAAAGTCAATTGCAACCTGAGGGTAATTTATAATACTGATTCTTTCTGCTACCATTTAATTTATTTCAATATTTATCTGATTGCTTGTTCCTCCTTTTTTTGATATAAACACTTCATATGGTGTAGAAGATTTAGATATTATCTTCTGATTCTCCAATGAATTATATGTAATATTATAATTTTTAGAGTAATTAAGGGTTATGGTTATTGGATAATATTTGCCATCTTCAGAAGTGTAAATTGTTAATGCTCCTTCTTGATATTCTTGTTTGGGTTGACTATAAAGATAACGGCTTTTCATTTCAAAAATAATAGTATCATTAGCAGCATCTATTTTAATTGAACCTTTTTTTAAATTAGTCTCAATTTTTCTTGTATTCCCAGTGACTCCTTCACCAACTTCTTTTATTACTAAATCCACTTCTTTTAACATTTGTATAGATTGTTCAGTAATACTTTTATCTTGTAATTCTTCAATTTTTGGTTTTGCAAAGGATAACACAAGTCCAATAAGAACAAGAGCAATTAAAGTATAGGTTACGGTTTCTACCCAGACCTGACCCTTCTCCCCTTTTTTCATAGAATATAGAAATAAATTTAATTTAAATAGTTAATGTTCAATTAATTACAATTGTCAACTGGGCCAAGTATGTCGATTACTTCACATTGAGTTTCTCCCATCATTGGAGCAACTTGTATCTTAGAAGGTTTGGATTCAATATTCCAAATTAAATAGGTTTTTCCAGATTCATTTCCAGGAAGTTGAACTCCGGATGTATTAAGGGGATAATTTGTTAATCCTTCAATATTTTTTTCTTCTGCATAAATAGAATAGACTTTTGATTCATTATCATATATTAAAGCAACTAAAACTTTGGTTGGAGAAATTTGTGCTAAACTTAAAGAAACTTGTGTATATTGCCCAGTTGCATTATAACATGTAAACTCTTCATTTATTTGCACTTTTTCTAAAATATTATAGCATGACCCTGCTGTATTTAATCGTTCTTCAACAAATCCTTTAATCATTGTTCCGACAATTGCTCCAGCAGCAATAGTAATTGCAATTAAAATGGCAGCAGTAACAACTCCAGAAAGAGCCTTTTTATTTTTCATTTAAACTCCCTCTAATTCATATCCTAATCTTTCATCACAAGTATAAGTTTTTTCACCTTTTTCTGTTTCCCCAACAAGAACAGGAATTAAAATAATCCTTTCTGCATTTCCAATTGAACCGCTAAATGCTTCACCTTGATTTAATCCATTTTCAGGCCATCCTTCTGAAATTGTTAAAGTAGTAAAACTACCTGTTCCATAAATTTTAGCCTTAATCTGATAAATGGGAACATTGCCTGTGTTAGAAATAAATACTTGTCCGCCATCATAATCTGCATCAAAACTTACCTCTTCACATACAAGTCGAATATTTTTACCATCAAATTTTGTTATGGCTTCTTCAGTAATACTCTTGAACCAAAAAAATACAATTAAAGCAATTACTATAACAATAGCAACCAGTAGCATAGTTGCAATTACTGGAGACAACCCTCTTTTTGTGAATTTCATTAATATTATTTAATCTTTCATATTTTTAAATTTATTTAACCACAACTAATTTCTTCTTGAACCTTAGCACTACCGCAACTAACGAGTTTAAGGTCCTTTCCTTCTCCTTGAAATCTAATTGGAATTAATTCAATCATTGCAATATTCTGGTTTAAGCTAAAACTTCCGTTCATTTCAGCTCCAGGTCCCATTAAATTAGTGTTTTGCAATGAGAATAAAATAGCATTTCCATGTATCTTTGTTGAATCACTAAAATTCTTAGAAATATCTATTGTAGCAACTTCTTGAGTAGAGGAGTTTGCAGCTTTGATGAAATATCCTGAATAATTGAATCTTCCATTATTTTTTACAGTAATATTCATAATATTATCATCGCAAGAATATTCTTTCAAAAAAATAGATACTCCATCTGGACAAGCCAGAGCGTCTTTAGGAGTATAAGTTTTAAGATAACTATAAACAATTAAACCCATTACTATTCCAAAACTAATCAGCAAGACATATCCTACAATTGCACTAACCCCTTTTTTATTTTTCATTTTATTATCTTATTAATTATCCCTGTATTATAATCTTTTCCTTTCCTTTCCCTTTTGCAATAAAGTACTTGAAATTTTGACCTTCACTAAGTTCAAAAGAATATTGATTTTCTGAAATATTAAAATAAACTAAGTTTCCTGCAAGAATATAATTTTCTTCAAACTCTCCAATTCCGTTTTGTAATGTCAACTCTGTTCCATTAATATTAATTGAAATATTTGAATTTTCAGAGTTTTTACCTTTAGCCACAATTGTTCCAGAGGATTCTCCGTAAATAAATATACTTGTTTTATCATTAGTTTTATTTATATAAATTGAGCTTAAATTCTTAAAAATTGTTTTAAATTCAGAAGAATCCAAGTTGTGTGCAGCACCATAATCCATTGTGTAGGTTATTTCATTTTCTAGTCCTTTTTGTAAGTCTTTCATAGAATCTTCTTTTTCAAAACTAATGTAATTAATAAATCCAATCAATCCAACAAGAATTACAATAATAATCATAGCTGCAATTAGATAAAATTGCCCTCTCTTTTTCATGAATATATTTATGAAAACTAGTTTTTATATCTTTTATTTTGTGAAAATTGTAGACAAGAGTGGACAGCTCAGAAAGAACAAAAAAGTTACCTTCAATCTTTCTCAGTTCTGTAACCCACTAAGCATCTCAATAGTTGTTTAGGGCTGCTTGGTTCCCCACCTGACCCAATTCGCATCTACAAGATCAAAATGGACAAAACGTCAACGTCCGATTAAAGACTCTTTGACCTTTCAGTCACACTCCACTCGTAGTCTGCCATGAAGCCCATTTGCACTTGAGCAGGGGGCTAACCTGCCAACATAGTCTACAAAAAATCAAGAATTATAGAGTTTTTAAACCCTTCATTTAGTGTAAATATGGTCTTTTTTAGAATGTCAAGTCAACTTTTTATTTTGAAGCTTTAGTCTTAAACAAAAATAAACAAAAATTAGAATTAAGATAATTAGAATCATTACAAATATAACTACAAGATTATTTTGTTCTATTTTTTCCTCAGAGATAGCATCTCCGCTAATAACAGCTTTGCTTTCATGTTCTTTTGCAATTAAATTAACATTCATCCAAATTCCAATTCCAACTGGTTTTTCTTTTATTCTTATTAATAAGACTCCAAAGTATTTTCCTTCTTTTTCTCCAGACAAACAAATCTCAATGTTCTCCTTTTTTTCTATTATAAACTCTTTAGGATAATTCATCTCTATGATGGATTTTTCAGATTCTGATTCATACAAGTTGATATTTTTTTCAGAAATTCCATTGTTTGCCCACTTATCATCAAGTATTATTTCTCCCCCTTCAGATATTTTAATTTCTTGACATATTTGTTCATCAACTGTGCCTTCAAAAAATATTTCTGCAGGAGAAACAGAGAGAGCAAGAGTTGTTTCTATAAATATAAGAACTGTAATTAAAATAATTATCTTTTTTGAAATCATCTTACACCTTAGTTGCCCAAAAAATTACCTTTGTGTTATGATCAGTCATAGCAGAATTAATACTTTCAGCATAATTTTTTAAATCTAATAGAACATACATAGTTTCTTTTTCTGTTTCTCCTAATTCAGAGGGTTTGTCTATACTAATACTAAATTCTCCAATTTTTTTTAAGGGGTCATTTTTTATTCTCTGGAAATATAAATATTTAAAAATCTCTCCAGTATAGGCTGTATCTAATTTTGGAGTAATATTAATCTCGACATTTCCTTTATTAATCACTTCTATTTTCTGTTCTGAAGATTTATATCCTTTAGCAATTGTTCCAAAATCTATAGATGAATTTACTTCTATGGAAATTGTCTCTGCTTGAACATCAGTATTGACTATCATTGACCCAGCATTGGTCTCTGCAGAAGCAAAATTAATAAAAATTATAATAAATAAAATTCCAAATATCCAGGCCTCTTTTCTTTTCATCAATTAATAATTAAAAATCTATTTAAAATTTATATGTTATTTTTTTATCCAGAAATGAGTATCTATATCTTTGATTAATAATATTCATTTAATCGCTTAAAATTAATACCTATAATAGATAACAATATTTTCTAAGGAATCTTTTACAAAAACACTATCCCCTGTTGAGGTCCAAACATAATCTTGTTTAAAATCTTCTGCATCAATCTCAATACTCTTTTTCTTATCTAAATAAAATTTTTCAAAAATATAACTTTTCCTTCCTTCGTCTTTAATTAACCATCCAGTTAAATTGCATTTAAAGTTGCATTGATTCTCTAATGTAATTATCTGTGACTTTATGTTTATTTCTTTTAATTTGATGCAATTTTTACAAATGTCTTTAGATGCTTCGCAAAGATTCTTTTCCTCTTCTAAACATTTTTCCCATGCAGAATAAAACTCTTCTTTTTTTATTTCAGTTGGAAAATAAGGTGAAGCATATCCTTCTTGAATCTGCTTTAAATTTATGTCTTCTTTTTCTAAATAAACATAAGCTAATCTTCGATGATATAAATCATATTTTTCTTCTCCGCCTTTCAAAGAAACAGTCTTATTCAAAACTAAATATTCCATAAAATCTTTTGCTTCGGAATAATACTTTTCACCTTTTTCAGGGGTGTTAATTCCTAAAAGACGTACACTTTCATTGTTTACAACAATTGTATCTCCGTCGATAACACGACTTACAATACCTGTATTTGTTTCATCAAAAGTTTTTATGAGAAATCCGTTAATTAAATTGTAATTTAATCCAATTAATATTAAAACAAAAATTCCATATATTAAAAATTTTATCTGCTTACTCTCCATGTTCCTTCAATACTTGAAATCATTTGGACAGTCCCATTTTTATACAAAACTCCATTTGCTGCAATCTGAGCATTACTTGAACCTGCAGTATATGGCAAGTCTAATCTACTTGAAGTTCCTACAATATATGTATCTCCATATATTTCCATATTGTGACTATGTCCTGTAATACTTTTTCCTCCTCCAGTCACAGATCTTGCAACAGCATTTCCTCCCCTTGCTCCAGAAGCTCCTTTATCTCCATGAATTGCAAGTTGGTATCCATATCTTCTGTAATCATCTTTAACATTTAGAAAATGAACATTCTCGGGAAGCGGTCCAAATCTCATCAATCCCTCCTTGAATAATAATGCTGCATCATCAATTTGATTTTCAGGCATTTTTGCTCCTGCAATTATACCCCGATTATACAGATAAGAAGCAATTTCTGCATTCCATAAATCTTTGTCTTTCCATCCATCATCATTAATATATCTTGTTAGAAATGAATGATGGTTTGAAGAAACAATGTTGATTTCTGTTTTTTTAGAAACACTTTTAGCCATTCTTTGAATTTCTTCATAATCTGCTTTTAATTCTTCTTCAAGAGATAATCTGCCTCTAAGAAATTCTCTACTTCTTCTAAGATAATTATCTTTCTCATGATGATTAATACTATGTCCATTAAAAAAATCATGTAAGAAAATTCTTTCAGGCTGAAAATGTTCTATCATTTCATAATTTGCTTTTATTGCTAATGGATCATGGTCCCCCCAATGAATATCTCCTAAAACTAAAGAGTCAACTCCTATTTTTTCTGGTGTGCTTTCCCCACAGTATTCTCTGCCTAAGTCTACAAATTTCCCATTTTTGAGTGCTCTTAAATTTCGGATATTATAATAAACATCGTCTATAACTTCAACAATTAATCCTCCAAAAACATGATTTCTTTCAGCATTATCTCCTTTAGAATTGGCAGTGTTATAATTTGGTTGAGTTACTGCTCCCGTTGTATAAATGTATCTTGGAAGTTGAGAATTAAATACTGGAACAGGTACAACTCTTTGTTTTGAATGTCCAAAGATTAATGAGGAATTATACATACTTACGAAGTTTTTTTTACCTGTAACAGGATCAACATTTTGTGGAGGAACAACTAAGTCTCTTAATTGAATGTTTTTATTTAATCTTAAGAATGAACCATGAAAGATATCATTTCTATTATTGAGATCCTCATGTAAAATATTTTCTGTTGTTCTTTTTCCTGCAATCGGCAGGATAATGAGTTCTCCATCAACTTCTTTTGCTAAAGTTTCAAATCCTTTTAATAAATTTATATTAGGAATTGCTTTTGTTTCTCCCCCCCCATAGGGCATGGAGTCTCCATCTTTATTTTGATAATAACATGCTTGAGCTGCAGTTATAATGTAAGTTTTTTTGTAATTTTTTTTTCTCTTTTTTTCCAATTCTATAATTTCTTCTCGAGAATTATCGTCTATCTGATTATTATCTACCATCTTTACACTTCTAAAAATCATTTGCTTTTAAATAAATATCTATCAAAATATATATTCTCTAACACATATAATACAATATATATCATGCAGTATACAATAGGTTACTTTTTGTGTTCTCGAAATTTTCCCTTTTTCGTGGTGCTAATTGTTTTAAAACAGTTAAGAATTAAAATTATATGGAAAATGTAATCTTACTTGCAGATAAAAATTCTAATGCTTGGGGTTTTGCAGAAAAAGTTAAGGAGTATATAAAAGAAAGTAAAAAAGAAAAAATAAAGCTTCAGAGCATTCCTATAGGTCTTTTTAGAAACAAAGAAATAGAAATAAATCCCACAGATAATCTTAGAAAAAAAGATGTGTATTATATTCAAGATTCTACTAAAGACCCTCAGCAATGGTGGGTTGAATTACTTTTAATTAAAGACATGGCTTTGAGTGCCTCTGCCAATAGTTTAACATTTGTTTTACCAAATATGCTTTACTCTCGTCAAGATAGAAAGATAAAATCTCGTGTTCCTATTTCAGCAAGAGCATTAGCAAATTCTATTGCGCCGGGTATAAAAAAGATAATTACTATGGATTTGCATTCTGGTCAACTTCAAGGATTTTATCCTGCTACAACGCCCTTAGATAATTTATACAGTTTTCCAGAAGTAGTTAGATACTTAATAAAAAATTATCCTGAAGAATTGAAAAATTTTATTATTTTATCTCCAGATGCAGGGGGTGTTACTAGAGCACGATCATTTTTAAGAAGAATAGAAGAATCAACAGGAAATAAATGTGAGTTAGCTTTTATGATTAAAGAAAGGTCTAGGCCAGGTGAAGTTGGAGAAATGAGATATGTTGGTCCAGATCCAAAGGGAAAGACAGTTTTTATAGTGGACGATATTGTTGATTCTGGAGGAACTCTTTGCAGTTCTGCAGAAGTTATGAAACAAAAAGGGGCTTCGAAACTCTTTTGTTATGCTACTCATGGTTTATTTACTGAAGGCACAGATAAACTGTGTGATATTTTTGATAAAATTTTAATAAGTAATACTCACAATTTCCCTAAAATTAAAGGCGTTGAGGTAATTGATGTAAGCCAACTTTTTGCAGAAGCAATATATAGAGCGCAAAAAGGCTCGTCTATTTCTGAATTATTTGAATAAATTAATTTTCTGAAGGGAAGTTGAGCGTTAAGAAACTATAGGTGTCTTACGAATGTGAAACTCTCACAATCATTCGATATACGCATCTCTCTACGTTCGATGCGAGGGACAGGGATCGGACCTGCGTAGGCTAAAGCCACAGGATCTTAAGTCCTGCCCGTTTGACCACTCCGGCACCCCCGCGTATTTATAGCAGAGTATTGTGACGGATGGACGTTGCCAAAATCTAAAAAAGATTTTGAGCTTGACCACTCCGGCACCCCCGCATATTTAGTGTTAGAGTTCAAAATAATTAAAGCCTTAAAAACTTAACTAAAATTATTTTTTCTCTGATGTTCCAGAAATTTTTACTCCTAATTCATTTAATCTTTTCATATGAGCTTGAATAAATGTATCTACATTTTGTACCATTCTTACAAGTTCGTTTCTTTCATTAAATAATGTATTTACAGATCCTTTATGAAAAGCAATTTCTTCTTCTCTTGGAAGTTGAGGAAAATCTTTTTTTTCTTCTACCATTTATTTATTCCTCCTTTCAACCAAGTATATACTGATTTTGCAGCAACTGCTCCTTGTCCTGCAGATACAACAACTTGTTTTAATTTATGACTTGTTATATCTCCTGCAGCAAATATTCCCTCTATAGAAGTTTGCATATTTTCATTCACTTTAATAAAATTTTCTTTGTCTAATTTCAATTTTAATTTCTTAGAAAATTCAATTAAAGGAGTGGATCCAATCTCGATAAATATCCCATCCACTTTTAGGTTTCCTTTTTTACCTTCGTTTGTTATTTCTAGTTCTTCAACTTTCTCTTTTCCAATAATAGCTTTTGGAATAGTGTTATAAAATATCTTAACGTTTTTCCTTTCATTTAATCTTTTTTGATTTAATTCTTCGCATTTAAGCTTCTCTCCTCGATAAATTAAATAAACATTTTTTGAAATATCTGAAAGAGCCAAAGCAGAAGTAGCAGCACAATCACTTCCGCCGATTACTGCAACATCTTTGTTTTTAAAAAAGAATGCATCGCAAGTAACGCAATAACTTACTCCTCTACCAAGTAATTCATCTTCTCCTTCAATTCCTAATTTCTTTCTATCTGTTCCAGTAGCAATAATAATTGATTTAGATGTTATCATCTCTTTTTTTGCTTTAATTAAAAATTCTTTTTCTGTTTTACTTTCAACTTTTTCTATTGAGTCTACTTCTGACATAATAAAATCAATTTCATATTTTCTAACTTGTTCGTAAATTTGCTTCATTAATTCAGAGCCTTTTCCATTAAAACCTGGCCAATTTTCTAGCATTAATATTGAATTTGCTGTGCCTCCAATATCTTTGCTGATTATAGCTGTTTTTAATCCATTTCTTGCAGAATATAATCCTGCAGTTAATCCTGCTGCTCCTGCTCCTATGATTGTAACATCATAATTTTTCATAATATAATAATAGATTAATAGTTTATAAGTATTGCAGTAATGCTAATTTTTCTATCACATAAATCTTTTTAAATCATTAAAAAATTAAAGTTTCATGGAAAAAGAATATCTTTTAGAACATTTTCCAGAAGGAAAAGAACACATAAATTTAGGAGATTTCTATTCTAAATTAAAAGCTATTTTTCCCTCAATTGAAGCTCAAGAAATATCTAACTTAGATAATAAATATAATGGAATAACTGCAAATTCTCATGTAATTAATTTTTATGCTCTTGGACAAAATCAATCTTTAACTGTCTTATATTATCTAAATGCAGTATTTGGTTCTTATTGCAAAAATCTTCAAGATGCATCAAAAGATCTGAGAATAATCGAAAAGATTAAAATAATTCAGAAAAATTTGAATCCTGATTCTTTAAAAAACTTAGAAAAATTAGTTGCAAATTATAGGTAATTCTCCAAAAACCTTTATTAATCCTACTGCCATTAATATTCTATGAAAGAAATAATTGTAAAAATTCTTGAATCTGCATTTAAAAAAGAAAAAATTAAATTAAATAAAGAAAAAATACTTGAACTAATTGAAGTTCCAAGAGATGCGACACTTGGAGACTTTGCATTTCCTTGTTTTGTTTTAGCTTCTCAATTAAAGTCTTCTCCAAATCAAATTGCAATAAAGCTAAGAGAAGCAATTGGAAAAACTTCAGAAGGGTTTGAGGATATTCAATCAGTAGGTCCATATTTAAATTTTTTTGTAGATAGAAAAACTTTAGCGATTAAAACAGTGCAAGAAGTAATCAAATTAAAAGAAAAATATGGAACCTCAAATGATGGAAAAGGGAAATTAATTGTAATAGATCTTTCTTCTCCTAACATTGCAAAACCCTTTGGCATAGGTCATTTGCGTTCTACTATAATTGGAAATTCTTTAGGAGAAATTGCTAAAAAATTAGGTTATAAAGTAATAAAAATAAATTATCTTGGGGACTGGGGTACTCAATTTGGAAAGATGATTGTTGGTTGGAAGAAATTTGGTAATGAAACAGAATTAAAAAAAGATCCAATAAAATTTATGCTTAAACTTTATGTTGAAGGTAATAAAGAAGAATATGAGCAGGAAGCAAGAGATTGGTTTAAGAAATTAGAAAATGGAGATAAAGAAGCAACAGATTTGTGGAAAAAATTTAAAGAATTAAGTTTAAAGGAATTTGATAATTTATACAAGCTATTAGGAATCAATTTTGATGAAATATCTGGTGAATCTTTTTATAATAATAAAATGGACAAAACAATAAAAGAGTTGAGAGATAAAAAATTATTAAAAGAATCAGATGGAGCATTGGTAGTGGATCTTGAGAAATACGGACTAGGAGTTTCTCTAATAAAAAAATCAGATGGAGCTACTCTTTATGCTACAAGGGATATCACTGCGGCAATTGATAGATTTAAAAGATATGGTTTTTCAAGAATGATTTATGAAGTAGGTCAAGAGCAAAAATTGCATTTTCAACAGTTTTTTAAAATTTTAGAATTGATGGGTTATGATTGGGCAAAAAATTGTATTCATGTTTATCATGGACTATACCTTGACAAAGACGGAAAGAAATTTGCCACAAGAAAAGGAAAAACAGTTTTAATGGAAGATATTTTGGGGGAAACCATTGAACTTGCAAAAAAAAGAATCGAAGATAAAAATCCTAAATTGAAGAATAAAAAAGAAGCTGCAAAAAAAATTGCCATTGGTGCAATTTTCTACGGAGATTTAAAAAATTTTAGAGCAAATGATATGGTCTTTGATTTAGATAGATTCTTAGAATTTGAAGGCAATACTGGACCATATCTTCTTTATAGTTATGCAAGAGCAAAATCTATTTTAAGAAAAGTAAAACCAAAAAAAACCAACATCCTGTTTGAAGATTTAGAAGAAAAAGAAATAGAGTTAGTTAAAAAGATATCAGAATTCTCTTCAATGGTTGAAAAAGCCTATGAACAAATGAACCCTTCGATAATTGCAAATTATGCTTATCAGCTTTCTCAAACATTTAATGAGTTCTATCATGAATGTCCAGTTATAGGTTCAGATAAAGAAAAGTTCAGATTAATGTTAGTTGAAGCATTTTCGCAGGTTCTAAAAAATTCTTTAGCTCTTTTAGGAATTGAAACTTTGGAAGAAATGTAATCCGTTTATTGCAATAGCAAAATATTTAAACACATGTTTATTTATTTAAACACATGTTAAATGAATTAACACTATTAAAACCATTTCTAGAGCAACCAGAAAAAGAGTTTAATGTGAGAGAATTTGCGAGATTAAAGAATATTTCTCCAGCAACAGCAAGTAAGCAATTAAAATATTTCCATAAAAGCAAAATTCTTTCTGAGAGAAAAGATAGGGGATTTAATTTTTATAAAGCAGATTTAGAGAGTTTTTATTATAAGGACTTAAAAAAGTTTTATAACATTTTAAAAATAAAAGAATCTGGTTTAATAGAAGAGCTAGATAAATTTTACCTAAATCCAACCATTCTCTTGTTTGGTTCTGTTGCAACTGGTTTAGATACAGATACTAGCGATTTAGATTTAGTGATTATTTCTGAAAAGACTAAAGAATTTATAAATAAAATAAAATTTGAAAAAAAGTTACAAAGACCTCTTCAAATTTTTGTAGTAAATGATTTGAAAGATTTGAATAATAAAAATTTGATTAATAGTGTACTAAATGGCATTGTTATACAAGGGGAAATTAAATGGAATTGAGAGAATGTATAAAAAAAGGTTTTATTAAAAAAACAGTTGTTAATTCTAATCTTATTAATTCTTTAATCCAAATGTCCATGATTAAAGAAAATACAGTTAGAAAGGCGAAATTAGATGAAGAAAACATCTCTGTTTATTTATCAGTAGCTTATGACGCTTTGCGAGAAATTTTAGAATCTCTTTGTATTTCAAAAGGATATAAGGTTGTTTCTCATGTTTGTTTAGGAGAATTGCTTAGAGATTTATTTACTGATTTTAATTATTATGAGTTTAATAGATGTCGCTGGATTAGGAATAGCATTAACTATTATGGAGAAAAAGTAGATTTGGAACAAGGAAAAGAATTAATTAAGAAGATTTTCAAATTAAAAGACGAATGTCTCTTAATGCTTAAAAAATGATATTATCTCCTAAAAACAAAATATTCCTTGCACCAATGGAAGAAGTAAATGATCCTGCATTTAGGCTTCTTTGCAAAAAAGCAGGCGCTGGATTAACATACACTCCTTTAAGTTCTCCACTCAATCCAAACTCCTTAATCTTAGATGATAAACCTGTTCTTCAGATATTTGCAAAAGATACTAAAGGAATAAAAGAATTCATAAAAAAATATGACAAAAAGGTTGCTGGTTGGGATTTTAATTTAGGTTGTCCATCAGATTTAGCAAAAAAACATGGTTTTGGTTCCTATTTAACAGATTTAGAAAAAATTGAATCAATTCTTAAAGAGATGAGAAAAAATACTAAAAAGTCTATTACAATTAAAATAAGGAAGTCTCCAATTGCCTATGGCCTTCTACGATTAGCAGAAAAGTATTGTGATGCAATTGCAATTCATGCAAGAACAAGAGCTCAAGGTTATGCAGGTGAACCAGATTTAGCATGGGCAAAAGAGTTTAAGTCCAAGTCCAAGATTCCTGTTATTTATTCTGGAAGTGTGAATGAACATAATGCAAACGAATTATTAAAAACATTTGATTATATTATGATTGCTCGTGCAGCAATAGGACACCCAGAAATATTTGCAAAACTAACCAACAACAAAAAATTCAATAAATCTTTTAAAGATTATCTCAAATTAGCAAAAAAATATCATCTCCCCTTTAGACAAATTAAATTTCAGGCAATGCAATTTACAAAAGGTGAACGTGGTTCAAGGAAACTAAGAGATAGCATGTATAGAATAAAAACATTAGAGGAATTAAAGAAATTATTTTAAACTTATCTTAAATTTTCTAAGTCCTTCTTTATAAAATATTAACCCTGAAGAAGTCATTCTTTTTTCTTTAATTAATTTCTTTGCATAACTGAGGGTATTTTCACTCCATTTACTATTTTTGTTTCTTTTAACAAATGTTCTAATAAATTTGTCCTCATCTAATCTTTTTATTGTAGTATCAATCCATCCAAAACAAAGGGCTTCTTCAAGTAATTCTTTATGACTAGGGGAGGCTTTTTTAGTATGTTTTTTATTTATAATTAATTCAACTTTTTTTTCTTTAATATGATTTTTGAGAAGCCAGCTTCTAAATTCTTTTTTATCAAATATCTCAATTTGCATATAATATTCTATACACACTTTTATTATAAAATTTTCTTAAAATCAAACGTTGAAAGGATATTTAGAACACAAAAAATAATATAGTAAAATTAAAACTTAGAAGTAATTCATTGTTTTTCCAACTCATCTTATTTAACAACTTTCATGTCTTTCCAAGCAAGTTCAAACAATTGTTCTAATGCTTGAGCAAAGAATTCTGTGTTAATCCAAACTCCAACATCATAATTAGGATGGAACTTCTCATCATCTAAAAGCATAAACATCAATTGATTTGAATCAATTATAATAAATCTTGCTTTCATACTTTGCATATTTCTAACTTCAGCAACTTTGCTTAATCCTTTAGCAACTGCAAGATTATTTTTGTCAATTGGAGCAGCAATTCTTATTTTAACTCCTCTCTTCTTAATCTTCTCAAAACTTGGCATTAAAGCTTCTAATTTTCTATTTAATCCTTCAGCTGTTGTGATAATTGTAACTGTTTTTTCAGCATCTCTTACCATCATATCTATATGATTATACAGATTTTGTCTTCCTTTTACACTTCCAGATAAATCAGAAGGTTCAACAAATTTAATTCCTTTAGTAAATAATCCTGTTAATTCTTCAAGAACTTCATCTTCCTTTAAAACTTCTAATCTTTTTGTTCTTTCTTTAGCATCATTCATTAAGTTTTTCTTAACTCTTTCTACTACTTCTTCTGGTTTCAAAGCAACAAACTTAATAGGTTTTCCTAGTTTCATAAGGATAAATCCTTTCTTTTCTAAGCTTTCAAGAATATCATAAGTTCTTGATCTTGGAACATCTGAAATATTACTTAATTCTCCAGCTGTAGAAGTCCCTCTAGAAAGCAATGCAGTCCAAACCTTTACTTCATAAAGGTTTAAATCAAATATCTTTCTGAGCCTACTTAAAAATTCTTCTCTTACTATCATGTTAATATTTTTATGTTATTTTAGTTTTTAAATATTGCTATCCTGCATTGGTACTAATGAGATGTTATCCCTCACAAGTTTTACATTTCTATAGCAATCTTAATCTCTCTTTCTTTAACTTTAAATGTTTGAATATTTTTAAATTCTCTATTTGTCTTCGCTGAAATGTCTAATTTAGTAGCATTTACCCTTTCGCTTAAAAATTTCTTTTGTTTCTCAAGCATCTTGATTAATTCATCATCTGTAAATATAAATAGTTCTATTTTGTCTAATTTTTGTAGTCCTAAATCTTTCCTAAAGGCTTGAACTTTTCTGGAAATTTCACGAGCATACCCTTCTGCTTCAAGCTCAGGTGTTATCTTGGTGTCAAGGTCTACTTTAAATTCTTTTTCTGATTTTTTGAATTCAATTTTTTTAACATTAAGCTGTTCTTCTAAAATTTTAATTGTTTTTTTGAATTTTTCTGATTCATTTGTGTAAATAACTGCTTTTGCAAGAGGCCATTTTAAGCTAATTTGATTTTGGTCTCTTTCTGCAAGTCCTTTTTCAACTGCTTGCAAGGTTTCTGTAAAGTCAGCTTCCAAAACTAAATCTATCTTTTTTTTATCATACTTTGGCCAAGATGATAAATGTACTGATTCTTCTGAAAAATTAGAATAAACATGTTCTGAGATGTATGGTGCAAAAGGTGCAAGCATTAAAGAAACTTTTTCTAATACTTCTCCAACAATTTCTTTTGTATCTTCTCTGTCTCTAGTTAATCTAATATATCCTCTCGAAAAGTCATTCATAACAAAGTCTAAAATATCTTGAAATGATTTGTCCAAAGTATATTCTTCCAAATCTTTTGTTACTTTCTCAATTAAAGAGTTTAATCTACTTAAAATCCATTTATCTTCTACTTTGAGGGAAGTCTTAGCATCTTTTAGTTGATTATAATAACTATTACAATTATAAAAAATTGTTAAAAAAGGAATAACTTCTTCTTTAATTAATTCATAGGAAAATCTTTTTGAATTTCCAATATCTGTTGTGCAAAATTGTAATCTTACTGCGTCCACTCCAACTTTGTCAATAATTTCCCTTGGTTTAATGATATTTCCTTTAGATTTGGACATTTTTTCTCCTTTTTCGTCAACAACATGGCCTGCGCAAATTACATTTTTATATGCTGGTTTGTCAAATAAAAGAACTCCTAAAACATGCAGAGTATAAAACCATCCCCTAGTTTGATCAATTGCTTCTGCAATAAAATCATAGGGGAATCTCTTTTCAAATTCTTTTTTATTTTCAAAGGGGTAATGGAATTGAGCAAATGAAGCAGAACCAGAATCATACCAGCAATCAATAACGTCTTTTATTCTAGTCATTTCTTTACCACATTTACATCTTAATTTTATACTATCAATCCAAGGTCTATGTAAATCATATTCCTTGAACTTTTTAATAGAATTTTCTCTTAATTCCTCAACACTTCCAATTATTCTTTCTTCTCCACAAGAGCATTTCCAAACAGGCAAGGGAGTTCCCCAGAATTTAAATCTAGATAATGCCCAATCTTTTGCTCCTTCAAGCCACTTCCCAAATCTTCCTTCTTTTATGTGTTCAGGATACCAATTAATTTTTTCATTTGCATTTATTAACTTATTTCTAATCTCACTTACCTTAATGAACCAAGAATTAATTCCATAATATAAAAGAGGCGTATCACATCTCCAGCAAAAAGGGTAAGAGTGTTCTATTTTTTCTACTTTAAATAAAATATGCCTCTTTCTCAAATCTTCAGTAATATCTTTTTCTGCAGATTTAACGAATCTTCCTCTTAAAAATTCTGGAGCAATATCCAAGAATTTTCCATCCTGTCCAACAGTGTGAACTTCTGGTAAACCTGCTTCTTTACCAATTCTATAATCATCTTCTCCATACATTACTGCAGTATGAACAACTCCTGTTCCGTCTTCAGTTGTTACAAAATCTGCTTCAATAACCTTATGAGAATTTTCATTTTGTGTTTCTTTAATATCATAAAGAGGTTCATAGGCTAACCCAACTAGCTTATTTCCTTTAAAATTTTCAATTATTTTATATTCTCCTTTAATTAGATTTAATTTTTCTTTTCCTAAAATTAATTTATCCCCATCTGGAAGTTGAACTTTCACATAATCTATTTTTGAACCAACTGCAAGAGCAACATTTCCTGGAAGAGTCCAAGGAGTTGTTGTCCAAGCCAAGATGTATTCGTCTTTTTTATTCTTAACTTTGAATGCAATATAAACAGAATCTTCTTTTACATCCTTGTAACCCTGAGCAACCTCATGGCTAGATAATGGAGTTCCACATCTAGGACAAAAAGGTACAACTTTATATCCTTCATAAAGCATTTTTTTGTTATAAAGCTCTTTTAAACTCCACCAAACACTTTCAATATAATCATTGTCTAAAGTTCTATAAGGATTTTTTAAATCAATCCAATAACCTAATTCTTCTGTGGAAGAATTCCATTCATCAATATTTGAAAAAACATCTTTTCTACATTCTTCAATAAATTTATCTGCTCCATAAACTTCCACATCTTTTTTAGATGCAAGCTTTAATTTTTTTTCAACTTGTACTTCAACAGGTAATCCATGGCAATCCCATCCTCCCTTACGCGGAACAGAAAATCCATTCATAAACTTATATTTACAAATAATATCCTTGAATGTTCGCATTTCTAAATGATGCAGTCCCGGGGGGGCATTAGCAGTTGGGGGTCCTTCTAAAAAACTAAAAAGAGGCTTCTTAGGATTATCTGAAATTGCTTTCTCAATTTCCTTGCTTTTTTTCTTCCATTCTTTTCTTGCTTCTTCTTCTATTTTTTTAAATTCATACATAGATTCTACATCGGTTTTTTATTATTTAAATATTCCGAGTTAAGACCTTCCATTATCTTTTAGGTCTTTATACCTTATTCATTACAATAATCTTTAAATATTTCTAAATTCAACAAGTTCTATGGCAAACTTAGAAATTGATTTAGTTGCAATAAATATGACTTCTAAGCAATTTGAAGACTTAGCATTTGATTGTGCAAATGATAAACATTGGTGTAAAATGCATCATATTGATTTTGTGAAGCTTTCTTATCCATTGGTAAAAACAGAACTTTATCAAGAATTACTCACTTCAAAGCAATATAAAGAAACTCAATTAATCTAATCTTTTTTTCCTTCAAAATTTTTTAAAACATCCCTTTCCATAAAATGTAATTTTCCAGGGATGATTAGACAGTAAGGTTTTCTAACTCCTGTAAATCTTGAGATTTCTTCAATTGACCTGTAAAGTATTTTCTGATATTTTGTTCCCATTGATTGACAGATAATAAGATTTGTTAATTTAAATTCATGTTTTTTTGCAGCTGTTTTTAATTGGATTATTGCATTTTTTAAATCAAGTCCAATATCAACTAAGATTAAGCTATGCGCTCCAATTGATTGATTTTCTTTTATGATGTCCATAAATGAATCAGGTTCAAAACTTTTTTTCCATGCTGGCATTGATGCAACTTTTCCAAACTTATAAACTTGCAATCCTGTCTCAGCAACAGCATCGAAAATTGAAGCATTATTAAGAATCTTAAATTTTATTCCTACAACTCTGCACTCTTCAATTAAAGCAATATGAGTTGTAGCAGTTAATGGTGAGCCATAAACTAATAATCCAACATCCATTTTTTTTGCTTCATCTACAATTTCAAGACTTTCAACTTTGTTTCTATCAGCTACTATTACTTTTTTCCCAATCATTTCCTCAACCTGATGCGGAGTAAATGGCATATCTATTGTGTATGTTTCAAGATAAAGTCTTTTGCATCTAGCTACTGTTTCAAGTCCTTCTCTACTAATTCCTCGTTCATTTAATCCTAAACCTATTAGATAAAACATGTAAATAAACAGCAAATTTGCTTTATAACTCTTAGCATTTTAGTTAATTTTATTGCTAATTGTAATTACTAAGTGGTTACAAGTAGAAAGATTTATAAATATTCGGATTTCCTTAAAATTATGATCAATTTAACAAATATCTTGCAAAAAGACGAAAAGATTGAGCAAGAAGAGTTTATACAAGGACCTTTTAAATCCGGTTCTTATTCTATTTGGTCAAGAGCATATGAAGAAGAATTAGATAAAAAATATGGAATAACTCTAAAAGACTTAAAAAATGGAGAAAATCACAATTTTTCTAAAACCTCATTATCAAAAAATGTTAGGTTTTTTAATGGTTATGATAATGGCAATTCCGAGATTACAGATTGCATATTGAACAAATATAAAAAAGTGCCTGGTTTTTGTTCAATGATTATTAAAGATGAAAAAGAATTAGAAGAACATGTAAAACAAATTCATGAAGCAAGCTATAGTCATTATGCTATTGGAAAGCAAAACAATTTCGAAGGAAATTTTCCTTATCATTGTTGTGGATATTCTTCTAGAAATTTGCTCTTAAACTTAATGAATATTGGCTATCCAAATGCTTCTTTTTTTTATAACTCTGCTCAGGACCATGCTTATATTGGTTTGCCTTTTGTTATAAATGAAAGAAAAGGATTTATTATAGTTGATCCAACTTCTGACCAACTTTTTAAAAATAAAGATAAAGCTCCAAGAAATAATACTTTTGTGGTGTTTGGGCATAAATGGGAATACATCCCTGATTGGAAATCTGGAGCAAATTTATTTCCTTCACAAAAAGATGGATCTTCTTTTATCAATCTCAACCATTTAAGGCAAATAAATGGAAACATTGGGGAAGAAAGTTTCAATATGGAAGAGTATTTCTCAAGTGTTTTTATAAATCCAGTAGAAGTTTTAATTAAAAATTAATCACTTCTTTGACTTTTTCTGCTTCTTAGTCTTTAAACTTCTAACAGCAACAATTGCCATAAAAAAGAAGCCAAAAAGTAAAAAATCATTTCCAAGAATTAATCCAATAACTCCCCCAATTAGTCCTATAAAAACAACAAGCATAATCCATTCTCTTCCTGCTTCTAATTCTTCTTTAGTGTATTTTGCAAGAAGCTCGCCAATAAAATAACCCATTATTAAAACAAGAATTCCAATAGCCAGTTTTACTAATTCATTCATTATTAATAAAAGAAGAATGAGTTTTTATTTATTTTGTTTTACTTCAACTTCAGGAAAAAGTATTTTTTCAATCTGACTTATTTTTTCTTCTGTTTCTGCAACAATCTCTATGTGATAATTCCTTGCTCTATCCTCATCAATCCAATTTTTTCTAACAGAGATGTTTGTTCCATACAGAAGATATATACTGTGCTCTTGATTTATTTGTTTTAAATAAATAGCTTGTTCATAGATAAATTTTTCAACATTCATTAATCTATTTTCAGAAAAATCTTCAGATAACTCAAATGTCTTTTGATATCCATTTTTTATTTTCTTGATTTTTTCGTTCATGTTTTTTCTATAATTCTTTCGTTTAAAAGTATTTATGTATTAAAAGATAATATAAAAATTTAAAACCTTGATTAATCTTCAATTATTATGCCACAAAAATACCTTATAATAGCCTCAAAACAAGATAAAGCAGGAATAAACATAACAACCAATCTTTCCCAATTCGGAGAATTTAACTTTCATCTTGTAGATGGAGAAATTACTAAAACC
>Ga0172381_10001978_pt1 | contig 23354 bp, 34 predicted proteins | sample Leawel6488metaG_FD_119754 | JGI IMG/M metagenome (GOLD analysis project Ga0172381, IMG submission 119754) | Leachate microbial communities from a municipal landfill in Southern Ontario, Canada - Leachate well 64-88 metaG | ecosystem: Engineered > Solid waste > Landfill > Unclassified | place...
ATATCGCAGCCACCATCGGATGTCTAACTATTTCATTGCTGTGAAAGTGAATTGTTGCTAAACCTTGTACACCACTTAATTTATCAATAATAGTGGTAAATCCCGAATTAGGAATATCACTTTGTGTCGGGTCTCCCGTTATTATCATTTTACTGTTTTCTCCCATACGTGTTAGAAATAAAATTAATTGTTCCATCGTTGCGTTCTGGGCTTCGTCCAAAATACACACAGCATTGTCTAAAGTTCTTCCACGCAGAAAAGCAATCGGCGCAATTTCCAAGCAAGATTGCACCTTTTCCCTATGTACGCCCTCAAGTCCAACTAATTTATTGATAGAATCATATATAGGTGCCATATATGGGTCTACTTTTTCCTGAAAATCGCCCGGCAAAAACCCAAGTTTTTCACCTGCGTCCACAATGGGACGTGTAATAATAATCTTCCGTTTATGCTGCAAACATTCGTTGATAGCAAAAGCTGTTGCTAAATATGTTTTTCCTGTGCCTGCTACACCTGTTAACCATAAAACATCATGCTGGTGAAATAGTCCCCAAGCCAATTTTTGCATTCCATTCTTAAATTCTATGAAAAATTTGTTTCCAGTACATTTTCTTTTTGCCTGTGTTATTGCTTTCGATTTGGACATATTTTCCCTTCTTGATTTCTTAACATAATATATATTCGGCCCATCAATAAAAGAGGCCGGTCTCTTTCGAAACCGGCCTCTGAGTCTTACCCACAGTTGCCACAAGGCTCGGCTGTATTCGACCAACAACTTCGAACGAGCTTGACAAGTCAATAACTGCTCTGGAACTAAAATATAAAATTGTTTTTGATTGCAATTCTACATTAACCATATTGAACATACATCAATGGTCACCACAGGAAAAACAAGACTCTTTTTATTATTTTATCATATCCATCTAGAAAAACAACATTTTTCCAATGCCAATAACAATTTGATAACCACACACTAAATAAGATATGGAATTTAAACAATTTTTAGCCGAGGAAACAAAGAATCTTTCAGACATCAATAAGACATTGAAGAAGCTTCCTAATGAACACCGGAAACTCCTAAAAGGATTTAAATTTAAATTCCAAGGTGATAATACCATCAAAAATGACGATAAGCATGTTGGCATCATCGACACCGAGAAAAAAACTGTCACTATTTCCGCTCCCTATTTTTATCCTAGAGAATGGGTTATGCTCCATGAATTAGGGCACTTAGTTTGGAAATTATTTGTTAATAAAGCTTTACGAAAAAAATGGTCAAATATTGTTAAAAACACCAAAAATAAAATGAAAGACGGCGAGGAAGAGTTGTTTTGTATGGCTTACGCCGGTACGTATGCCAAGCATAAAATTGAAATCCATAACCATCCCGAATGGGAGAGTTTTGTCAAAGCTTTATCAGAATAAACATTTACACCTACTGTCAACAAGAGTATTATGCCATTCTATTCTTTAAAATTTAAAGAGTTCTTATTAGAAATGGAAACTACGCCACAGGAAAAAGACGCTTTGCGCACCATTGTGACAAAGCTCATTGCTAACGATAAACCATGGCTCATCGCTAACAACATCTTAGTTGGTGACAAGGGTGGCTATTGGATACTAAATTATGACTTAAAAGGGCATAATGAATTTAATAAGCTGACTCGTGGTTTAGTCATTCAGAAACCAACGGGGCAATTTAATGACCCCTTAGAATTAATTAAATCATTCCCCTTCACACGATTTTTTAACAAACACGAACAACCCGCCGACCCCGTTGACCTCAGCAATGCTGATATGTTGGAAAAATTAGACGGTTCAATGGTTGGCGTATTCTTTCCAACTAATGACCCTAAAAATCCTGTATGGCACACCAGAAAAATGGTATCCGCACATCAACCAGACATGGACCTCAAAATTACTGGATTTCATGGCACCACCGGAAAGCTTCTGCCTATTATCGGCAGTTATGTTAAAAAATTGCCCTTCACCAAAGAAGATATTTCCATGACATATGTTTTCGAATTCATTCACGAAATGTCTCATGTGTGGACAAAATATGCACCATCTGATTACGGACTCAAATTAATCGGAGCAAGAGAACTAACAACCCATAAAGAACCAACAGAACAAGAACTAGATTCTATCGCAAAACGTCTAGGTGTTGGTCGTCCTAGACGATGGGACTCCGTTGCAGACTTAAAAACCATTGACCAAATGATGAAACAAATGGCTAAAGAAGTTGATGGGTTTGAAGGCTATGTTTTCCGTGACAGAAAAACAGGGAAACGAATCAAACTTAAAGATGAAGATTACATCAAATTTCATCATATGATTGACGAACTACGATACAAAAATTTAGTAATTAAAGTGTTAGAAGGCGATGCCGACGAAATTCTGGCTTACTTCCCGAATGTAAAAGAAAAGGTCGATAAAATACTAATTAAACACGAAGAATTCGTAGATAAAATTGTTCAGAAAATACAAAAATGGCAAGCCCAAAAATTATCCAGACTAGAACTTGTTAACAAACTATTCGGTCGAAAAGGCCAAAAATGGGATGTTCGTACTAATGGACCGACAACAAATATAGCACCAGAAGAACCAAATGCTTTTGCAAGAAGTATGATTCTGGCGAATGTTAACAAAGAAAATACAGCGGAATTAAGACAAAGTGTGGACAAGTCGGTTCGGCAAATAGCTCTTGGACAGGGCACCAATAAGGGCCAACCCAAAGACTATCTCAAGATGGTCGGTGTTTACGAAGACGACGATGACGATGACACTAATCTTGAAGCTTAAACATTAGTTGCAACACCTATCGACTGCGCTATTTGTAATTGTCTTGGAAGCTCAAGTGTGGCCTGTTCCGAAAGTCGTTCATATTCATTAATGTCTAAGCTAAAAATTCTATAATGATGAGCGATAGGATTGGTCATGCATTGAGGATTAAATCCTTGCTGATTTGCTTTTAAGCTTACAATAAATGAATGTCCAATCTGCGGCAGTTTTTCTGGCCACCCTTTAACAGCAGTGAAACATTCCTTTGTCATAAACAACAACCATTCTTGAATAAAATCTACTTTTTGGGCTTGAATCATATAAGACCCCAATTCACACCCTATCATCCCAACCTTCTTAGATTCACTTACATTTATTAATAAATCGAGCCAAGCTGGATTGGTAATAATAACATCGCAATGCATAAAAATATAATACTTTGTATTTTTATCAGCAGCAGCAGCACCCTTGTTACACGCCGCAGACCAATACAAATTCTTTTCATTCCTGATAACCTTAACTTCTTTCTGCTGCTGTAAATCCTCTAAGAAATCCAAGCTATCCTTTGTAGTAGACCCGTTATCGACTACGATAAGCTCATAATTATTATTAAAGCTCGTCACAGCGACGGATTGTAAAGCCATATTTAAATATTCCGGTCGGTCTTTATGCACAATGATAATTGCAATCTGCTCTTCGCTTCCATCATGCAAATTAATCGACAACTCTGGTCTTTCACCTTCAAGTGGATTATGTGGGGTAATATTATCGGTCATAATTAGTCCTCTAATTCTATTTCAAAAGCTCCAACTTCACAAATACAATCTAACGCTCCATGTGGGGTATCTAAACGAATAGTTTTAGCCCTTCCTTGTTCATCAACATATTTATTTTTTAATTCTTTTAAAAGAGCATCGGCTTTCGATGCTTGTGTAAATCCTTTTTCGGTTCTAATGCAAACATATTCACCTTCTATTTGCCTAGCCACCGTTATCACGCAAAAAACGGTTTGACGGTGAACACCATCATTTTTATCAGTTTCCATAAACTAAACTAGTAACCAATTATATAATTATTCCCTAAATTATTTCTTTCTCTGAGAAGGCTACTTAAGACCAACAAATTTTTTTATAAAATTCCAAATAGAAATCCAAAAACCACCTTTAGATTCTGTTTTGTTGTCTACAGCAACATTGCCCACTCCACGATTGTCAGTATTATTGACATCACCTTTATTTTTATTAGTCTGGGTTATATGCATTGTTGACATCTCCTTTATTTTTATTAGTCTGGGTTATATTCATTGTCTCCACTTTATTCAAATTTATATGAACCCCTATGTCGGACCTTTCGTCCTGCTCAACGGCAAAAAGCAAATCTTTTAACGGCTCAATTCCTCCCGGAGAAAAACACCAATCATTGGGCTTACCCATCACAATACAAAATGCCAATTTATGTTCAGTATATTCAATTATCTTGCGTAACTTAAGCATTGTTTCGTTAAAAAAATCTACACTTAAATCATCCACCCCTAATTTGTCACATATTAGCTCTACCTTCAAATTATCCACATTATCCACACTTCCAGCTTCTTGCAAAGATTTAATTAACGCATTCAAAAATTGTGATGTTTTTATCCCACGACGTTGCAATGATGCTATCTCGAACATTTTTACTTTTCCTTTCTAGTCGTCAAACATAATACCACCTTTATAATACACCTTTGCACACAGACCGACAACTAAATTTTCGCTCCATTTAGTCTTTTCTTCCTTGACTTAAAACGAACGACCATACTAGGACATTGGTTCTTCTTCTTGGTTTTCATTGACCCATCGTAATACTTGCCAGCAAGATAATCGAATTCTTTACCTTTCGCCCAAGGATAGAACCTTGCCCTGTAAAACTTCTGATAATCCGCTTCACTAATTTCTAATTTTGCGTCTATCTTTGTAGAGAAAACCCGAACATATTTCTCTTCGTCGTTGCAATTTATATGAATTTTTACATTCATCTTGTTCATAATAAGCTGTAAATCTGTATCGGATGCCACGCTCTTCCGCAGCCTTACAAAAGCGTCTTCCAGCAGGTGCATATTGTTTCTCTCTAACTGGTATTTCGGTAGAAGATTAGGTTGCCTATTTTTCTCTAGTTCTATTTTTTTATTTTCTAGCTCTAGTGCCTTTTGCTTCAGTGTTGGCATGTTCTCCTTACCAATGAAGCGATACATATTAAAAAGCTGCTCATCAACTTGTTTGATTTCCTCCACGATGGCAGAATTCGCCCTCTCCAACGATAAGGAGTATAAATATTCAAAATCGCCACTTGAACGCTCGTCTTTTCGGGCAAATTGATTTATCAGATTTTGCATGGTTACTGTAATATCCGTCTTATAATCCATTAAATTGTAGTCTTGCCAAATAGGTAATCTAAAATAATCGGTCAATATACAGTCCAAGGTGTGAACACCAAATGACATGCAAACATCTTTTCTATTTTGCTTGTATCGTAAGTTCTTCGCCCTAACTCTACAATGAATCTGTTTGCCACCTGAAATAAATTGGCAATCATGAACGTCGTCCCAAATAAAATTGTTTAACCAGTAAGCCGGTTTCTTTTCATAAGACGGCCTACACAGTTTTCGCAGCCCTCGATTTTTTCTAATTTTATTAACTTCTTTTATATTTTCTGTTTGACCACATTCCAATGATAGAACATCCTGTTGTAACTCTGTCCACTCTTCGACCGGCAACAAATCAAATAATGGCTTATCGGGCCTTACCCAGTTTGATTCCGGCACATCATCGTGCCTGCATTTCCCTAATCTAAAAGTTCTATTTCTTTCAAACCCATCTGCCTCTTCTTTGTTTCTAAAGAACATAGTTGGCGAACTTGGCGGCGTAGTTTTTCCAAGGATAGGAAGACCAATACAAACTGGATTGGTAATTAGGTCACGGCATCTATCACTAGTCCAACCACAACCATACGAATCCACGAAATGGATGGATAGTTCATTTGCTAATTGGTTCCAAGTATAGCCAATCCCCAACTTTCTCTGCTCTCGGCACCAGTTAAATACGTACCAAATTACCTTGATTCGTTCCTTGTCGCCAGTTAAGCAAAGTCGCTGAATGTCTTTCGTCTTTTCATGCTTCGGCGGATTCTCATTCCTCACTTCCCCATTGGGCATAATTAGAATATGACGAACTTTTATACCTAGTTTCTTCGCTTTCATCCTACTGATTGTCTCTCGCCAAGTGAAAATGTGATTCCCGAATAAATCTTCTCGCCTTACATCGCAAAGCCAAGGAACATTCGCAGAAGCATAAAGCCCCATTTTCGCCATAGCCTCATGCTTTCCCTTTATTCTCTTTGACAAAGACTCCAATTCGTCTGTGGCAAGAGCAAATAAACAAGTAGTCATAACTCTCTCGGTTATTGTTTCTGGAAAACACATGTCCCAAAGCATATTTGGGGTGAAAATTGAGATTTTATGTGGAATAAAAAACTCGTTTTTCTGCTTTTCCCATAATTCATAAGTGCCAAAACGAGTGGCATCCGAATACCATAGATTAAAACCTTCGGGATGTAAAAAAGAGATTTCCTCCAATTTCTTAAAGGAATCTCTTTCGATACAACCTCTTTTTTGCCCCTTGTCTTCCAGCCAAATGTCGTATTTAACACCTATATTATGGGCTAAGTTGGCCAGTATTTCTTTTTGGCGGTCGCAATCTTGGCTATTGGTCGAAACACGAACGGCAGCGACATTGAACTTCTTTTCTAAGAACTTCTTGTGAGACATATATTTATCCCTCCTTAAAGGTGATAACATATATATACTCACCAACTATTTTTTTCGTCTGTAATCGTAATTACGCAAAAAATAATCATTTTATTATATCCATTCAAACCCATATCGTGGCTGCACATTCATTATAGCCACAGGCTGCTTATTCTTTATTGTCAATTTTTTATGAGTATTATTCATGGCTAAAAATGTAACTCTACATTTTGTAAAACACCAATCCGCCAAGGAAAAAGTCGTAACGGTCAAGCCACTCTGTTTTAACGATGAAATAACTGCTCTGTAATTTGATGGAAGTTTAATAAAAAATCCACAATCAATCTCCACCAATTCGTCTTCACCAAGAATAATAGAGTCACGTTCTCCTAAATTTGCCTTTAAATAAACATTATCCCTACCTTCTGGAATGAAATCAGGACTATCAGCATTTACTTCCGTTCTCACGCTAACAAACGAAGGAGCCGAATAATCCATAACTTGAGATTTAGGAGGCACTACGGTAGCAATTGCCCTAAGTTTTTTCTTTTCGTCAGGCATAACTTAAATTAGTCATTCTTTTTACGTTCTTCTTGAATCCTAGACAAATATTTATGATAACTTTTCCTAAATGTCCCATAAGCACCATCTGGAAATGAAGAAGCAATCTTAATCAAAGCATTTGTAATGTATTCGTCGTGACCTTTTGCTTTAATCCACGCAATTACGTCACTCAATCTGGCCTTTATATACATAGATTTTTGTTTGGGCTTATCTCCCGGTACTCCTATATTAAGATTCAATCTAGTAGGTTCTTGCATCTTTACCCTTCTGCAATATTTTAATTCTCTGATTATTTAAATCAGCAACCATTCCTTCGGTGACGGTTTGTGCTAATGCTAACTTTTTTTTGTCTTTAATAATCTGTATAATGGCTTCAGAAAACGGACTATTTAACTCCGACCCATCGTGCGAATATATCGTATCATTCACAAAATCAATAAATATAACTATTTTTTTCTGTTGATTTGAGTCTTCGCTCCAACTAACACACATAGGCATCAAAGTATTCATCTCAAGAATTGTAATTTCTGGCATGTGGACTCCTAAATATCTATGATAAAAGAGTAGTTATGTTTAGTTTTAAAAAATATATTAAAACAATCGAAGAACAAAACACCATAGGTTACCACAACGATGGACCGGGAGGGGGGTTCAACGCCCCAATGTTACGAAGTGGCGGCAGTTATATCACTAGTGACCAAAGTGGCAGTGAAAGTGACCCGGGGAAAAATTCTATCGGATATCCCCAATTTCTTCCTAGCCTTGATATGACCGTACCACAGGAAGTACCTACCGTTCAAAGAACAGCCAAAATACGGTTAATAGAAAAACATAAAAATCCAATCTTTATTTTTTTAAGTGACGGAACACGTCTTTATTTGACCTATGATGAATTTAAAAGAATAAAAGGTGGCGAACCGAGAATGGGACAAACGATGAAAGTAGTCTTTCAACGAAATCCAAAAGATAAAAATGAAGCCCCCTCTCAAATCCAAAGTATTTGGGTTAAAGATTAAGTTTTGACAGATTTCTTCTGCGCCGAAGTTTCAACCGTGTTCTCAACCATATCTAATTTATTAAGTTTTTGCAAAAGTTGCTTATATTCATCTGATGGCTTTTTTGGAACCACTAATCGCACCATCACCCTCAAATCTCCAACGTCCGTTGCTCGAAATTTTGTAGATTTCAAAATTGGAACCCCGAGACCCTGCAATCTGAAGCTCTTGCCGGATTCTGTCCCGGGAAGTATAGAAAATTCAACCGACTGACCTTGTATTGTAGGCAACAACATCTTATGTCCCAAAACCAATTGGGAATACGTTACAGGAACGGTACAAATTAAATCAAACCCTTTGCGCTCAAAAACTTCATGCTTTGCTACATCAAAACTGACAATTAAATCTCCATTTGGTGCATTTCCATTACCCTGAATACGTAAACTCATTCCACTGTCTATTCCAGCGGGAACTTGTACCGATACTGTTTCCTCTTGTCCTTTAATACTGCCACTTCCATTACATTCATCACATGTTTTAGAAGAAACTTGTCCACTTCCATTACATTGTCCGCACTCCTGACGGATTTCAAACATCGCTTGACGCATCACGGTGAATCCAACTCCTTTACAGTCCGAACAAGCTACCATTTCACTTGCGCCAGTTCCGTTACACTTCTTACATTCCGAAGTACGGGTTATTTTAACATCCTTAACACAACCCATTACGGACTCAACAAATGTTAAAGAAAGTCTAACAAGGATATCTTTAGATTTATTTTTGAATCCGTGAAATCCACCTGAACGCTGTTTAAATGTTCCGTGAAATCCGCCGAAGAATTGAGAAAATATATCTTCAACATTAAAAGGCGAACTTTGAAAATGATTACCCGTAGATTGAAAATAATCGTATTGTTTACGCTGCTCAGGATTACTTAAAACATTATATGCCTCAGCGATTAACTTAAATTGCCCATCGGCATCAGGTGCCTTATTAGTATCTGGATGATATTTTAAGGCACCTTTACGATAAGCCTTTTTAATTTCGTCAACAGTGGCATCTTTGCCAACACCCAATATTTGGTAATAATCTTTATCTTTACTTTTGCTCAATTAACACAGCCTTAATTGCATGTGGTTCGATTAAACCAAGTTCTCGTCCACTCTTAGAAATCCCATCTGGAAGTGGCGTAAAACTACCGGACATAATCACTCTATCACCAACTTTAACACCCCACGCTTCGGCTACACTAGGACCAAGAGATAAAACATAACCCTGCGGTGCGCCTAAATTCATATCATCCGAAACGTGAATTTTACTGCCTAGAATTTCCTGAGCGGTGAGTTTCTCAAAAAGAATCTGAGTCCCCACAGGCTTTGCGTCAATTATTTTTGGTGCCGCCACAAACATTTTTTCGCCAGCCACATCTACGATTTTACTTTGAGCCATAAAAACCCTCTTTCTTTTTCGTTATTAAGTAACAACATTGAAAGAGTAAGGTTTTTATATTTTCATTTCAAAAAATTAATCGTCATCGTCATCTTCATCCTCATCGTCATCATCATCCCACTCTTCGCAGGCTGAAAGCTCTTCGTCCCCCCACTCGTCAGGCGACGGCGGTTCTTCATTATGCGACGGCACCGCCCAACTTAACTCATTTGCTTTTTGCGACGGTGCCCTTAACTCATTTGCCTTTGGAACGACTGCTTTTGGAATAGTTTCCTTAATTGTAATTTTATGTTTATCTAACAACGCCCGAATCACAGATTCTTTTGAGTCAAAATAGCCATACCAGCCTTCATCAAATGCCGACCGCATTAAATCAAGTAGTACCTGCGATTTTATTGATAATGTATCTGCCATATTAGCCCCAATAAGAAAGAAAGTAACACTTGCCGTCTCGTTCACCCATTAATATCGGCGTCAAACACCCTCTTCCAATAAGTTCCATATCAATTGACCTGTAATTATCATTGCGACTAACACCTACAAACTGTACACCGGGCACTATTGCCAGAAAATGGTCGAATATTGGTTTATTGTTTTTCTCAGGCAAGACTTCCAAATAATCAACTATTTTTTGGATTCTAGGCGTAATCAATTTCTTCAAAGTTATTAGTGGATAAACACGAGCGGCGAAGCAAACAGGATAACCATATTTCTTCGGTTTAACATCGTCTGGAATTATCCCATCACTAAATAAAATAACATCTGGCCCCGTTTGACAACTATATAATTTAGTTAAAACTAAAGCCGCATCAGCGATACTCATACGATGAAATCCACAATGAGCCTCTTCCAACGTGGCCTTACACGAATCCAAGGTCTTCATAATAGCTAATTGCATACTACTACAACCCAATTTACGAAATTTCTCGGCTTTTTCAGTCGCTATTTTCTTTTCTTGCTCAAACGTATCATTAAAACGCACAAACATTTTACAACTACATAAATTAGTCGGTCTACTGGGCTTCAATCTAATAGTTTGTATTTTTTTTATCGTTCTGACATCCTGTCGCTCCGAGGGGTCTTTCAACAACCTCACAAAATGCATCCCATTATCAATACCATGCAGATATATTTCGGCATCCTTCAAAATAGCCGAAGATAAATATGGCAATGCCCCCGATAAATTATTTGCCATCATATGTTTAGCTGACTGTAAGGTGTCCATTATTGCTTTGCTTATAACATTTTCCGGCAATATAACAGGCAAATCTGGATGGTCCAAATCCATCTTTGCGACAGTAGAACAAAAAGTCAATCCACGATTACCTAAAACTGCGGAGATTACATCTTGTGAATATTCCTTAATGCGGTCTACAATAGAAGATATGACCGGAGGGTGAGCAGAAGACGCAGAGACTACGACAGCGGGTTCTACCTTGAACATACTTTCGTCTACCAGTTTATTGACTGATTCAACTTCTACATTGCGACTCATTCGCATTCTCCGACTTTATGAAACCGATTTTGTAATTGTACCGATTTAAAGACGTACCTGCAAGGGCAAACTTAAGCAATTGCATCACTTGACGGAGTATCAATAATATGCACCAAAAAACCCTCTTTAGTTTCTGGAAACCGCCTTACCCACTCGATACTTTCGCTCATATCACACCCAAAATCGGCGGGAATAAAACTTGCAGGCGTAAAACTTATATCGCTTATTTCCGTGCTTAGTGCTTCTAGCAGTAGCATTTTTAACAGCTTAAATTCTAAATAAAAACAACCGGGAAGACAAGTGTCTTCTGAATCCCATTCATATACCAATTGCGTATCAGTCAATGTATTAACAATGGTTCCATCTTCCTGTAATAAATCTTCATAAGTAGAAGCAATCTGCCCAATGCCATTCAAAAGTCTAAAAACCTTAAATGAACTGCCCTTTTTCCAAGCCGAAACATCTGTACCGTTATAACCCCGTTCCACTTGCACCAAACTATTATTCTCATCGAAAGCAGTCACCAACATCGTTTCTGGACGGCGGACTCTATCCATTACAATCCTGTCACCGACCATAATTTGTTCGAAACCGATATTATCAGCCAAAGCAAAATAAGTATCAGACGTTGTGATAGCAGTCTTTAACTTGCCTTTAGCCCACATATTAACCTCTAACACTAAAGTTTCATCGCTTAAGTCTAAAGGACCATCACAATCTGTCACAGACACACGAATGTCAGGCTTGGTGTCGTGTCTCTTAATACAAAAATCGGCCATTTCCGAACTACAGCCATTAGTGCTTGTACAAGTGCTATCTGTATTGTAACTATAATAAGAAGTCCCTAATTGTGCCCCGTTCACTGTCATGTAAATATATACTATCCGAAGATACCTTTTTTATCCAAATCCAATATGCGGTCACGCATCCAATTTAAATTTTCTTTAAATTCCACTAAAGTTAGTTTACCTAATTTGGCTATTTCCTTAGCTATATCTTCGTCGGTTTGATTTTGCAAAGACGATTGTTTATCTGACTTTTGAGGAAAATAAACCACTTTTTTTATTCCTTCGGCCACAATCTCTAACATACACTTTTTGCAAGGCATAGCCGTAACATACAAAGTGGCCCCATTCAAACTTCCACGCCGTCTAGCCCACCGCATCGCATTAATCTCTGCGTGTATCATAAAATCATACTTGGCTGGACGACTCCAATCTACGTCGTTGTCGTTAATGCCACGAGGCGGTCCATTAAACCCGAACCCCAAAGGCTCGTTTTCTTCATTAACAACAAATGCTCCAATTTGAGTATGTGGGTCTTTAGAAAAAAATGAACCTATACAAAATACAAGCCCCATATATTTAGCATCACGATTTGGTAGGGGCCTCGGTGGTAATTTCATTTTTATTATTATAACTTATTATTTTATATTACTCCAATATAATAATTCTTTAACAGAAAATTATTTTTACCCACGCCCCCTAGCCTTATGAATTGTGGTTGATTAATTGCAAGAAATTTATATCACATTCGGAAGCAAAAGTATCTTCAAAATGCTTAAGGTCATATTTCTGTTTATTACTCAAATATCTTTTAAGAACACAGATGGGCACTGGTAGCGATTGTCGCCAGTAAGGAGAACCGTCCATCTCTGCGAAGAAAGAAATGCCAACAGACCCGATATTTAAAGTATCACGACATTTAATAATATAACACTGATTTAAACTATCATAGACAGACCCGCCAATCGGTACGCCCTTGTTGGCAGGTATTTTAAGTTTACTATTACGTTCGGGATTCCTACTCACGGCCACGGCTATCACAAACATCGCATGATTAGACCGCACGATATTCAGCTTAGATTTTAAAAGCTGAGCTTCTTTTTCTTCCCTAGTAACTTCCTGAATAGATTCTTGCGACATAATTATTCCCTTAAAAGTCGCAGATTATTCTATCGAATCTTTATCCTTTTTGCCATCTTTTTCCGATTTTTCATCTTTATTTTCATCGGACTTAGGCTTTTTTTCGAGTTTTTCCTTTTCAGGCTCTTTGGCAGGCTCTTTTTTGAGTTGCGACTTCTTTTTATCAAAAACAGATTTTAATTTAGTTAGGTCGTCCTTTAGTGCGTCAACTTCCTTCAACCAAGCATCAATTTCGACATGCTTCGTTACTGGCTTACTTTTTCCCTTGCTTTTTCCGACTTTTCTTTTTTTTTTCGGCTTATCGGGATTACTTTTCTTATACTGACTCAGAACCCACGGCGAGGCCGTAGAATGAGCGTTGACATTGCCCCCTACCGCCGACCAAGGCATCAAACCATATGCTGCTGCTGTTCTGACTCTGGTCGTTGGAGTAGATTCACGCTGAACTAACCAAGTTGAAAAACTTATCATGTAATTATATAGAGATGCTACCGAAAATTCCCCGATTCTATCAACGCAATAGTGCTAAAATCCCCTTCTGTTCTAGCCTTATCGTGCGCAGCTACTAAACGACGAAACAGACGTTTCATTTTACGTAAATATCTAGACGTAACATAACAACCCGTATGGTCTACAAACTTAGTCGTTTTACCGAAAGACAAATAATACCGCACAAATAATTTTTGTGTATCTGTATGAAAATATTTGTACAAATACCGCTGTTCTTTAGATAAATCACCATCTAAAAATTCGCCCGATATTAACCTCAAATCCATATGTTAATTTAGCGTTGTCACAAATAATTACGAAGCACTAGCTACAATTTTATTCGGGGGTGGGGTAATGCCGTAACATAATTCTAGTGCCATCAAAACCAAGCCTGCCGCAAAATACTTTGGCACACCTGTTTCGTGACACTCTCGCAAAAGCTTAATTACAATATAAATATCGGTCTCAGTTGTTTTCTCTTCGGGGGGGACATTAATTCCCCGAATACCTCCGACATGTTCGATGAGCCAGTAAGCCCGATGCACCCCATCACACACGTTGTAATCCATAACCATATCAACGTATGCGGGAGAGTATAACACAACTTTGGGAATTGACCCACCATAATGCATTTGCTTATTCTGGAAAAACTGGTTTATCCAGAACTTTGCTTGCTGCTCATCATTTTGTTCCCGTTGAAGAAACTCGCCCACCAACGTGTCGTCTTCTTCAACGAACTCGTCTGCATCGAATTCTACATCTACGTCTACATCTACGTCTACGTCTAATAACCCGTCTTCTTCAAAAACATTGACCATTGTAAATCTCCTTCTTCACATGGCCTTCTTCCTGAAATTTCCCGATGCCGCCACCAAACTAAGACATGCTTCAGGCACTATACAATTGAGGTTTGGTACTGTCAAAGAGAAAAAGGACGAAGCACCATTTTTTTAATCGTGGTCATATCCTTGTTCGATATATTTCAAAATCGGGTATCCCGCACAATTATCGCCCAAAGCCATTCCGCCAATAGCCGTAGGGTCTAAGCCTTTTTTCAAACATAGCAAAACATACGCATCCACCTTATCGTCTATTCTGTTCTTTTCGGCTTTTTTGTGTTTCAGACAAACCCATTTAGTGTAATCATTTCTGTCCTGCTGAACATAACGACAAGTAAGAACACCGGCTAGGTGACCGACCAAACAAACGTCCTGAATATGTTTATGACTCAGCATGCTCCCTCCCATCAAATAAAGTTAGTTGCAATACCAACATCAGAAATAAGAATTCCCTGTTGGTGGTCAATTTCGTGCTGTATTACCACCGCTTTGAACTTCTCTACGTAAGTATCTATTTCCGATAAAACAAGTTTTCCGCCCTGCGATTCCAATTGTTTACCTTTTAATCGAATTTTTTTAAACCTGTCTAATTTATATCGTTCTCTGCCGCCAGAAAGCGTCAAACAACCCTCTATAGACAGTGTTTTGGCACCAACCCCCTCATAAGAACAATTCACAAAAAAATCGTAAATCTCTTTTTTTATCTTAACAATAAATAACTGCCAAGGGATGCCGAGTTGTACCGCAGACAAACCAATACCATTGGCAGTTTCACAAATTTGTTTCATTAATAAACCAAGCTTATAAATTTCTAACAAATTATCTTCTGGAATCGGCTGTGCTTGCACCTTGGCTTCTTCTGGCAAAACAATTTTTAACTTATCGAAATTCATTTTATGGTTTAGTCACTATTTTTTTTACAATGGCTTCCATCTTCGCCGTCAACCAGTCCCGTAAACCTGTTTCATCATGTTTAAGCTCTACTGGTATTTTCAAAATCACCGGAATTTCATTGCCTTCTTGCACGACCAAAGGAAGACACTTGTCCACCAATGTTCTTATTAATTCAGAAACAGATTTACCTGTGTTTTTAGCAGAAACTTTTAATAAGTCCTGCATCTCTGACTTAACTGATAAACTCATAATAATAGATTTTTCTGACATTTAATTATCCTCTACCAAAATGTTCACGCCATTTGGTTTGTAATTCTTCGCTGTGGAGTATTTCTGTTTTTCTTCTAGCCAAAGCTGCTTCTTTTTCTTTCCTTCTTCGTTTTTGTCCCTTACTCTCGTAAGACTTCTTACGGTTATAATCGGTCAAAACACCTGTTTCATTTACCAAACGTTTGAAAGCGGCAAGCATGCCCTTAAATGCTTTATCTTTATCAAATTCAGAAGCATTTCTATTCAGTAATTTAAGTTCAACTTTTACGCCCATCTATAATCTCCTATATGTGCGGGATTTTTATAAATCGCATCCCGAATTTCTTTTTTTTCAATTGCTTGACCATTGCATATGGTACTATTTCATGTGATTCAGACGTAGCAAGAAGCCTATCTTTGTCAAAATTTTTATAAACATTTTCTAACTTAGTCTTAATAACATCAAATAAACTACTCTGCCAGCCATCATACCCGCTCGTTATTAATTTCGCAAATGAAAAAATATATTCTTTATAAATTTTGTCGCCACACAAATAATCTAATTCATATTCTTTTATATCATTATATTTTGTTCTTTCATCACAAACAATATACGGACATCTGGCCAATATGGCATATCGTGAAATACCAGAAAAAACATCTAAAACACAACCAGTGGCTCTCATAGCACTTAAAACATTAATGATATTGTTATCCGTAACATATAAACAATCCCCCGTAAATATTGGCGACAAATCATATGTTAATGCTGTATTCCATACCACCGGCGTAAAATGATTAGAAAGTAAAAAACTGACAAGCTGTTTCCAAAAATCAATACCGACCTTGACCTTTCCTAACTTTCCTTGTCCCCATTTATAAATATATTTAACGGGATATAAAAAAACCTTTCTATCTTCTCGTTGAGCTAGCAATCTGTTAAAATCATTCCCTAAAACCACAGAAGACGGTAAAACTGGCTTAAAACACTTGATGTGCTTAAACCTATCTAAAAAATCCTGTGTTAGCCCTTTATCATAAAACTTTGTTAAATCAGAAGTTTGAATTATTTCTTCAAAAAAATAATTCAAACTTCTTTCTAACGTCATCATATGCGAACAATTAAAGCCGACCGTGCTTGACATGTGAGTGAACATATCAGAATTTACAGACCAATATTCATTAACATAGGGGAAAAGGTCGCCAAATCCCGGCCAAGAACACAAAACAAAATATTTAGACCCTTTGACTTCTTCTCTATATCTTTTTAACAACAGAGAAGACATAATCATTAATGACCGCATATCCCCAAAAAACGGCAGTATGCACACATTGTCCATCGACGCTGGCACTTGGGCGTCATCAAATCGGTTGCGTGTCAGCCCACATTTATTAGCAGCATTTTTCAAAATGGTAACTGTATTAAGCATTTTTATTTTATCCCAAAAATACGAACGGCATAATTGTTTCGCATAATTTGCAGTGCCGTCACCACATTTTCTTCACATAAATCATTAAAATCAAAAAATTCCATTTCACGAATCGCTCTCTCTGTCAATTTCAAACAATAATCATTATTTTCATACATGTTTTTAAAATGGGCAATTACCAATTTATTAGGAGCGAAGTCACACAAATTACGTCTTAATCCTTCTTGTCCTATACCATAAACTTGGTCAGGACTCTCAAATAACAAATAAGGAACGCCCATCATTCCTGCCAAACGAGTCGAAGCTGTCCAATATTGTACGGTAAATTTTAACTGCTTGATAATGGCCAACGTCAATTCCAAATTTCTAGATTCCGGCATTCTAGAAAAATCAACGATATGGTCAACAGGGCAAGGTTGTACTGTGGCTTTTTCCCCTAACCAAATCGGATTATACCCCATTTTTTCAAGTAATAAAATTAACCTCTCATAAAACTCAGGCGTTAAATTCCTACCATAACAAGCTCTACCTCTGGCAAATATACCTATCGGATTATCTTTCAAATAAAATTTGGCTTTTTCCATCATTTCATTCGAAGGCAACGGCAATCTAACAACCTTTCTTTTAGCCTCAATCATATTCCCAAAAATAGACTTGCGACTTTCAGTCTCTTCACAATCTGGGCACTGCTTCAAATCCGGCGGATAAAATTTTCCACATTTCTTACACTTATTTCCAACGGCATATTGCCCCAAATAAGCAGATGGGCAAACCACCCCTTTAGATGTCAAAGAACCTTCAATTAAACTTAAATTCCTAGAATGATGATGAAAGGCCGCTGCTCCGGTTTTATTACGCAGCCACATATGCTCTTCCTTAAGCTCCCAAAATTCATCTGCCAGATGTTTGTAGAAATAATCCCGGCCATACCATCCAACTATAATAATATATTTATCGGGATGTTCTTCTAGAAGATAAGGCACACAATAATTCACCCCTAGCGTTTCACACCCAAATTCAGAAAAACAACAAATAATAAGAATCTTAGACGGGTCAATAGGTTTGGGCTTTTTAGTAAATTTAAAGACATTAAAATCAATTTTTGTGATTTTTTCTTCTGGTTCTCTTGTAGCGTGAGGTTTAACAATCACTGACACAATTATCCTTTCATTCTAAACATTTTAGCTTCCATGCCACATTTGGGACATTTAAATTTACGTGGTTTTCCACATGTTTTACAACTATTTCTAAGTTCAATTAAATGAGTTAGCTCGGACTGAACGCCCGAACTTTTTTCACTCCAATTACAGTAACGACAGCTAATCAAAAAAACCTTGGGTAGCATATCGCTTTAGTAGAGTAAAAAATTAATGATTTCTATTCAGGCTCTCGAATCATTTGATTCGAAAGCTTTTCAGACTGTAAAAGATATGGTTTACGAACAAAACCAAATTTTTGATAAAATTTGATAAGTTGCCTTTTATCTAAAGCATCGTCTAGTTTGCCGAAAGGCTTGGCACCTAATTGCATCTTTACTTTATGTTTATCTGCCAACTGCGTTAACAGATTCATGGCACGAGTTCCAGCCCCTTGGTTTCTTTCAACAGCCAGTATACTATTGAGTCTTATCATGCCATCAAATATAGATATTTCAAATACGGCACTATTATCTTTGAGAACAATTTCACGAGGATTATAAGGATTACGGTAACCTAGCGTTAAGGCATCATCCATAAATGCCTGTAATGCGGGCGAAGAACTGTTGTTTGCAAACGCCTTAAACGTCTCCATTTTATACCCGGAATTAATCGCCTTGCGGGGCCACTTCATGACCCTTATCTAAAGCATCACTGAATTCATCAATTTTCTTTTTCAACTCAGTAATTTGAACATCTAAATTGGCATTACTTTTACCTAAGCCCTCAAGAGAATTTAACTTATCTTTTAAATTATGCAAATCATCTTTAAGTTCTTCCAACTCCACAATATCTTCGGGAGTAAAAGTAACACCCATAGAATTAGATATCGGCTCTTGGTCTGGGCCGGTTGTGCCTTGACGAATTGGATTCGGGGCTTGAGCGATAGCTTTAGCTATGCCCATTCTCTCGCCATTATCAGCAGACCCTTCAGTAATTGGAACCTGTTCTGTAGCTTGTTGCAAGTCGTTCCAATACTTGGCATCTGCGTCCGAAACATCTTCTGTCGGACTATTATTTACTAAACCAAAAAAACTACCGCTGGCTGTTTGACTAGAAGGGCAAGCTGGTTTAGGGGCATCTTTAAACACACCCTCTTCCTGTGCTTTGTCCCACATTACGGCCCAATTTTCCAACGTATCCTTAAATTCTCGAAATTTGTCTTTGTCTTCCATAAAACTATATATCAAATTGAAATTATATTTCTAATATAACCTTAGAGGAAATAAAATGGCATATATCATATCTGACCTTCACATGGGAGCAAAAGGCACAAGAGATAGTTTTACAAAAAGAAAAGAACAATTCTCCCAATTCTTAGATTTTGTCGGAACAACCAATGAGCTTATTATCTTAGGTGACCTTTTTGAGGGCTGGAAACTTAATTTAGGACACTCTCTGCAAGCCAACAAATATCTTTTAGACAAAATGGCAAAAATGAACATTATTTATGTACCGGGCAATCACGACTCTCAAATACAGCCAATGGCCGAGGCAGGACTGTTGAGACACCCATTCTTCTCAAAAATCAGCAACCCATTCACAAAAACATATCAAAATAAAACATTCTATTTCTGCCACGGTCATAATTTCGATACGGCGAACAGCCCCACGCACCCCGGCATTGGAGAAATCCTCTCTATTGCCACAGGCATATTTGAGGACAAATTGGGTTCACCTATATTAAAAAATGGCAAAAATATTGAAGAAATATTGGTTAAATATGCCGAAAAATTTTTAAAATACTGGAATTTCTTCTTTCGTTTATTTTCCCCATTACCAAAAATAGACCCAAAAGTATCTTTAACTTATTTGCAAAGCGGCACAAGCTTCGGCCAAAATATAATTGCCATATACGATTTTATGAAGAAAAATAAGCTAGATTATTTGGTGGCTGGTCATATTCATCGGATAGGATTTTTTAAAGATTGGTATTGCAATACAGGTTCTTGGATTGACCTACATAATGAATTCGTTATAATAGACGACAAAACTGGACATATTGACCTTTACAATTGGGACAATGGACGACCTGTCTTGATTCCAAGCGGAGAAATTCAAACATACAATGTACGATTGGCAAAATTATTTCTGAGCTAAAAATTTCATACAAGTATCTTGAATTTCCATGTGAGAAACCGGCAACTGCTGATGAATATTTTTGAACCCTAAAGTCTCCAAAGTCCATTTCATTTGAACAGGGGTATAAAGAAAATAATGTGTATTGCCCTTTTCCCATGGTCTTCCATAAAAATGACCATACAAAGCAATTCTTTCAGCTTCCGTAGTCGCTTCAACGAATTTTTTACAAGTCGCTAATAAATCAGGAGTTTCTATTACCAACCAACCACCAGACTTAAGAACCCGCTTCCACTCTGCCAGTATCGCAAATGCCTCATGAAAATGAAAATGTTCAATTAAGTGCGAACTATAAATTTCATCAGCCACATCATTATCATAAAATAATTTCTTAACATCACACTGAACATCGGCCTTATCGTTATATAAATCAACATTCACATAACCATCTAAAACGACATCCCCACATCCTAAATGCAGCCTCATTTTTTATCTTTCTTATTAAATTTGGCTGAGGGTTTTGCAATCATATCTTTTTCGTCAATTTTCATTTGACCGGGACAAGGTAATATGTCTCCACTTTGCTTGTGGGTTTCTTTCATGGCTAAAACAGCCATTCGCATTAAAGACATTAAATCCGGCTTATATGAGGCTTCTTTCCAAGACAACAGCTTCTCCTTGGCTTCCTCAATTTTTTTAGAATTCTTAGTCTCTTCTGCTATTTCGATTTCAGCTTCGGCGAGAATAACGTTCTTAACACACTCCGTGTATTTCAATCGTTCTTCACGCATCATATTGGCTAATTCAGGATAATCTAAAATTGTCTCATCAGATGCTTCCGCCATGTGACCGATAGCTAAAAACCTATGTTCAGAATAACCCATCTCTGCTTCAGACATCAACGGTATAGCTTGGCTTATGTGCTTAATAAAGCACATGAGACACGAATCTCTCATAACTACTCCTTTACCACCTTAGTTTCCATCACAACACCATCGGCTATCTCAGAAGTAAAAAACTTGTCCATATCCACTATTGAAACCTTTGTCCAATGCTTATCAGGGTCATCTTCTTGCTTAGGGAAATACTCTGGCAGCGTGTAGAAATACATATGGGCAGTAAACTTATATGGCTTTTTACATACTTCATCAATAGACATACCACTTAATAAATCTGTAAGAATTTCTTCAAGCACTCTCATCGAATCCTTGTAAGAAGCACAAAAAATCTTTCGCATTATTTGTAAAGCGGCGGGCATTATATTATCTTTTTTGGCATACATCAATTGAACTAAGTTTTTCTTTTCGGTTCCTTCAATTAATTCTGCTGTTGTACTGTAACAAACAATAATCTGCCCTTTTTGCGGAGCATGCATTCTAACATCAAAAAAATATTGATTAAAATTATCAACATCAATAATAACTTCTTCATTCCCCTTGACTTTTTCATCTATGTTAACTTCTACTATTTTTTCAGGATTCATTAGTTTCTCCTATTCAACAACAATTAATTCTTGTTGTGGTACAATTTTTAAAGCGGGTTTAATTTTTTCCATCTGTGCGGCGTTTGGCCAATCTAATACCACCAATCTGCCATCTAATTCTTTCCTCTCTGGGACTATCTTATGCCTAAGTTGTTTGGGAGGACTATCAAAGGTGTAACTATGGAACCCGGGACCGGGACGCTCAACCTTAAGCCGCAACAAATTGCCGCCTAATTGGTCGTCCCACTTTTCAAATTCTTCTTTAAATCTATTATAATCTTCTTCCCATACCGTAATGCTATTTTGCTTGCCTGCCGCATCCTCTACTTTAACAACATAGTATTTTGTGCCTTTTTTTGATGTTTTTTCTACAGGGGGCTTACAAACTTGAGCTTCTATCGGCAACACTATATTAGCCTCATCTTCAAACCCATCAAATGTACAACCACCTTTATAATTAGGACTATATTCGATAATGTGGTCCCAAACAAACCCATAATATTGTTGTTCGGCCATTTGAGGCAAACTTTCACACAAAGCCTTGGCTTTCTCGTCTCCTATCTTCCCAACCGGATTAAACGCCTCAAAAGTAATATCTTTATCTTCAGATTCTTTCTTCGCAAATCCTTCTATATTCTTCTTGTATTTCTTTAATAATTTCCAAGCGTCACTTAAATTTTCGGGACTAATTATTTCAGTAACGACCACGTTTTTAAAACCATCTTCTATTTCTAAATGTTCTCTCCAATCCTCGATTATTTCTTCTGTCTTAGATTTATAATCAGGCTGAATCAAAAATCTCATTTCATCGACAAGTCCTTGTCTTGACTTTGCATTTCTTGCATTTCTACTTTCACGTTTCTTGCTGGCGTCTTTATAATACTCATAAAATTCCTGCAACGTCAATCGGTCAGCATCGTTGAATATGCCAAGAGCTATAAATGGCTTTAATACCTTGGCGTCAGTTCCAAATTTCCTCAAGAAATCGGCAAACGAAGCATAAGGTTGGTTATCGACTATTTTTTTTGCGATTTCTTGTCCAATTCCCTTTATATTGGAAAACCCCATGTATATTTCACCATCAACTATCTGGAAATCCCAACCTGATTTATTGATGTCTACACGTTTTACCTTCACCCCACACTTCGCTGCCTCAAGCTTATATTCTTTTAATTTTTCACCTTTACCTTCGCACCGTAAAGTAGCCGCAAAAAATTCCAACGGATAATAAACTTTCAGCCACAACAATCTAGCTGCCGTATAAGAGTACACACAGGCGTGAGATAAATTAAACCCATAACCACTAAAACTTAGAACTTGGTCCCATAATATTTGTATTTTCTCGTCATCCCACTCCAAATTCTTTTGCCCGTTTTCTACAAATGGGTCTTTGTAAACTTTAAAACCGGCCTCTTTTTTCTTTGAGATGGCTTTGCGAGCTTTCTCACAAAAAGCCAAAGGAATGTTGCCGACTTTGTTTAATACCCGCATTACCTGTTCTTGAAAAATCATTAATCCGTATGTTTTATCTAAAATAGGTTGCAATAAAGGATGAATTTCATAAACCTCTTCCATCTTTTTGCGACGACAATACACATCGTGGACCCCTACTTTTAAAATTGCAGGTCTATAGATTGCATTATAAGCCACCAAGTCATCAAAACTAGTGACGCCGCCCTTCTTCAGCAACTCACGCATTCCATCC
>Ga0172381_10001979_pt1 | contig 23354 bp, 42 predicted proteins | sample Leawel6488metaG_FD_119754 | JGI IMG/M metagenome (GOLD analysis project Ga0172381, IMG submission 119754) | Leachate microbial communities from a municipal landfill in Southern Ontario, Canada - Leachate well 64-88 metaG | ecosystem: Engineered > Solid waste > Landfill > Unclassified | place...
AAAATTGAAATTGCACTTCTAAAACAAATATTAGAAATGGAGCCTGATGTTCCCAAAACCAAAAATACTGAAAAGAACTGAAATGGAAAGAGCAACGCACCGTATCAAAGAAATAGACGAAACGCTTCAAAGATATGGGGATGATATCCGAGTAATAAAACCTGATCGAAAGAAAAATCTTATCGCTGAGCGTGACGACTTACTCCAGAAGATAAAAACAGGTGAAATTAAATGATCAGAGAACCAATGACAAATTTGGTTGGATTAAAAGCACTTGCTTATAACCTTGAAACCGGAACATTTATAAGCCCCGCTCGTCCTGAATTCGTTTGGAGCCCTGGGGGACTTCAAATGAGCGAATGCAAAAAATGTGGAAATGATCCTCGACCAGAATGTACTTGCGGATTATATGTCACTTTTGATGTAAATATTGCTCTTGAATATATTGGATTTTCTCCAATCTCGCCCATCTTTCTTGTTGAAGCGAGTGGCACTACCCACATTTATTCTGATGGTTTTCGATCAAGAGAATTAACAGTTCATGCAGTGGCACCAAATTCTGACGATGCCTGGTCAAAATTAGCCGCAAGTCAAGCAGGAGATTACTTTGGTGTGCCTATTCAAGAACTTGAAACACTCCTTATTGCTATGGATATTCACAATATCAAACAACAATTTTTTGATCCTTGGACAGTAAGATCGTCTGTTTTAGGAAAATTATCGATTGAAGAATTAAATATTTTCATGAGCCAAACGTTGAAAAAAAATGAAACAGATTAAGCAAATTAAGCAGAAACAAATGGTACAACACCTTGCCGGATGTGGTTTGCGAAGACAAGGTAAGGTCTACATGTATTCAGACATGAAAAAACATCTTGAAAAATATCCATTCGGTTACTTTCTTTATGATCCACCAATTCTTATTGAAGATCCTGCAAATTGGGGAATTTGTCCCCAGGGGATCAGTTACATTTTCAAAGATGGTGTTTATCATGCGGTTGATTGGATTGGAGTAAATAACTATCCAAATGCTTCAGATATTCTCGAAGAAGCATTTCAAATTGGTGGATCAGGGCTGGTTCCTCTTAACCTGCAGTTGGATAAACTGACCATGGGAAAATCACGGAGATTGCTTGTTCACCCTCATGGATGGTTGCAAAACAATCAACCATACAAAAGAGAATATCAAAAACTTCCACAAGTTCCGGAGTGTTTTCGTCCAATTGGAAGTAGACAACACAAGAAACCTTCCGTGAACGAACCCTGTGCATCGTTACATTGGCAAACAGTTGAGGGTGGAAATGCAATTTCAGAACGATATGTACAACGAACTGTTGGAAGTACAACTTATAATGCCGTATCTCCCTTAATAAACGAAAAGCCAGTGTTTTCTCTTGCTATAATAGGATGGCTTCCTATTGACGAACTTCATATTGTGAATTCAGAAGACAAATCTGATCTTGATAAAGCTCTGGATTTATTGAAAAACCTTACATCTGATATGCCAATATTCCTTACAAATTGCTAATGAAAAAAAAACGTCATTTTTATAAATTCAAAAAAACAAGTGGACGAATTAAATTCTATTGGGTAAGATTTTGTGGTTACAAAAAATGAATTACAACATTGGAAATACAATCAAAATTTGTCGAGTAATAAAAGGTGTTTCTCAAAAAGACCTAGCAAAGATGTCTGATGTTACGTCAGGCTTTCTCTCATTACTTGAAAGTGATCAAAGAGATATTACTTATGGAACTCTTCAAAATATCGCAAGAGGATTAGGAATGAAAACAAGTGATCTTGTAAAATGTTCTGAAACAGGAGTCTTTGATTCCGAAGTTCTGAAAGGAGATCTTCATGGGTGAAAATTCGGGAATATTGTGGACGGATGATACATTCAACGCCTGGTGGGGATGTACTCAAATAAGTCCAGCTTGTGATAATTGTTATGCAAAAACCTGGGCTGAGCGATTTGGCTTCAAGGATCTTTGGGGTGGAACTAAAAGAAGATATTTTGGAGATAAACATTGGAACGAACCCTTAAGGTGGAATCGAGAAGCCGAGAAAGAAGGAAAACCACATCGGGTTTTTGGTGATTCGATGTATGACTTTGCTGAATTTCGATATTCAAGAATGCCAACAGAAATGCAGTCAACGGTTCGTAGACTTTTTGATTTTATTGATCAAACCCCGTATCTTGATTGGTTGTTACTTACAAAACGCCCAGAAAATCTTCCCGGAGTTCTTCCTGGAAAATGGTTATTTCACGCACCTCACAATCTTCGGATTGGAGTAACCGTAGAGAATCAAAAATACTTATCAAGGGTTAAAAAACTTCTTGAACACTGGAAAGGTAAGAACTTTGTCAGTATTGAACCAATGCTTGGTCCGGTAGATATTTCTGAATACGCAACTCGAAGATGGCAAACCCTTGAAGAAAGAAGTCCGTCTGGAAAAATGCTATTTAAGTGTTCTGTGTGCGGAAGAATTTCTCAAACTCCTGACAAAGAATGCAAAACAGGATTAGATCCTAACGAAAGCAAACATTGTTCTCAACATCGATCTATCGATTGGGTTATTGCTGGATGCGAATCAGGTAATAATGCAAGAGACACATATTCTCTTTGGCTTCGATTACTTCAGTTAAAGTGTGAAAGAAACAAAATTCCATTTTTCTTGAAGCAAATGATGGTCGATGGAAAACTTGTTAAAGCGCCATTCTTAAACGGAAAACAATATCTGGAATTTCCGCCGTGTTAACCTTATATAATCTTCCGTGTTATGAAGCAACTGCACATGTTCAAAACAAAAGTGTAGATTTGGTTTTAACAGATCCTCCTTATGATTGGGATGATGAATTGAAAAAAGTTCATCATGAAGAACTTGTGAGAATTTGCCGTGGAGCAATAATTGTTTTTTGTCCACCTGAGAACTTATGGCAACCAAAATGCGATCAGACTCTGTTTTGGATAAAACCGATCTCCACAAAAAACACCAGTAAATCTTATTCCAGATTCGTTGAAATTATCCAGGTGTGGAATGGTACAATTTGGAATAGTGATGGTCACTGGTCACAATATACTAATGTTTTTTACGATCTAGTCGACAGCAAAATTCATCCTTTCAAAAAGCCAGATTCAATGGTTTTGCGTTTATTGCGAAATCACTCTCACCCAGGAAATACGGTATTTGATGGTTTTTTTGGAAGTGGAACTGTCCCTCGATTGTGCGAAAACACTGACCGAAATTGTATTGCAAGTGAAATAGACGAAGACCTATTTTCAGAATTTCAAACTTATGCCAATGCGATAAAGAGTAGAAAATGAACAACCAACCGTTTCAAATACCAATTCACAATCTGTCTTCCGACTCAAAACAAAGTTTAAGAAAAATTCCATTAAGCGATCTTCCGCCAGATGAAGTTCTTTTGTCAGACGCGCCTTCTCGTGAACTGATTGAAGATATTGGAATTCGTGGTCAACAAGATCCAATTTCAGTAACTCTTGATCAAAATGGAAAATATTTGGTAATTGCAGGTCGAAGACGCATAAAAGCATTACGCATTCTTTTATCTGCAAGTCCAGAAGCAGTTAAAACAGTAAGTGCTATTGTTTTTACTGACATTGATCAAACAAGTGCTTTGAATATGGCGGCAGTTGAAAATAATCTGCGTAGTGAAAATCCACTTACGGATCTCCAGGCTATCGCAAATCTAATGGATCGGAATCCGGGAATTTCTCTCGCTGAAATTTCAAGGCAAACCGGAATACCTATCGCTAGAGTCAAGAAAAGACTCAAACTCGTTAACCTTGCTCCTGAAATCAAACAAGCTGTGATCGACAATAAAATCACAACAAACGTTGCTGAAAACATTGCTAAAATGGGACCTGGAAAACAAAGTGAATTAGTGAATCTTTATATTCAAAAGGGAAAACTCTCTCAGGAAGACGTAATTAATTCTCAACGAGTAACAGTTCAAGCAAACGTGAATTCTTTATTGCCAACTTTTCAGGACGTAAGTGTTCTTACTGATGAAGTTGAAGGATATGTTCTCTTACATCCCAACGGAAGACTATCAATGTTAATTCGTGATCTTGACAACGCAAATACACAGGCAGAGTTGGAAGAAGATGCTGTTTTGTGTAAGGTTATCAAACTGTAATTTTTCCATATAATTAAAAAACATTTGGAGATATAAATGTCAAAAAATCCAGTAACACCATTTACCATTGTTAATCAAGTAAGAGGTGGAAATTATAATGGTTCCCATCATGCTTCTGGAAAAATACGTGCGCCAAGAAGTATTCAACGAGGACCTTCGGAAGAAAGAGATTTGTTAATTCAAGATTGGATCCAGGATCTTTCAAAAGAAGATTACACAACTCTTGAAAATCTCGCAACTGAATTTGTTGAAAATCTTCATAAAAGAAAAAGGGGAAATGGAACATTGATCGGAGTTAAATCTGCAATGGCGTTTTTGGTTCTTCTTGCTCTCCACGATGTTTAAAAGGATAAACCATGACTCAAAAAAAGCGCAATGAAATTGTACTTGGGAAGACTATGAGGAACATGGGTTACTACGTGCATAAGTTTGGTGATGTGCGATATGCCTATTGTCCTCACTGTGAAAAAACGTTTCCTCTTCCAAAGGCTGAAAAGAAGCCTGACTTCTTGATCGCCATCGTCTATCGATTTATCGAAGCAAAAGGCGCTGGTGATTCTTGGGCATTCGCTGATGATTTCAGACCAAATCAAGTTGAGTTCATGGATGCGAATGATCTTCGCTCGTGGATATTCGTTGAGATTGGTGAAGGGAATGCTCCTGCAGGAAAACGTTCGTTTCTTATTCCTTGGAACAAGTGGAAGGAAATATCGGCTGGTATTCAGTCAAGAGGATTCAAATCAATCCTCTTCAAAAAAACAGATCGATCAAGAGTACCGTGTCTTGATGATATGACTTTGATGCACCCATTTGAACTCGTTTGGGAAAAAGGCACTTGGGTCGTTCCTGAACGTCATGAATGGAATGGCGGCGAAGAGATTCCGTTTTAGTAAAGGATAATCATGGCTGAATCTATACTTCCTCCAAAAATCGATCCAAATGTAGTTCCTGATTGGGTAATTAAAAGTTACCAAGGAATGGAAAAAGATATTGAATTGTGGCTTGTAAGTTACTACTTCTGGAAAAGCTGGGACGGAAAAGAAGGAACTCTTGATACAGCAAAATCAAAAGCCAGGGCAGTAGCAGAAGCAAAATTCAAAAGTTTATCTCAAACCAACGCTCTCAAACAAGCTTCCGACAAATCCGAAATGCTTCAGTGGTATGAAGCGAATAAGACCGGATGGTACAAAATGGTGGCTGAGATCGAAGATGTAAAAGAATTAATGAGCCATATTTTACAAGATGAAAGAGACAAGAATCCAACAAGTAGTGCTGTTTACGACTTGGATTTTATTTTAAATACTCTTATTCCTGCATGTGAAGCAAATGGAATACCAAAGGAAATGATCATCTGTATTCCAAAAAACATGACAAAGGCAAAATGGGGTGTTTCTACAATGAGGAAAATTCTTGCAAACGACGGTCCCAAAATGCGAGAAAATCTCACAAAAGTTATTGAGGCAATTGTCGATAAGAACCAAACCGCAGATGTGTTTAGGACCGAAACACTTCCGAAAATTATGGGAAGCGAAGCGCCAAAAACACTTCCTCCGGCACAAGCTAATGTGTGTTTACTTCCTGATGGACGAGAAGTGATCATCATAACAAGTGATTCTGCTCATACAAGAGCAATTCAAATGTCAACAAAATCTATCGTTGCCGGATTTGGTTATACAGATCCGGCTTATTTATTAACTGAACTTGGCAATATCGTAAAACCAAAAGCAACCCAACGAAAAAGATACAAGGCAGATTCTTTTGATGTTCTTCAGGAAAGCCATGATGGGGGTGTGTATCTTCCAACAAAAGAATCATTTAAAGATATGGCTATTGTCGAATATTTGAAACACAGATTTTATATTCAACGTCACGGAACACAAAAACTTATTGTAGAAGAACTTGGGTTTACCTATGATCTTCAAACATTTGCAAAAACACTTGGATACACAACCAATCAAGATGCCTTTAACGCATTACTTAAATTATATTCTCCGGCAATGGTAGAAATTCAAACGGCATTACCGCTGGAGGGATTTGCAATTACGGATTTAAAAATCGATTTACTCAATATTGAGGTCGGAAGACCTGCGTACTATCTTTACTTAGAGCTAGATTTCGGACTTTAAATGACAACTACCACCTCTTATGTAATCGTAGACGATAAAACCAATTTTCCTATTGAGGTATGTTTTTCAGAAGACTATGCAGAGGAACGAATAAAAACACTTCGCAATTTAAATGGCTTTCTTGGACCCAGGCATAGTTTTCGGGTTGTGTCTACTGCTTGTGAAGACATAACTCATTTTGTTAGATATTCATTAAGCAAAGAACTTGCTTCTGAAGTTATTGAAAAAGAAACAATCTCTAAAGGAGACACTTTGGGAAATTTGTTGCAGATGTTAAATTCTCTCAATACCAGTTTTGTTGATTACGTAAGAAGTTTCTGTAAAGGAAAAACACATATTGATGTTGTTCGTGAAAAAAACAATATCGCAAAAGTAATTAGTCAACTTATTTTTGAAAAGGAGTAAAGTGGATCTAAATGTTGTTGATGGTTTTGTGCTTTGCGATTCCGAATATGGACATCCTTTCGAAGTCCTTCTTTCTCAAGAAGATGCAAATCAAAGAGCAGAAGAGCTTGGAAAAGAAAAAGGATATAAATTTGTTGTGAAACCAATTGGTGTCCAAAGTCCGGTTCAAGTAATCCTCAATATTGTTGGAGAAGAAAATCTCGAGAAGTTTGAAGATCGTATTTTTTATGATGCTCCAGGAAAGTTAATTCAAGGATGCATTGATCTTTGTGGATTAGATATGTTCAGAGAAGTAAAAAGACTTGTTGACGGAAAATCGAAAGTAACTTGTATCGTAGATGGTAAAGTAATCCAAGTTTTGTTAAAGGACATAGAATGTTCGATCCCTTGTTAACCCCATTTATGGTTGTCGTTATTGGTATTGTGTTAATTATTGTATGGATTAAAGAATCTCGTGCCAAACACAAATAAATGTGTTTACCGAAATCCTGTAAGCAATCCAGAAGACCCAAACGACACAGTTATTTTCTGTATGAAACCACGAAAAATGTGGAATGAATGTACGAATTGCGTATTGACAACTGAACAAATATTCGGTATTATAAATACATCTTCAAAGGAGATAATTCAATGGAATCAAAATCAAAAGAACCGTTCGACAATAGCGACAATGGGGAAGGTCCAGCGCTAGAGATTATTGAAAGAGCTCAAATCACCATTAACTCAAAAAGTGATCTTGAAGCATTCTTTACCTTATCAACAACCGAAGATCGCCTTAAGGCTTTAACAGTTTTGTATTCTGGAAAAGTTCCTCAATACGCAATTCGAAAACATCCAGGAGCCCAAGGAAAAACTTTTTCCTACGTTGATCATGTTTGGGTAACTGAATTACTTCGAGAAGCCTTTGGTCCATTCTGGAGTTTTAAGGCTCTGGAAGCTGTAATTGAGGAAGATGGAACTGCTTCAGCACGAAGTGAATTATCAGTAAGGTTTCCCATGCCAAACGGATCTGTTTTCGAGAATTCATTTATTGAAATGGGCGCCTGTCTTACAACAACTGGAATGTCTCTTGCAAACAGAAAATTGTCCGCAGTAAGTAAGTCTCTGGTTCGTTGTGCATTCAGAATGTTCGGGGTTGGTCAAGAATTTTACAACACAATCGATATGGAAAGTATGACCAACGAACAAGCCTGGGACATTATCGCTTTGTACATATCCAAAAACGGAAAATATATCAAAGAAGAAGAAGTTGTTGAGTATTGTAAAGCAAATAAGATCACTGGCGATAAGACCGCAGCATTTTTTGAAGAGATATATGGTTTTGTTGGTCTTACTGTTGCTCAAAGAAAGATGAAAGAAAAGATTGCAAAATGACCGGAACAAGTCATCCTCTTGAAAGACAAATTTATGTAAGTAATGCCGAAATAAAATTCCGTTTACCTGCAGACCAGATAAAAGGAATCATTGAAGATGAATTTGGTGGTTTTGACCCAAAACTGACTTCGCAATATGATGAACGATTGGCTTTAGTTCGTTCTCAAAGACCAATGCCACTTGCAAACGAGAAAGAACGTATTCCAGATTTTATTCCTGATGCCAAGTGTCCTATTTGCGGATCAAGAATCAGACACAATTATCGTTGGAAATCCAAAAATAAAGAAATGCAACCCTTTAGTTGCGAGAGAACAGAAATTTCTCATTACCTTGAATGGAGAACTGGAATTATTGCACAACGATTTAAAGAACATTATCAAAAACATCCCGATTCTTTATCTCTTGCAGGTTCTTGTCCAAATGAAACATTGGGAGATCAGGAAAATGCTTGACATGCTTGATTTTGCGATTGTTGCAGATAAGTTTATGACCAAAGGAACAACAGTTCTCTCTCGTGGAGAAGTTTATATTTGTGTTTGGGCAATGTTGGTTCCCGGAAGTATTATTCCAAATGCGCCAATAGACGAACTTGAAAGTATATCGATGTTTCTGAAGGAAGAAGGTTATTATGCCAAAGCAGGAAAAAGACCAAAACATTTTAAGGCTGTTGTCGCAGATTTACCTTGACTCAATGAATTTCGAAAGTCAGTGGGATTTTCCAGATGGTCAGTTTGCGATAATGAACTTTGCTGGTAGAGGAATGAAATCTATCCTAGAAAGCGAGGAAAAACAAAAACTTCACCAATTGAAAAGAAAATCTAGTTTTTCTGTTGACGACTTATCAAAACTTGTTGTTTTCCTTATTCTACATGCAATGCAAATTGGTAGAATGGTTAATGACATCAGGGAAGAAGAAAAACGTCAAAGAATTGATTGGTATGAAAGGGTAATCGAGGAGGACTCAAATGAAAAACAATAGGCTTTTTACAGCAGTAGAAAAGGAACACGCAAATCCTTTTGACAAAACTGTTTCCAACGAACCGGTTTATGTTCCTGAAGGAGAAGAATTTGGTGATTCAATTGGAAAAACCAAACGTCCGAAATGGCAAACAGCAAGTACGAAGTTTCAAGTAAATATGCTTACCGCCGTTGGAAGGAAATATTACCAAACTCACAATGAACGTTCTGCTGTGATCGCAATTGAAAAGTCCGCAGTAAGCTTAACTGGTGGATTAATTTCAATTTACCCTGTCGAATGGGTTGATCAGTGTATTGAATGGGCAAAGAAGAAACGCCGTGATGGTACTCCAATCAACTTATTGGCACTCGTGAACCTGATTAACAACGCTGATCGAAAAGCAGAATTCATTTCTGCATGGAAACGAAAGAATCCAGAAATTGTAATTCGTCAATCAACAGAGGAAGATGTAACCGTTGAAGAAGAACCAGAAAAATCTCGCTTCGATTTCAGTTAAGGATTAAATGAACAACGTATTAACGATTCATGGGCAAGAATCCATATCTGTAATAAATTCCTGGAGAGCCTGGAGCAAGATACTCTCCAAGAGAAGTTTTTCTTCTGTAAATCTTCATTTAAACGAAAATGGTTTTTGTGAAGATTGTAATAATCGCGGTTGGATCAATGAATCAACCTATGGAAAGATACGGTGCATTTGCAATCTCAAAAAACAGGAAGTTTATCTTGAGGAAACAAAAAGGAATTTCGAAAGTGTTTCTCAAAAAAGAACTCTTGATGAATTTCTTCCCTGGGGAGATGCACAAAACAAAAGTGACATTATTTATGTTAAAAAGGAAGTTGAGAAGTGGATTGCAAACCCAACAACCTGGCTAACAATGGTCGGAAATAATGGTTGCGGAAAGACTCTTATCTTACATGCTATAAACAATCTATTCTCTCCGTGGTCACTTTATTTATCTTTCCCGGATCTTGAACAATTATATTTTGAGTCAATGAATGATGAAGATGATGGTGCATTGAATGCCTTGATTGATCGTATTTCAAGACATCCTATCGTTTTATTTGATGATATTGGCGCAGACCACGGAAGCAAATTTGCAAAATCCACAACTCAAAAGATATTGGATTTTCGTTATCGTGCGTATGAAGAATTCCCCACTGTAATAACAACAAATCTTGGGAGAACACCGTTGAGAGCATACGATATGAGATTGGGAGATCGCATTTTTGATGAAAACCAAAATACAATCATCGACTTCAAAATAAAATCTCTCCGTGCTGAACAAAAGCAGGGGTTAAGATGAGTCAGACTATCAACTCTAAAGACCTTGCAAAACTTTGGATGGAAACCCAAAGGAATAAACACGAGCATCCAGAACTTTACAAATTGAAATCAACAGGACTTCTAGCGCTAGATTATGCGCTTGGCGGTGGATTGGAACCTGGGCAGTTTGTTTTAGTTGGTGGTGCTCAAAAATCCGGAAAAACAACACTTCTTTCGTGCATGACAGAATCACTTGCAAAACAAAACATGAAAGTTTTATTTCTTTCTGGAGAAATGACCACTTTACAAACAGCAAATCTCTTCTTTTCTCGTATGGCAAGAATTGATCGAACCAGAATCCGAGCTGTTAATCTTGACAATGATGATTGGGTAAAACTTGATCGCATTGCAGAGCAGTTTTCAAAATTTGGGATCTGGTGGAACCATGGCTTCTCTACCATTCAAGATATTGACGACATTGTAGTTGGTGTTGAAAAGGCAACCGGAGAAGCGTTTGATGCAATCGTGGTTGACTATATTCAACTTATGGAAGCACCAGAAATAAAAGGCAAGGGTAATCGTGTTCAAGAAATTGAATACATATCACGAAATTTGAAAAGGAGATCGATCAATATACACGGAAAACCAATCTTACTTATTGCCGCAACTCAAATGAATAGGCAGTCCATTCGAGGAAGTCTTTATGACGCAAATTCGTTTCTTGGTTCTGGCTCTCTTGAAAGAGATATGGATGTTGGAATGATCATTCATAGTGTTGTAGATCCAATTACACATTTTGAAGATAAGTACCAAAAAGAAATTGTGATTGTTGGATCTCGAGAAACCGGAAACAACGATGGTCGACCAATCAAGACTTTCTACAATGGAACAATTGCCCTGATCGAAGACGCTGAGGGTGAAGTAAGCCCCGTAAATATGAAAAACAGATTCTAATCTAACAAGGAGATTATCGTGAGTAATAAAACATTGTTGTTGACAGGTGGAGCAGGATTTATTGGACATCACACAGTTGAACACATTCTAAAAAACACTGATTGGAATATTGTTGTCCTGGATGGTTTGAACTACGCCGGGAACCTAAACTATATCAATGATATCTTGATCATGAAAAAAGAAGACTTTGTAAAACGTGTTCACATTGTGTTCCACGATCTCAAAGCTTCTATTTCAGATCAAATTCTGCATAACCTTGAACACTATGGAAAAATTGATTACGTAATTCACATGGCGGCTGAATCTCATGTAGATAATTCAATTGCCAATCCAGTACCATTTGTTATGTCAAATGTTGTTGGAACCATGAACATGCTCGAAGCTGTGAAGAAAATGGGAACAATCCAGAAATATATCCAGATCTCCACGGACGAAGTTTATGGTCCATCTGTCGCCGGACATCTTCATAAAGAAGGTGAACCACATAAGCCAGGCAACCCATATTCTGCGAGTAAGGCTGGTGCAGAAGATTTGGCATTTGCTTATTACAACACCTATGGTCTTCCAATCATCATCACCAACACAATGAACAATTTTGGTGAACGTCAAAATCCAGAAAAGTTCGTACCAAAAGTAATGAAAGCAATTTTAACCGGAGATCCAGTAATTGCTCACTGTAAAAAAGTGAATGGATCCGTGGTAGACATTTCTTCACGTTGTTGGCTTCATGCTCGTAATCATTCCGATGCTTTACTTTTCTTGTTGAAAAACGGTACTGCAGGAGAACGATACAACGTAACTGGCGATCTTCACAATGTTGTTGAAATGATCAATTTTATTGGTAGTTTTATGGGTAAGAATCCAGGTGATTACAATATCGTTTATGAAGATTTCCACTCGTTCCGAAAAGGTCACGATATGCATTATGGACTTGACGGAATCAAATTGGCTTCAATGGGTTGGAAACCTCCAGTACCCTTCCTTGAATCACTTCAAAAAATGGTTCAATGGACTATAGAACGCAAGGAATGGTTAGGACTTTAAATGAATGAACAAACAACGTCTAATATAAACGAACCAGCAGACTATACCGATCACACATTTCCTCTTATTGGAGTACTTTTCTCAATACGTGCAGACATCGTAATCATGTATTTTGACGTAGTTCAATATTCAATGGATGGGCCCGATAAAAGTCTGTTATTGAGAGTAATTTCAAATTCAGAAGAAGAAGCCATAAAACAGGTTTCTGACAATGGATTTGAGATTAAACATTATTGGCACTTTCACCAAGAATTAGAGCAACTTGAGTCCGATGCTTTGATTTCTATGGGGAAGAATGGAATTTCACTTATTACGAAGGAGAATCCTTATGAGGGACCAAATCGATCACAAGGACCTAATGATTTTAAAACAATTTCACAATAATCCAGCAACTTCTATTCGTGAAATTTGCGATCTGATCTTAATTCGTGCTCCTTCTGCAGTTATGTATCGTCTGGAGAAACTTGAAGGATTGGAATTGCTTGATCCTCCCCCGGCAAAAGGGATGCACAGATCAAGAAAGATTACCGAAAAAGGAACCCTTCTACTTCAAAGTCAAAGGTTGATTGATGCAAACTGATCTTGATGCGCTTCGTCTTGTTTTGGCAAAAGAACATTCTTTTACTCCTGAAAGAAGATATTTGCGTATCGGACATTCCGATATGATTCCCCTTCTTATCCACTTTGGAAATTTCTTTCAGAGTAAGAACAGATATTACAACCAACATCAAAAAGATTTTATCCGGCATCAAATTGTTAGTTGTATTATTGAAAAACAGATCGATTCTTTTTACGAATTAACCTATTGGCAAGTAGTCTCCATATCAAAATTTCTATCTAATCTAAACGAGGAAGAAAATGGCAAAGGATCAGAATTTCTCAACTACATTGAGTCTATTGCGTAGAGAACTCAAGTACAACATATATTTTGAACGTAAGCCAGATGGTGGGTATTTATCTCCGTTTTGCCCAATATGCCAAAAAGGTTTCATTGGTGTTGAGCCTGAAATGCACGAAGTGTTTATTACTAAGGGGCATGTTCAGGGATGCAAAGATGAAGTCAAACTGAAAATAAATGTCCGTGAAAACGTTGTTCTTCTTCATGGTGGTGCTTGTCATTTAAAAGCACAACACACTGAGGAAGGAAAAATACTGTGCGCAGAACAAATTCTTCGATATGAAGGTTATCAACAGGTTCTTGAATTCCTGCAACACATGGATTCGTTCCTGAAAGTTAAAGATCATCAGAAATATTTGATTCTCGAGGTGGCGAATGACTCCTACAAGCAAAAGTCTTCAAAATGAAGATTGGGATGAAGGTGACATTATTATCAAGGGTGGAAAAAACATACCCAAGAATTATTCGGCAACTGCAGAAGAAATTGAAGCGGTACGAAGATTGCTTCTTATCCCGATTACCGAATTTAATCAAAAAAGACTTGTTCAACCAACGTTTCTTGAACACACAGCTTGTATAAACTGTTCTCAAAGTCACATTTGTGAACAACGAGTTCGATTACGTTTGCCAGTGGTTTGCGAACAACCTTATAAAGCAGACGAGTTGTTTTTGGGAAGATATACCGAGGAAAAACTTAAAGAGTTGCATATTGTGGAGTAATTCATGGAAATAAAATTCAACTCCACGGTCGACACTCCAGATGGCAAGGGTTATGCAGTTGGATATGATCCTGACAAAAAAGAGATTGTTGTTTCACTGATCGCATCAGGAACTCATAAATGGTTCAAAGAAAAAGATGTAACTCTAACGATAGAGAAAGGAAAAGAAGATGCCATTCGTACCCACAGAACCAGAAAGAAAAAATGATCTTGTTTATTTTGATGATGTTGAGTCTTCAGATGGTTGGGTAGGTCATACCACCGGGAAATCAATCTCAACATTGAAATCAGATATTGTTTCTGCAATTTCAAGATTAGGTGGACTCGTGTCTGCATTTATTCCTGGAGAAGCGAATATCACACATGGAATACAAACAATTAAACGGTTTGGTTATCGCATTGAATATTCAATTGAAACTCCTGATCACAAACTCGTTTATGGAAAAATTGAAATAGTTGCATTGCCTATTCGAGATTCACCATCACTTCGAAGATCCGAAACTACCCGAAGAGACAAGTCAATGCGAATGGCTTTGTATATGGCTTGTAAAGCAATTGAAGGATGGTGGTATCTTGAGAAACTTTCACCTGGATACATGGCTTTGATGCCGTTTATGCTTTATGACCAAAACAGAACCGTATCCCAGGCATGGCATGAAGATAATATCGAAAAAGCATTACCCGCACCCAAAGACGGAGATGTGGTCGATGGGGAATTCAAAGAGGTAGAAAAATGACTTTCAAACCATCGAAATACCAGCAAGCTATCTATAACTGGATAAAAGAAAATAAAAGTCGAGCTCTTGTTGTTGAAGCATGTGCTGGATCTGGAAAAACCACAACTATTGTTGAAGCGTTAAGTATTATTCCTTCTGACAAAGACGTTCTGTTTGTTGCTTTCAACACTCACATTGCAGATGAACTGAATAGGCGAACCCCTGACAATGTTACTGCATTAACTTATCACAAAGTTGGACTTCGAGCGATCATGGCAAACGTTGGTCGTGTCGACATCAAAGATTATAAATTAAGTAACATGTACAAATATCTATTTCCAGAAGCCCCAACTCTTTATTCTTCCATGAGGACCTTGGTTTCATTGACAAAAGCAACTTTGATCGAACCAAAAGATGAACTCCTTGAAGAACTTTGCTTCAGGCATGATATTGATATGCTTGATGATCCTGGATATTTGTTTTCAATTGTTCGAACCATGATTGCCGAAACTGCAAAACGACCAAATGTTGTTGACTTTGACGATATGTGTTGGTTACCAGTCGTTCTTGATTATCCAATGAAAAAATTTGATTATGTGTTTGTTGATGAAGCACAAGACACCAACAAATCACAAATCGAACTTGCCCTGAGAAGCGTGAAGCCGGACGGTCGAATTATTGCCGTTGGTGATCGTAATCAATCTATTTATGGTTTTCGTGGTGCCGATGTTGATGCAATTCCAAATCTTATTTCTGGATTGAAAGCTGACACATTGCCCTTGTCAATAACTTATCGATGTCCAAAATCTCACGTAAAACAATGTAATGAACTATTCCCGGATATTCCTATTGAATGTGCTCCTGGGGCAAAACAGGGTCACATTGGGAAAATGTCAGAAGACGAATTTCTTGATCTCGTTCAACAAGGCGACATTGTTTTGTGCAGATGTAATGCACCGTTGGTTTCTCCTGCCTTTAAATTGATCAGAAAAGGAAGAAAAGTTTCAATTAAGGGTCGTGAGATCGGTACGAATTTGATCTCAATGATCGAAAAAGCCGGAGTCACTGACATTGACAATCTTTACCCAATGTTGAACGAGTATTGCAATAAAGAGATCCAGAAATTCTCTTTAAAGCATAAAGAAATGTCAATCCAAAATGTTGAAGATAAACGAGATACCATTTTCGCTATTGCAAAAGAAGTTCATTCTCTCGAAGATCTGAAACAAAAGATTGCCAGCATTTTTGCAGATACGATTCCTGATATCACATTTTCTTCTGTCCACAAAGCAAAAGGGCTTGAAGCAGACAACGTTTTTATTATCAATCGTGAACTTATGCCACACCCAAAAGCAAAACTGGATTGGGAGAAGATCCAGGAGCAAAATATCATGTACGTTGCTTTTACTCGGGCAAAGAATTCTCTCACTTTTGTAAATATTGAAAGGTAAAACCATGAATAAAATATTTGATTTCTTTCAGTGGTTATGGGATTTATTGCCAACGGTTCAATGTGTTATGTGTTTTCAATGGTTCCCAAAAAAGAAAACAGATACGCATCCAATTTCTACCGGGGCGTTAGTTCCTGTCTGTAATGAATGTTGGGACAAATACACAAAGTTTACTGGTGAGAAATGAACAACGATTATTCAAAAATAATATCCATGGCTGAGAAATACAGTAAAAATTGGAGAAGTCGATCAGATTGGTATTGGCTTTATCGATTATTACAAGAAGTGTTTGAGTTAGTTGGGGTGATGTTGAAAATTCATAAACACACCCAGGAACTCGAACTTACTCAAATTGCTTCAATTTGTGCAAACTGGTTAAATAAAAACAAAACCAATTATCGTGATGTTCTTGGTATTAAATGTTCAGTTCATATGCATCTGAATGTACGTCAATTTATCACAAGACCATTAAGTCATTATCCAAAAGGGTTGTTCACAAAAGACGATGGATCTCCAATGACAAATCGAGAAGCAAGGGAAGCGCTTCTTGATGAACTTCAGCAGGGACATGTTGTAATTCCATGTGGAAAGTGTGACAACTTTGATTATTCTGGAGTTGGGTGTTTAGGACATCCAGTGAAAGACGAAGATGAAAAAAAATAAGTTTTCGCAAAAAGAAATTGAAAAATATCGTAATACGATATGGGTTATGGGAGTTGTTCCGAATTCTTTGTTTCTTGAATCCCTCGAGGAAATAGAAAAACTTCGATATGCAATCACTTCGTGGAAAAAAGAAGAAAAAATTAACAACTCGCTTATAAAAAAGTTGCGAGAAAGAGTGTTGGAATTCAGAAAAGTAATTGAAGATGTTCTTGAATGTCCATACCACCTTGATGAAGCAACTATTCCTAAAAATGGAATTGATTCTGCTCCGGCGCAAGTTGTTGGAATAATGAGTATGTGTATTTTGAAATATCGTGCCATGAAAAAAGTTATGAATGGAAGACTTAAATGAACATGATTTTTTTGTTGTTGAGGATTAATCGATGTCGATATTGTGATTATTATGATCCATCGACTGGTTGGTGCTTTTTCTGTTTGTTTGGAGGGTTGAACGATGAAACTTGAAGAAATGACCAGAGAAGAAAGGTCTTTGCTTTTATATCTTGAAAGTTGTTCGGTTGATTATGCAGGTCTTGTTCATTGTCAAAAAGTAAACGAGGACGATATTACTATTTTGAAAAAATGGGATGAATCCGGTTTTGTTTCATGGAGCAGAATTACGTTTAACAGTCTGCAATTATTGATTGATAAACACAGAACGACACTTGTTCGATTATCTGAAGAAGCCTGGGCTCTTGCACACCAAGAACGCAGAAACAGATCTATACGTATGGCTTCTCAGGTGCCATATTGTAATTTGATCACTACCAAAACAAAGAACGCAATATTTGTGGAGGGGCCCAATGAAAATTCTTCGTGAGAAAAACGGACTTGCAATTTCAGTACATAGTAGTAAGGAAACAAAGGATAGAAACAATATCAAGCGATATGGAATAATGATCGTTACTCAAAAAATGGATGGTTTTGGTGTAACTTTCAAAAACGGAGAAAAATATCATAAACAAGAAACAGAGTTGAGTATTGATTTTGGTTATTACTCCATTATGTTTACGAGGTACAGATGAAAGCACTCTCTCTTTTACAACCTTGGGCTTCCTTGGTTGCTTTAGGAGCAAAACAATTTGAAACTCGATCCTGGGCAACTTCCTATCGTGGAGATCTGGCTATTCATGCAAGTAAAAGTCAAAAAAGCATGGATCTCGTTTATGAAATACCAGATATGCGAAACGTTTTTGAATTTCTTCCAAAAGAAACAATTCCTTTCGGAAAGATAATTGCTATTGTCAGATTAGTTGAGTGTATAAAAATACCATCACCAGATAAAGTTGTTTGTGGTTTTTATATGCAACCAAATGGATTAATCAACAATTATCAAGTTCCTCCTGGTGGGGCAGAAAAAAGTTTTGGCGATTACACTCCTGGAAGATACGCCTGGATTTTTTCAAACATTCGTCAGATAAAACCAATTTCCGTAAAGGGTTCTCTTGGTTTATGGGAGTGGAATCAAGATGAAGCAACGTAAAAAAATATTGCGTGTTTTGTGGCTTGCCATTCAGGATGCCAAAGATTATGAAAATTCATTAATCGATGCCTGGAATGGTAATAAAAAAGAATCTGCAGTTAAGGAGGCGATAAAAAACGTAAAAGAATTCAACGAACTTCAAAAATTGTTTTTTGGTAATCAAAGATCAATTCGTGATGCTTCAGCAGAAAACGCAAAAACGATTGATATTTTCACTTTATTACAAAAAAAGGAAATTCCAAAATGATTACTGTAACATGCGATAATTGTCATGAACCTGTTGCACAATTTGGGTACAATTTGTTTCAAATAAAATATACAATTGTAAATACGGAAAAGAATGCGAGGGAACAAAGAATAATAGAGAAACAATATTGTGACAGATGTACTCCAGTTGTAATCAAAACAATCGAATCTATTCTACAAGGAGAAGTCAAATGAATATCTATGCGTATGGTGATGGGGGAGTATCAGAGGAAGTAAGATTGAGATATCCATTGTCTCAAATGATCGCTTCAAAAGATTTTGATTATATTCTCCATACCGGAACGATCAAAGAAGGTTCAAGACTTCCACTTGATAAAGATGGAATTTATATCTTTTCTCGTCCCATGGCAACCTTGAATGCTGCAATTCTCAGTCTTAAACAATCTGGTGCAAAAATAATTATTGATGTTGACGATAACTTTTGGGCAATTCCGAAAAGCCATGTTGGATATACTGCAGTTGGTCCAGGATCAAAAAACATCATTGCTCTCGAAATGGTTCTTCCTTTGGCTGATGTTGTAACCGTATCAACTTCTCCACTGGCTGAATATTTCAAATATCGAAAATTCATTGAAAATCCAGTAGTGATTCCTAATGTGTGTAATTCACATAACCAATATAATTGTTTTCCGCGAAGAAAATCAAAATATGTTCGGTATGGTTTTAGTGGAACGATCACGCATCGGGAAGACTTTAAGGTTATCGTAAAGCCAATGATGCAATTTTTGAAAGAACAACCACTCGCACAAATCGCAATTGGATGTGATCCTGAGATTTATCGATTCTTCCGATTGGTTCCAGAACAACAAAAAATCTTTGTGCCAAGTTATCCCTATAAATATTATCCTGCCCAGTTAAGTTTCTTTGATCTTATGCTTATTCCATTGGTTAAAGATACTTTCAATCACGGAAAAAGCGACATAAAGATTCTTGATTCCATTGTCAATGGAAAACCATTCATTGCAAGTAATGTTTATCCATATATGCCATATAAAGATTCTGGTGCCGGGATCGTAATTGATAATGATGAAACAAGTTGGTACAACGCCTTAAACACAATGTTTTCTGAAGAAAGCCGAAAGCGATTCTCTAGCGCTGGACTTGAACTTGCAAAACAACATCATGTTAATACCTCTGCCGAAACGTGGAAATCTATTATCAGCGAATTGAGGACAAAATGAATGTAGTCTTTTTATATGCAGATCGACAAAAGGAATGGAATAGTTCTCACTGGAGATCTTATTTGCCATCCACTTTTTTGCGCCGTTTTGAAAACTGCGAAACGGAAATGATGCCCATTGATGATCTTCTAAATCCACAAACAATTCCAGTTCTGGAAAAAGCAGACATCATTTATATTGAGAGATTGGTATCAAACCAAATCTATACTTCTCTCGAGTACTGGCGTCTTCGTGGGAAAAAGATCATTTTTGATATGGACGACTCTTACAAAAATATTCCCCCTGGATTCGGAGCCTATGATTTTTGGATAAATGGGGTCATGGGAAAGGGTGAAACAAGATTCACAATTCCCTATGCCCCAATTGAACAACTTGACTGGTACACAAAATTGATGGACGCAATTTCTTCTCCCTCAAAACTGATCCTTGATGATTGGAAAGAGTTCAATGAAAATCGACTCTGGATTCCAAACTTTATCGATCAGGATCTTTATCAACAAATTCCAAAAAGAGAAGGAAAGATTACTATCGGTTGGGGTGGTGGCGCAAATCACTTTCCTTGTTGGTATGATAGTGGTCTTCTTACCGCTTTCAGACGGGTTTATGTAAAATACAAATCCAGAATTCAGCTAATGATCGTTTCTCGTGATGAATTTCTTGCATACAAACTTCGGGAATTCAAACCGATTGTTGTGAAAGCGGATCGACTTACTTACCCAGGAGAAATGTTCAAATTTGATATTGGGCTGGCTCCAGGGGCTGGTCAGTATGATCGTAGAAGGTCTTGGTTGAAAATTGCAGAATATTCAGCCAGTGCAATTCCGTGGTTGGCAAGTGAATTGGATCCATATAAAGAGCATAAAATTAATGGGTCTATGCTTGTTGAAAATAAACCCCGGGAATGGGAAGAAGCTCTATCAGAAATGATTGAAAATTATCCTGCACATCGAGCAACAATGAAAAAACATTATCCTGATGCAATGAAGATGTTTTCAATACAGGAAAATCACAAATTCCTATTTGATCAGTTCCATAGTGTTTTGGAGCAATAAAATGCCGTCACAACCTCAAATGTTTATGCAACCTGACAACCCAAGTGATGTTGTATATACTCCCAAAAGGGTTGCTGTCGATCTCGTAAATACATTCAAACCAACTGGAAAGATTCTCGAACCCTGTATGGGAGAAGGAGCAATATTTGACAACTTTCCAAAAACAGAAGAATTATTTTGGTGTGAAATTGAAAAGGGAGTTGACTTCTTTTCCTTTAGTGAAGAAATGGATTGGATTATTACAAACCCACCCTACTCAATTCTTACGAAGTTCCTTGATCATTCACTTCACATTGCAAAAAACGTTGTGTTTTTAATTCCACTTCATAATTATTTCCGTTCAGGAAAACTCATGGAACTTGGATATCGTTATGGGTGGATGAAACACATTCGCTGGTATGGAAGTGGTCGATCTATCGGTTTTGAAATGGGCAATCCGGTTGGTGCAATTCATTTCGAGAGAGGATATTATGGACCTACAACTTGGTCAAAATACAAGTACACAAGGTAACAATACTCCTATCTTAAATTTTGAAGAAGTAATTTCTCGGTTGAGAATGTATATTCCTATTCAGAGAATGATAATTCTTGTAACAAAAAGATTTTACTTATCTGAAAATTCGTTTCTCAAAATCGAATCCGAAGGAATAAATTATTTTATTATGAGTAGAAAATTCTTTGACTCTTTAATTCCACCAAGATTGATCGTAAAAGAAAAAGTTGAGTCAGTAATAACCCCACTGTTAATTCAAGGAAAGCTTATGGGGATTCCAGTAATGGAAAATGACAATTTAATAAGAAAACTATTTGAAAAAATCTGTGATCTTTTTACTCAAGAAACAATGGAAAAACATTTAAGGAGTGAATTATTGAAAAGATTAACCGAATATAACGAAAACGCATATTTGGGAAATTTTGATATTTCAAATCACAAAAAGGAGTAATGTATGAATGAGGTTCAAAAACTTTCGGGGCATATTATTGCCTGGGTCAAACAAACATTTCCAGATCAACCATTGATCGGAGTTGCAAAACACCTGGAGAAAGAAACAAAGGAACTCTCAGACGAAATTTCCAATCAGAATCATCAGAATGCAATTAAAGAACTTGTCGACTGCTTTATGTTACTTCTTGAAATTTCACAATTTCTTTGTGTGCCAATTGCAAGATTGGTTGAGCTCACCTATTTGAAACTTGAGGAAAACAAAACTCGAAAATGGGGAGAACCAAGTTCTGATGGAGCAATTGAACATATCAAAACCCCAGGAAAGGAAATTTCAAATGAACAACTGTAGATTCAATCCAACAATAAACGGTTTTCTTCATGTAGGGCATGTTTGTATGTGCCTTGTAAATGAAACCGAAGCACTCAAGCATGGTGGTAAATTGATCGTCCGAATGGACAATACTCAACAAGCCTGGATTGATAAACTTGGTGAAGAAAAAATAAAATCACTGATCGCAAATGCAAAACACGTGTTTGAACATATTCTAAAACCGGGTTATATCACCACTCTTCAAAGCGATTACGATGTCAAGCAAAATCATATTCTCAAAAAGGCTGAAGAAGAACCAGTGATGTATTTCCATGACAGACTTCCAAATCACAAGGGAGATTTCAACTATTATCCCTATACTGCCCGATACACAGCAGAAAAAGTGATCATGGATTTTCTGGATGAAGTAAATCTTCTGGTGAGAGGATATGACCTGATCACTGAATTTGCTCTTTATGAATACTTCACAGAAAAATATGGATTTCCAAAAGTAACTCACTGGTATCTTCCTCGACTTATGGCAGGAATAGATGATCAGGTAATGGAAATGAGCAAAACAAAACAAAATGGTGATGTTGCTCAATTTCTGGCAATTTATGGTTCGTGGGAAGAAATGATCAACAACCTGAAGTTTGCTTATCTCAAAGACCATAAAGGTGAATGGGAAATTTCAAACGTGAAAGAAGTTCCAGTTTTGGTTATTCCCAAAAAAGGAAAATAACCTACAATGGAAACAATGAAAAAGATATTCTCTATTCCTGAAATATTGATACTTTCGATGATCATTTTCCTTGTGATCTTCTTTCAGGTTCAAAACCCACAATTCCTAGCGCTAGAGAATATTATTGTTATTTTGAGAGCAAGTTCTTTTACTGGTTTGTGCGCGATCGGAATGGCGTTTTTGTTGATATCTGGCATGATCGACATATCAATTGGGTCGATTGCAGGACTATCTTCAGTTGTCGCAAGTACGATTTTTGTGGCTTCTAAGGGCGGTATATTGGCTGGATTTTGCGCCGGAATAGCATGTGGCATTATCTGTGGCTTTATGAACAGCAAACTCGTTCTACGAGCCCATTTAAGCCCTTTCTTGGCAACAATCAGCACAATGTATATCTTTCGAGGACTTGCAATGACCATCAGTAAAGGATATACGATCTATCCACTTCCTCAAAACGTGATTGATTTTGGGAATTCTGAACCTCTTGGAGTATCCTGGGCGTTTTGGCTTTTTATTGTGTGTTTGATTATCGGAGAAGTAATTCTTCGAGGATCTGTTTGGGGCTTAACTATAAAAGCCACTGGTTCTGATCGAGAGATCGCAAGATGGACGGAGGTA
>Ga0172381_10001980_pt1 | contig 23351 bp, 24 predicted proteins | sample Leawel6488metaG_FD_119754 | JGI IMG/M metagenome (GOLD analysis project Ga0172381, IMG submission 119754) | Leachate microbial communities from a municipal landfill in Southern Ontario, Canada - Leachate well 64-88 metaG | ecosystem: Engineered > Solid waste > Landfill > Unclassified | place...
GATTTTTTCCAGTATGCCTGAGAACGATGCATGCCTCTTTCTGGCAGCCGTCGCGTATTGCTCAGCCAACACTGCATTGGACCAAAACGTCCTTGAAGCGGCCAAGTTGTTCGAGGCTGTGAAAGCCGATTTTTCTACTGAAGAAGGTCGTCGAATGTTGGCTGAGTTGTCAACATTTGCCAAAGACAACACAAAGAACGAGACGTTGCAAAGGCTGAAGTCCTATGTTGAACGTGGTTCGGCGTATGCCAAGTTGATCGTTCCAAAAAAAGACTACAAGGGTGGAATCGCGCAGGTTGGTCCACGTAAGGGTCAAGATGACATTTTCAGTGAGATCACCGTGAGCGGCGCGAAGCTTCCAAACTTCAATCTGTTTGTGAAGTATTATTTGGAACACAATGGTCAAGTTACCAAAAAGGAGATACTCGACGACTTCAAGGATGGAAAACTGAACATCGGTGGTACGAAGATAGGTTCGTTCTTCATGAACCTTGTGTTTCCAGAATATCAGTGGAATGACAAGTTGAATCCGGCGACAATCGACCGCTGGATGATTCGCGTGTTCTTTGACAAATCAATGGAAGAGATCGTCAAAAATGACATCCATGACTGGATATCCGCAGTGACAGAGCTTCAAGGCGTAAACGTCGGTAAGAAAGACAAGCCGGCTGACCTGGACATAAAGAGATCAAAAGCGTTGCTGAAGAATGAGAACAAGATAACTCAGTTGGGCATCATGCAGCTTTTCAGCAACGATACCGTCCGTCAGAATCTCGTCAAGATTTTGCATGAAGAGGCTTCCAAGATGGGACTTACCTCATACCAACTTCAGGCGTTAGCTTGGGTAAACATCCGTATTCGATACAAGGAGCCAGCCGCTAAGTTCGCTAAGTTTGAAGATGTTATGGAATACGCTGAGGAGGCCGCCGGGAACATTTTGGGACTAGACCCAAACGTAAACAAAGTTGTCAATACCATCAAAACGTTGGCCGCCGGCCCACGGTTCAAGTTCAAGAACCCACAGGATGTCGTAGACACTCTCCAAAATCGAGACAAGTACACCAACGTGTTCAATCTGCAACCAAAGAATGATCCGAACGTTCCGTCTCCAACTACCTCCGCGCCGGCATCATCACCGGCTGCAACCAAACGATCAGCTGAACCGGCCGATTCGGTACAAAACAGAGATCAATACAATGTGGTGTATGCCCTTCCGCCAAAAGTTAAAACCGCGCTGAAGTTGGGTAAGGAATCGACGATGAGCGACGCTGATTGGATGAAAATGCGTGTAGCTGTACGTGGGAACAAGGTTGATATTTTCGATCTGGGAACGTCTACGAAGACACCAATCCACACACTGACAGGGACCAATCGCCGAGCCATGCTTACAAAAGCTCTCATCTGGACACTTGGTTACAGCCCTCGGCACGAACCGTCCATAGGCTGAAGACCGCTATATAAAGCAGCATAAGCTACAAGCTTTTCTAGCTTTCTAGCTTTCTAGCTTTTTAGCTTTACAGGTTTCCAGGTCGGCGAAGCGACCGTATAAGCTTTTCTTTGCTTGTTTGCTTATTGCTTATGCTGCTTTATACTAGGACTACTATAAGAACTGGTCAAGACAAAACGACTACGTATCACTTTTTTCATTTCGGGCCCATATTTATCAGTGTATGCTTCTCAAGCGACTACTACTGGAGGTTTTTGGAAAGAAGTTCACCATCATCGCAACCGACCCATCAGGTCGTGAGGTGACGAAAATGCCCGCACTCGTATCCAAGAACACCAAGGTCGGAGAACGACCGTTCCGGGTAACCTGGTTCAACGACGAGATGCTACCGTATAAGCATTACGACATCGATGAGAAGGAAGTTGATGAGCTGCTCAACAGCAACCGTCTACCGCAACGGGTAAGCGACAAGATCGTGAACTACATGAACACGACCGCCGGCACCGAGTTGAGAATGCTCAAGGTAGAACCGAGCAACGTTCCGTTCTGATCAGTTGTTGATCGGAACCTTGTCGAAGTCGATCCCAACACGTTCGCAGATTTCTCGTGCTTTTCTGTACGCGATGAATGCTTCAGCCTCGTTCTTGGATGAGGCCAACGTCTTGAGTTTTTTCAATACGCTGAATCCCTCCGTGCCAACCTTACCATAAACGAACCCCTTGGCGTTTGGAAGAGCTTCTGCCATCGCAACGACCTCGTGCAACTCGGAACCGTGTAGTTTCTCCAACTCCTCCCTCAACTCAGCGTGATCTACGCCAAGATGCTTCGCTTCACGTAGGACGGTGATGTTCGCTGACAGATCGCCTTGCTCACGGAGTAGGAAGAACAGCATGTTTAGGATCGGCGTGTTCTTCGTGGGGATGAAGAGTTGGTTGTCACGGAACGTCTCTTCCTCGCTCAGACCTTTGGACTGTCCGGCTTCCAGAAGCAACTGACGCTTCTTTGTACCGTCCTCGATCTCGGAAGCGTACTTTGACTGAAAATGGGTCGCGGCTTCCAGAAGGTCGGCTTTGTTTTGTTTGACCTCGTCCTTACGTTTCCCAAACAAAGATGCGAAGTCGGGGTCAGAACGAAGTACGTCAAGAGAGAATGTAGTAGACATATCTCATATATATCAACCGACGCATAGAAAAGGCGACCGTTTTAGATCGCCTTTGATACTCACTTTGACTGTTCGTTTCGTAACCGTTCTTCTCCGGCACGTCTCAACGCCTCAATGGTAGCTTTATTTAAGGCATCCAACCGATCTTTTTTACGGATTGTCCGTAGCCGCGCCGCTTCCAGTTGTTCCGAAGTTAGACGATCTATCGGGTTATCAAACGGTTGGTGTGGAGTTTTCACTTTTTTTAGCGAAAAGATCGTTAGTTGAGTTTCCCGTTGTCACCGATCCGATGTACGACGTGAAGGATGTAGCACGGGCGCAATATGCTGCGTTATAACCATCCTCCGTAGCCTTGAACGCCATCGTGTTGCCTGCCTTGATTCCAAGCTGTCCAGATGTCGCAGTGACGTTCTCCAGGCTACCACACCCAATAAAGGTGAAGGTCCACTTGCCGTTTTCCGAAAAATGGTCGATCATCTTCTTGATGTCCGACTTATTATACGTGGTGGAACTATTTTCGTCTCCGTCAGTTAGAATAGTAACAAGGATATGAACGTCATCCGATCCGAGTTCGTCGCCCAATTCGGTCTTGAGCCGTTCGATACCCTTGCCGATAGCGTCCAACAGAGGCGTCCCACCTTTGGGATGGTATTCCTCGGACGTCAAGTCTGCGCAGGTTGCCACATCGGCGCAAACCCGTGGAAAGTTGAAGTCGGTTTCGGTGTTGTTCCAGTTGTTGCTGGATGCAAAGGTAAGCAAGGTGTTGTAGACCTTGACACCAGCCGTTTTAGCTTGCTCACGAAGATCCGCCAAGTCGGAATTGAAGCTTTCAATCGTGCGGGCCTTGTACGAAGACATGCTGCCACTTCGGTCGAGGATAGAAAGTGTGTGAATTTTTTTCATAGAGTATAGAGATTGATTGTTGTAGTCGATCAGACGTTTCGTTTCCAGTTCTTCGGCGGAGTGCAGTATCCACTACTTTTTCCGAACGGCTTTGGTAGGTCGTCGGCACCGTCCGCGACAATTGGAGTGTCGGCCATGTCGATGCCCATCTTTTCCAATGCTTTGGCACTGGAGTAGTAGAGAACCAACTCAGCAACTTGTTCGCCACGGTCAAACGTGATACGACGAACCTTGTCCTGTTGCTGACCTCCCCAGGTAGTGCCTGTATCAAAACTGACAGTGGTCACTTGCTTTGAGTCGAACGCGTTCGTGACCGAGCAGTTGTACGTTGCCATATCGGGTTCGGACATCGCTCGGAGAAGTGATTTTCCACCCGCACCACTTGCAAACATGCACATTTCCGCTGAACCGGTGACTCCACCGTAATACGGTTGATACGGTTTCCACGGATCGGGTCTCAGCCCAGGTGCGGGAATCGTGACCCATTCGGTGTCGGACCACTTTTTTACCTCCGGAGCACGTTCCTTCTCACGGATGACACGGACACCGATGACACCCGCGTTACGAACATCGCCGGCTTCCATGCTGGCCACGTACGATTCACCCTTGGATGAGAAGACGAAGGCGGCACTTTCGGAATCCGAGATGCGATAGCCTTTGATTTCCGTCGAGCTGTAGGAATCAATGACGTAACCTGTATTGGTTTCCTCGGCCGGTTTTCCTGTGATGACGTCGAGTCCATCCACCGAGACAATCGCCATTACGCGATATCCATTATCATTCGTTACTTTGATAGAGTAAGTCGTACCGTTGCGGCTCTCTATAAAAAGGAGGCCGTCATGACGATACTCCTTGATTGGTCTGCCATTTACGCAGACGCGCACATTTATACCTTTGCTGTACATTCAAACCTTTCTGTAGTTGTCTAGCCGCACCATGCGGACTTCAGACATAACTATACCACAAGAAAGGATTTCGTCAACCTATAAGAACTACGATTGACGGAGTTTATTCTCAACCCATTCCTTGATCACATCGCAATGGCAAATGTGTGGAGCACAAAAGCAAACGAGATTCGTATCCTTTCCGGCCCTTTCACGCATCGTCAAGTTCTGCATGAAGTGATAGAACATTGCATCGTTCCAATAACGTCTGTCGAAGTCCTCACGGAACTTGGCCACTGCTTCTTCTCTGGACCCAACCTTGATCACTCCAGAAACGGCGCTGGGGAGGTGACTATACGGATTACCAACCGGACTACCACGACCGCAGTAGACGTCGTTCTCCGATGGAGTGTGCCAATGCTTGTTGACGACCTCGATCATGGCTCGTTTGCCGTCGAGTCCTCGATCACCTTGAGCAAGAACTCCTGAATACCCCGGCGAGTAGCTCTCTTCTTGCCCGTTACCTTTTTGTAGTGCTCGATGAACTCGTCCGTGATCTCAAACTCCATGTTGACGGTGCCGTCCGGGTTCTCTATTTCACGTAGGATATGGAACAGTGGGTCGTCTTTCATGCGACCTCCTTTACCGTGCCACGAAGAGAGATGGGCTTTACCAACGGTTGCCAGTTGGTGAGTTTGTTGCTCATGACCGGCTTTCCACCCTTGGATCGGTTCACGGCAATCGTGACATGCGGAACCTCGTTCGTGGTGAAGTAACCGGAGACGCGAACCGCTATGACCTTGTCGTTATAGGCGTATCCAGTGACTTCCAGTGCCTGCGTAGAGTCGAGATCGTCCTTGAGGTAGGATGGCAGCTCGCCCATCTTGATGGTCATGTGATGGGCGACGACCTCCCAACCTTCGGACTTGATGACCGAAAACTTTTCCGTGGCCCACTTGACAAGCTTGTCGTGGGATTTTTCGTCGAGAACTACTGCTGAATACATGGGAGACCTTTCAGTTTGAGATAGAGTTGTTGGGCACATTTGGCACCGACCAATGCGTTATGGGGCTTTGGTTCCTCCGGCAAACCAACCGTTGTACGTGCGGTGTCGAGGTTGCATGTGAACCCGAACCGATCAACGAACATGGTGTGAGTGTCGATGCTACGGTGTGAAAACATATAGGGTATCCCATAAATATCACAGTCGTGTCGAATGAATCCGAGATCGAACGATGGATTGTGACCGCCGGCAACAATACCTTTGGGATTGTCCCACGCTATGAATGCCCTCAATGACTGCAACACCTCGGCCACGAACCGTCGGTTGGTATCAAAAATACTGTCACGAGTTTCTCCATTGATGGCCAATGCTGCATCGTCGACCTCCATAATATTTGGAACGTGTGCAGTTGAAAAGAACGTCCGATCTCCAATAATGGCGCCGATTTGACAGGTTCCATGTCGGTGCGGATAGAGGCCGGACGTTTCAATGTCGATGAAGCAAATGTCCTCGATTTTCATTTCATCGCATTTAGTACACGTATAAGACAACTACAAAAGTTAATCTCCTTATCGACTACGCTTGCATCCTTGAACTGTCCATCAGCTAGTTCCAAGATTACTTGAGCGACATGACTTGGGGCGTATTCATCGACCTTTTCATAGAGAAGGGTATAGAATGATGCGAAGTCCCGAACCGAGTTGTCGGCCAACAACTGGCGGATGTCCTTGAACGCCTGTTTGCGATCTGACGACTTGAGAATGTCCACCAACTTGCTCTTGACGTCACCGTCGAGGACAGACTGCTTGTCCAAGGTCAACACGCCGTTCACAACGCCACGTTGGGCTGTGTTAATGACGGCGCGGATGTCGGGATAGTGGGCCTGAACGATTGCGACGACACCTTCCTTGTCAAACGTGACACCTTCCGTGGCCAGAATGCGAACCAACAATGCTGCAACATCCTTTTTATTTGGTGGGATGATTTGGAATGGTTGAGATCGGGAAATGATTGGATCGATGATTCTCTCTTGATAATTGCAAGTCAGAATAAAACGTGTAGTCATACTATACGTTTCCATCAAATTACGTAGAGCTCGTTGGCCATCTGGCGTAAGTGCATCGGCCTCATCAAGAATGACGATTTTCAGATCGTGAAATCCCATTGACGATGCGAAACTTCGAATTTTTCCACGGACCGTGTCAATACCACGTTCATCCGATGCATTGAGATACATGAAATCGCAATCAATAGACTTGACAATCAATTTAGCAAGGCTTGTTTTACCACCTCCCGCAGTGCCGTGCAGAAGTAAGTGCGGGATATCATTTTCCGAAATATACTGCGACACTTTTGACTTGAGGATGTCATTGCCAATATAATCCTCAATTCGTTCAGGACGATATTTTTCCGCCCATAGTGAATTTATTATTTTGGGCTGGGAATTTGAGGGTTCATCTACTTCAATGAAGCTCATTAGGATTCGAGTTTCTTCTGAACGAGGTAGTAGGTGGCGGTGAACTCGGCCGTGTCAAACGTGATAACGGCGAGACCCTTCGTGGAGACCTTGAGTACGGCTCCCGTAACGTCCGCGTTTGCAGCCAAAATCTCACGGAGATAGTTCGCGTTGAAGCTGATCGGATCGGTCAATTTGTCGAGGCCTGTAGTCGGCGTGACCGCAACTTTGATACGGTCGGTGTTGATGGACGGTGCCCAGCCGATGACCAACTCCAACGCGTCCTTCTTGTTCATCAAGAGGGTGAATGAATCGGCGTCCGGAATCGACGACTTGGCTTTGAGATACTGATTGATGAACTTCTCGTCGATGGGAATCTCGATTTCGAACGTGGCCGGAGCCTTGACCTTTGGAGCGGCTGGAATGACGTTGAGGTCGGCCAACATGAAGTTGACGTCGATACCTTCCTTATCCGTCAACGTGATCGCAACTGGCTTGCCCTTGTTCTTGACAAATGCCATCTCAACATCATCCGCCAATGCCTTTGTACGGACCTTGAAGTCGGCGGTTGACCAGATACCGAACTCGGTGTCTTCAAACGTAAAGGTTTTCTGCGTGACCGTTCCAGCCATGCTCTTGTCGTCGGCGACAAATGCCGTGGATAATACATTATCTTTGATGGTCCATTTGACGGATTCAACCAACGACCCGAGATTGTAGAGTGAAATGAAGTGATACAGTTGTTTTAGGTTCATACGATATTGAATACGATGTCAGATTGTTTTGTTTGTGTCAATGTGTAAAAAGTCATCAGAATGAAAAGAACTCGTCGATTTTTTCAGCGTCAACGCTGAACATGGTCCACTTCAACGCTTCATAGAATGCTGCCAACTTCTTTTGAAGCTCGGCCTCCCAGATTTTACTTCGGTCGACATACTCTCCGATGAAGTCCATGACGATCTTCGGGTCTTTTCCGTCGTCTTTGAACGCCAAACCATCGAGACCGAACGGATTGCTTCGGAGGTAAACCCACTTGATCTTACCACCGCTCATGATCGGTTCCGTCTCCTTGATCTCGAACTTTTTCAAAACGTCGTTGTACGCCAGTGCCGCTTTACACTGCGCCGGAGATCCCTTGATGAACGAAAACGCCTCACGTGACTTGGGGTTGAAGTCGACCGATGGTTCCGTCTTCGATGCAAACCGCACGGACGTGTTCTTTGCAACCTCGTCGATGGGGAACTGCGGCATCATTGCCTTGAACTCCAGAATGCGTTTGTCGATCTTGGCCTTGTCTACACCGTCGAGAATGTCCTTCAACACGTCTTTCATCAATCCCTGAAACCGTTTGGGGAACGACGACCGAACGACATCCAGACCCTTGACCTCAATGTCATCCACGTCCTTGTTGAGTTCCATGTTGTAGACCTTGTGCATCGCGTACCGTTTCTTCACGATCCAGAACGCGGCTTTGGCTACAACGTCATCTGCGATATGGATACGGTGAGCCGTCGAGTTGAACAGCTTGACCATCATCGTATCATAAAACTTGTTGATGTCTGCGGCGGTCTCCCGGATGGTTTTGACGCAGAAAGCCTTCGGATCGTCTACTCCCTCATGATCAATAAGAGATTTAATATTCAGATACAACGAGTCGGTGTCAATGTAGATGACGTAGTCCTTGTCAGTCGTTCCGCACCGTTTGTTGTACCGAGCATTTACGAACCTCGCAGACGTTTTGATGATTTCCTGACCTGTGAGAGTAACCGCTTCCGCGTTGTCCTTGTCATACCAACGCCAGCCTGGCATACCGAGAACGCCGTAGAGAGAGTTGAGCAAAATCTTCTGCACCTGCTGACGACGTTTCCAGAACACTTCTTCAGCCTTGTTTTTTTCGTTGGACGCTTTCTTCATCAACTTCTTGTACTCTACACGTTCAGCGAACCACTTTTTTAAGATGTCGGGAATGCAACCAACCTTGTTTTGATCGTAGAGAACGCCGTTGCACGCAATGGCGTAGTTCTTTTCCTTGAGAAGTGTACGAAACTCTTCAGCCGTGAAATCGTATCCGTCGAGTGTGACTGTTTTGATTTCCCCCCGAACAAACGACTCGGCGTTCCAGTTTGCAACCTTACCAACCTTGGTCTCGGGGGAGATGTTGATGCTCATGATGGTGGACGGATACAGTGAGTTGATGTCAGCCGACGCCACCCACTCGTAACGACCGGGAATAGGTTCCTTTACATATGCACCCTCGAAACTCTCCTCGTCATCGTCATCGGTGCTGGTGGTTGAATCTTCACTCACGTTGGCAATTACTTTATTGGGAGCGACAAGCCGGTTTCGACGAAGATATGTCAGAACCGCGCCTTCGAGAAATCGAGCACTGGCATGGTACTCTTCATATCCGACATGACAGACGTGGCAGATATCCATCGCGAGCTGAATGAACTGCATCTTGTCGTCCAACTTGACAACGATTCGTACGTCGTGGACGTTGTACTCTATGAACTTTTTGATGTCATTACGCATCAAATCGTCCAACGAACCCTCATACTCAACCTTACCAATCTTCAGTTCTTCCTTACCGACAGTATCCAGTCGGTAGTTTGGAAGCTTCTTTCCACTATACCACTTGTAGAGGAGAAGGTAGTCAAGACAGTTGCAACCAGCAATCGTCATTTGATCCTTGTACTTGTTGTAGTAGACCACTTTGATCGGCGAAAGTCTATTACCAACATCCTCATCCAAAACTCGGCAGATTCGATTGTAGATGTAGGGTAAGTCAAACTGATTTGTGTTCCAGCCGGTGCAGATCGTCGGCGTGATCTCTTCCCACCGATTGATGAACTTCACCAGCAGATCGTCTTCACTGTAGCAAGGTATAACCGATACTTCATCACTCTCCGATGGCTCAACAACTCGATCCGCATCCAAAATCCAGCATGCGAACCTCTTTGTAACGGAGTCATACATTGAGATAGCCGTAACTGGCTGGTTCGCCTTCTCAACGTCCGGATAACCGCCTTTGGTGCGTACCTCAATGTCAAGAATGACGGTTCGGTTATTTTTACTACACTCATCCGAATCACCGTAAATGTCGATGAGAGTGCGAGTTTCCACGGGAACATCGGACTCGAAAAGGTCTCTGTCCGCTGGGTGAAACTTCGTCACACGTTCTACGGTGCCGCCATAAATTGTTTTGTATTTTCCAGTTGCGCTTCTTTTGTACGCGTACGGTTTATATGGTATACTTGCATAACCGGACATATCGTCCCACAGATGAACTTGACTAGACTTTCGGTCGAAAAAAATTGATTGATATGCCATTGACGTGACTATACCACGAAAAACGTTCCCGTCAACGCATTAACGTCCAACCTCATTGAAAAATTCCGCCTTCGCGTCTTCATACGAAATACCAATCATCTTGTCGTAATAAAGAATGTCAGGCTTCAGTCTGCTTTCGGTGTGTAACTTGGTGTAACGCTTGATCGCCTTCTCTCTCCACCAGTTGATCATACCAACCACGTCCGTCTCGAACCGCTTGATAAGAGTCCAGTTGGAAGGCATCTCAATCTTCTTACTCAAAAAATCTTTCGTCTCGTTGTAAAAAGGAGCGTAGTAGACGCCACGTTCGAAGCCATGATGGTATTTGGCCGCATTCGTTCCGACCTCGTGGAAGATCATCTCAAGGATGCGTTGCTTGATTCCGGTGATCGGCCCCTTGGACGGGTCGGTCTTCTCAATCTTCTTGGTATACGACTCCGCTTGAGTTTTTTTGATCTGCGCATGCCACTTGTCGTAGAAGATGTTGTCCGGCTTGAGTGAAATCTTACCCATACTCGTACCGCAACCTTGCCAGTAGGGGATGCCGCAGTACATGCTGTTCGGACCATAAAGGCTGGTGGTCGTCATACCAACGAGTTTTTTACCAACAACGTGTTCCCACGTATCGCGGACGTGTTGTGAAAGGATCAACGATGCAACCAACTTTCCGCCGAGGAAGTTGTAGCCGAACGGTTGGGTTCCCATGATACAACTACCGATAGCGGAGTGAATCAGCATACCATCGTCGCATCGGTTCTTGCTGGTCCAACCGATGAAGTTGTCACGACAGGTCAGCGCCATGACGTCATTGCTCAACGACGTTGCACCGAGATATTGACCTGACACGTCGTCCACGACGAGAAACCGTAGGAACCGTCCGGGCGTTTGATCATACGCCATCGTGTGACAGAACACGCGAAGCATAAGCCAGTCATTCATCAAAGTCTTCGACCGATGAATAGCTTCAAGATCATCAACCAATCGGCCGTTGATTTCTCGCTGAGGTGGCGTTGGATCGACGTAGAAAATGCGAGGTTGCAATGATCGGATCTCCGCAATCGTTCCATTCAAATCGTTGATGTTGGTGGGTCTCCAGATTTTCGATTTAACTTCAGCTGTCTTACTACCAAACTCACGATAGTCCTGAACTTCTACCCACTTCTTCCAAAAAGTGCTTTCCTCGACACCCATTTGTTTGAGGTCGTTCATGTGGGCAAGAAACGACGCTTTCTCGACGGCTTCGTCGAACATTGGTGCGTCCAAGAACTGATCAAGATCGTAGCTCATTTGTCGTCGTCTTCCTCGTCTTCATCATCGTCCATCATAATGGCCTTCGGCGGCCAACCACGAACGAGAACAGCCAACGCGTTCATAAAATCTCGTGAGAACGACCTCATGAACGTTTCTGTCAACTTCGTCAATACCGTGACGACAACGAGAAAAAGTATCAACTGAGCCCACACGGGCCACGATAACAAAAGTTCCATGAGAGAAGTCATTGATCACACAATACACCAACATACTGATACGTCAACTATCTTCTTGCTTCTCCGACTTTTTCCCATCTACCCTTTCTTTAGCCTTAGACGTTTCCTCACTTGTTTTATCCGGTCGATACGTTCGTTTCATCTTCCAACCCTCGCGGCTATTTAGCTCGAAGTAAAAAATAGTAGAGGACTTCGGTAGTTGAGAAATCACTCCGGCTACATAGTTGAAAGAACCGTACGCGACGGCTGTATCCATGTCGGAATCAAACAGCGCGAACGTGCTCGGATTGATTTTATAGTGATAGAATAATCGCTCGGACGTGTCGGATTTTTTTGGGTATGGAGGTGGTCTCGCCATGCGCATAAATAGAAAGACCGTCGGATTTCTCCAACGGTCTTTCGTTTTTGTAACCTTTACCGAATGATTAGGCCGAAGCCTTTGGCGCCTGCACCGTCACGTCCGAAGTGTTCGGAACGGTCGGAACAACCGTCTTCTCGGGTTGCTTGACGTTTACGATCTGAACCTTGACGGTTCCGTCGGCCGGCGGCAACACGCCTGCGGCGTACGCGGCCTTAACAACTGCTTCCGTCACCGGAGCCTTGGCGAACACGAGCTTCGGACGACCAATGGCGGGCTTCTGCCGACCAATGACGACGATCTCCTTGTTCTCCGTTGCTTTCTTGACGCGGAACCGGAGGGTGATGTTCACCACGTTGGGATATGACGTCTGTACTTGGTCAATGGTGAAGTGACCTTCGGGCCACACGATGTTTGTTTTGCTTTTTGCGGGCATTTGAGGTGATACCTTTCGTTGTTGAGTCGGTTTACGGTTTAGAAGGGAGCGGCGTCGTTGTAGCCGTCACGGTAGCCGGCCTTGAACGAGTCGGAGTCGTCGATGTGTAGGCTGGTCTGGAAGCCGTTGCCAGCTTCCGCGTCGTCCTGACCCACTGCGTATCCGGCGGAATACTCGGCGTCCTGCTCCTCTTCGGGAGTCGGCTCGTCGGACTCGTGACAGCCACAGCAGTGACACTCGCCGTTACACTCGTCGATCTCGGTTTCCTCTTCCGGATAGGTATCGACTTGGTTCGGGCGGTCGTTGTAACCGTCGTTGTAGCCCTTGCGATACGCCTCGCCGGCGTAGTAGTCGCGGCCGAATCCGTAATCTTCGCCGTCTTCCCGGTCGAGGGAACCATCGGCATAACCGTCACGATACTCAGCGGGATCATCGCCGTCGGACAGCATCGTGCGAGCGAGGTCGGCCTCGGCCTTGGTGGTCGACGTCTTCTTCTCGGCCTTCGGCTCATCGACCTTGCGATCCGGAACGACCGGCTTGACGGACTCCGTTCCCTCGGCCTTGTAGAGAACCTTGTCGAGCTCCTTCACCATGTCCTTGATCTCGTCGACGACGACGTAGGAACAGACACGCATCTTGGTGAACTTCTCGTAGTTCGGAACGGAGACGACGTCCTTCGGGTTGACCTTGACGATGATGAGCCGATTGCCGGAGTTCGGAACGATCTGGCCCTGAACGAAGTGGCCGTAGTCCACCACGTATTGGAGAGCGCCGCAGTGGAGACCCTGCGAACAGTCCCGGCCCCAGTCCTCATCCACCATGTTGCGGGGCATCGACTGCGTCGATCCGACGAGGTTCTTGTGAGTGCGGCCGGTCCAGATGTCGAAGTAGTCGTTCCGCACCGCCTTGTAGGCGAGGAAGCATCCGTCCTCGGTGATGGGGAGGCCGTGGTTTTCGAGGAATGTGTAGAGCTCGTTGACCGCTCGGCGTGACGGGTTCTGCATCAGGTTCTCAAGGAACCGGAGCATGTGGCTGAACTGATACCCCTCGCTCATCATCTTGAGGATGCGAACGGTGAGAGTGTTGTGCAACTCGTATCCATCGACGGAGATGACACCGTCCTGGATCTTGACACGGTCGGAGGACTTGGTGACGTACGACTTCACCGCCTTGGCGATGTTGACGAGCGAGTCCAAACGGTCGAACCGGCCGGTCTTGAGCGAGTCGAGGATGAGGTTGTAGTTCGGATGATCGGTCGCCGCGGTGACGGACTCACCATTGATATACATGGTGACCGCGCCGGAGTTCTTGATGACGTATGGAACGTGTGTAGTCATATTTTTTGAGTTGAGGTTGGTGATATTATGTGCTTGGTGATATTTTGTCAAGCGGATTTCTTGGACTGGCGGTCGATGAAGTTGATCAGATGGGCCAGTTTCGTCGCGCCCGCACCGGCGTAGCACTCGGCGAACGAGAAAACGTCCAAGTACTTCTCTGTCAGAACCTTCTTGACGGCCACGGCCGTGAACTCCGGCGCCTTGTACTCCTTGGCTTTGATATTGAACAACTTGGCGAGGGTATCCTCAATCGTGGTGAGCGTCCGTCGTTCATCATTTTTTAGAACCTGTTGGAGTTGTTTGAAAAACTCCTTCGTCTCGTCGGACTCCAGTTCGTTGAAGAAAGTCGTGGCGTTCGGATCGTGGTACGGGCTGAACATCCGAGGGAAGTTGCCACAGTGCGAGACGATGTCGATCCGAGCGTTGAACTCGAACAGCTTCTGCTCGATCTTGGCGACCTCGTTCTTCTTGAAAGCCTCGTAAGCCACCTCGGCGATGTTGATCCACGTGCCGACCTTCATCACACGACGGGTCTTCACGTTGATCGCCATTACCTCCTTGACGGTATCCGGCACGAGCTTCTTCTCCACCGCGTACTGGAGCAGACATGCCATCTGATCGTGGCTGAGTTCGACTTCCTCCTTGTCCACGGTGATGATCGGTGTGGTGAACCGAATCGGCATGTAGTAGTAGGTGCTGTTCGGATCGATGTCGAACGTCTTGGAAGAGATGGTGATGTACGGGCGAGCGGTGGCCGGGTTGCTCCGCATTCCTTCGATGTTGATGTAATAGAGGCCGTCGGTCACCTTCTGCTTCGGGTCGTTGGGAGCCTTCGGAGGCCTCGGCGGCTTCGGTAGGGATTCGACGTTGAGGAGGCAGTTTCGGTCAATACCAAGGTAGTCGGTCTGTGCGAACAGATCAACGAAGTTGGCCGAATCGTCCTCCACAAGATAGATGTGCGGAAGATCGGACGACTTGTACTTGGTCAAGAGATAGTTACGGATACGGGAACGCTTGATACCGGCCGAGTTGGTGTAAAAAATCACCATGCCTTTGACGTAGTTGCCAGCCTCCCAACGAGACGTTTCACGGAGTTTGAACCGATCCGCGCCAACGTTGTAGTACAGATTGTGGAGTTCGAACCGAGTCGACGTGAACTTTCCACCGGGACACTTGGCCATCACGTCGTTGTAACTGATGTCGCTTCGGGTGATGACCTCACCATCCGTGCCGACCGGAATGTTGACCCGGCCGATGATGTTGGTGAGATAGACACCGTTGTTGTGGTAGCCGTTGACTTCGGAGTAGAGCTCCATCGCGTCCCAACGGGTCTTCGGCTTAGCGATCTTGGCCAGAACTGCTTCCTTGAGGTCGGAACACGCCTTGGCGGCTGCCTTGAGGATTGCGGCACGAGTGCGGTCATCGGAATCGTATTGCAACGTTTCCTTGTTGGGAGCCACGTCGAGGTCTCCGATCCCGAACATGAGTTCCAGATTGGAGTTTTGGAGAATGGTTGTGGCCAGTTCCTTCTGCTCCTTGGTAACGCCCTTGCAGTCCGTGTATCCAGTCACGAGGTTGACGTCGACGGGATAACGATAGTTGCCCATCATCGCAATGCACGAACGGCTGTATCGGTTGTAGGGACCGTCCGTACGGATGCCCCAGTTGTCGCCGGAATGAACGTACTTGATCTCCGGATAGGCGATGTCGTGGATACCGGTCAACTTCGGCTTCACGTGGAAAGCGGCGTACGACTGACGAATCTTGGCGACGAAAGTGTTGATATCGTCCTGCTTGACCGCGAACTTGACCATGAGGCCGTTGTGCTCGACAGCTTCCTCCTCGGCCATCAACAGGATGGACGGCCCACCGTTCTCGTCGACGAAGCAGTTGTAGGTGTACTTGACGCCACCGAACCACGACGTAACGGAAAAGTTCTCGGTGTAGTTGAACGGCGTCTTGGAGCCGAGGCCCATGCAACCGTCGAAGTCGTTGCTGCCGCCCTTGGTGCTCTCGAAGTAGGTCGTGTAGATGGTGTAGACGTCCTCCTTGGACAGACCCGTACCGAAGTCACGAATGGAGAACCACGGCTCAAGGGTGTTCGGAACGTGGACCTCGAATGGTTGGGCCGTATTGCCAGCCTTGACGTGGGCATCCCACGCATTTGCACCGAGTTCACGCGGAATGGCCGCCATCGGATCGGTGTAGAAGCTGGACAAAATCTTGAAGGCGCGTGCAGACGCCTTGATTTTGAATCGCTGCGCGGCTTCCGCAACATTGGACTCGACGGTGGTGGATCGGATTTCGGGAACGATCATGGTGTTGTTTGATTGAGACACCACGATGATGGAGTTTTTATCGGAAGTCAATGCCTTTTTTTAGGAATCGGTGTCCGCCTTCCGCATGAACCGTTCGTTCATCGTCTTGGCGATCTGCATTACCGACTCAACATCAATGAGTTGTGCATCTTTCCCATACATCCTACGAAATGCCTCTGCGTTCTTTGCAACCCGTTGACAATCAAGGAACAACGACTCCTCCACGAAGTAACTCAAGACCTCCACGTTGAGCTGCCGTATCCGTTCCACCTGCCGCCACGTGTGTTCCAGAGCCACTTTCCCCGAATACTGCGCCGATAAAGCGTCGTCCCGTAGTGGTAGGAAGGGTTCGCCATCGGAGATGTTCAGGAAGTAGCAATCCAGTGTGTCGTCGCTGCGTGGGATGTCCTTGATGGTAGCCTCAAACGACAACCCTTCTGGAGTGCAGCCGGATGGTTTGAGGTAGGGGAACAGCTGCGCAACTTTGGAAAACCGGTCGATACGGCTGTCGTACGCGATGACGTGATACGCTCTCATCTTGCCGTTTCCTGCCCCAACTCCTGCCCGGAACGACACCGTGATGCTCAGATTGGGCACCAGCGAGACCGCCTTGGCCAGCGTCACGACCAACCGCATCGTGCGCTGCCACTTGCTCTCCATCGAACCGGAGGCATCCACGGTGAGGTGAAGGTGAGCCTTTTTATACTGGCTCGTCGTGAGCTGAAAAAAAATCTCGCCGTTGCCGTATCCAGCCTCCGCCAACAAACGGTGATCCAGTCGGCCTTCTTTCAGCCGTGTGTGGTGGGTGGTCCGGCTCTCACCACGAACCTGAAGATTGCGACCCAACGCTTGTCCAAGCGTGATGCCCTCACTGACGCCCAGTTCAGCTGGCTCGTAGGGTAGCAGCTCCGCACTCGGTCCCATCGGCTTCGTTCGGTTGGTTGCGAACCGAGACCCGAAGTGCTGTGAAAACGGGAAGTCCTCCGACGTGATCAGCTGCCACGACATCTTCCGGACCACCACGCACTCGACCTTCGGTACACCTTCCGTTCCACCAACCTCGACCAGCTCGACACCAGCCTCCTCCAACGTGGTCAACCGTTCCAGTAGGTCACCGTCCATCACAGAACGACGGAGTGCGCCATCGAGGAACTCACGTTGCTGCTCGAACCCTTTGAGACCGTCTTCCAACTGCTTCTCCGAGATGTCGTCGGCGTCGTTCAGGTTCTCGGGGATGTTGCTACCGTCCAACCGTTCCTTGGTCCCATCGGTGGTCTCCTGACCCATCACCGTGTTGGCAGGCTTCTGCTCCGTGCCCTCTGTATCGGTGTCATCACCACCATCGTCGTCGTTCTCGGTGTCACCGTCCGCTTCACCGGTGGTATCGGTGCCACCAACGGTCGGTTGATGTGTCTGCTGAGCAGCCTGTTGTCGTTCCTCCCGCTCCATCAGATCAGCCACCACCAACCTCACCACGTCGTAGGCAAGCAACAGTCGGTCCTCCGGCCTTGCCAGCCGTTTGATGTTCGGCAGGTCGAGCAGTTCGTGGACCTTGCGCAACGCGGGCAAGGCATCGAGATCGCTCTGTGGGTTGACGAGGTTGATGACGCGAAAACGATACGAGAAGAGGTCGTTACGACGGAACGCCTTCGACTTGAGCAACCGAGTCACCTTCGGCATCAGGAAGTAGCGGTCGTAGAGAGCTTGGTAGTAGCCCCGATATCCGGGTGCCGTACGGAACGCGTGATCGTCGATGTAACGGTCCTCGACCCAGTTGTAGGTCTCCTTGGCAAACTGAACCAGCGCGTTCTTGCTCAGCTTGTTCTGCCCAAGCACGTAGATGTCGTTCGGCATACTGGACCAAAGCAGCTTGACGAGTTCGAAGTAGCGTGGGAAAAGGATGTGCGTGGCTTCGTGACACGCCAGACCGACCGTGCAGTCGAACTCGCCGTGGGCCAGATCGCCGCCGATGAAGACCGTGCGGTTGTTGGTGAAGGACTGCTTGTTGTCCGCGAACCGAACAGGAATGTTTCGGCCCGTCAAGATGAACACGAAGTTGGAGACGGCTCGTCTATACGCGGACAACTGAAAGAGGTCGAGCTTGTCCGTATCCACGAGCAACAACTCATCAGCGTGGTCTCCCATCCAGAACCGCGAGTGCGTGATGTCGAGCTTCTTCACGGCATCGATTGTCCGTTGGGACCGGTCGGTAGTCCTGTGTTGAGAAGGTCTTGATTCGGTACGAACTTTTGGACGACTTGCTTGATGAGAGTACGTTCGCTCTCAATGCCACCGTCGTCCGGGTAGTCGGTGAAGAGAACCATCTGCGCCGCTTCGTACAACGAGAACCCGTCCACGAGCAAACCCGCCATTTCCAACACCGACCGAGTGGATACGCCGGTATGGACCTTGCCCAACCTGGCCATCCCACGCACGAGGTTGGCGATCTCAACGATGTTCTCGGCCTCATCGGTCAAGGTCTGTGAGACCTCCTCCAACACCAACCCAACTTCGTCCTCTTTTGGTAGGTAGTCCATCTCAACCTTGACCGAGAAACGACCCAACAACGCTCGATCCATCACGCGGGTCGCGGTATACTCGGAACCGATGTTGGCCGTAGCGATGAATGTAACACCCTCGGCAACCTGAACCACGGGGCTGTCGGGCTTCTCGTCGAGGCGGAGGGTGCGCTGGGTCTCGTCGAGGACGGGCAAAATTATATTCCAAAATTCTGGGTGTCCGCGTGATATTTCGTCCAATATGATTACACAGTTAGGCGTCGAGATGGCTGTTGCGAATGGACTGGCGTTGAACACCGTTCCGGTAGCCTTGTCGAACAACGTCTTACCGACGATGGCGGTTCGCGCATCCTGCGTGCTACCACAGTTGAAAATCAGATGGTTGGTCTGTGCTCCAACAGCCTCGACGACACTCTTTGCCGCCAACGTCTTGCCGCAACCCGTTGGACCAACGAGGAGGATGTTTTTTCCACGGTAGGTGCTACGCAGGAGGTATCGCCACTTGAGCTCGTCGATACGAAGCTTCTTCGGTTTGGACTGATAGGCGGCACTGAGCTTGTCGGCGATGGAGGTCGTCATTGGAACAACGATACCACACCAACCCCTTACGAGTCAAGCTGCTTCTTGATGACCCACATGTCCGCCGCGAGGTTGGGGTTGCTGATGTAGGCAAACGGCATCGTGAAGTAGCCGCCTTGACCCCAGCTTGACCCCCAACTGTTGCGAACCAACACCGTTCCAGCATTCATATCGTATCCAACCGCCGTGACTGCATGTCCACCGCAGCAATACTCGGTCGGGCCGGGAAGGTTGAGGACGCCGGTCTTGGCAACCAACGGTCCCTCGAACTCGTTGTAGACCTGAAACCCGAAGACGAACGGATAGCCCGACGCCAGACAACGGATCATGTCCTGAAACGAGACGATGCGGCTGTAGTCCACGATGGTGTGGTTTTTGGCGTAGTCGTAGCAGGCCTGATCGGGCTTCGTCGCAAACCGTTCCGGAACGTATGGCCACATGTCCTCACGGCATGTACCGATCTCGGCCAACGCCTTGATCGTGTTACGAAGGGTCGCACCTTGGTCTAACTCAACCGTGTTCTCAATGGTCCGCGTGTTGTAGTAGACGAACAACCGGCTCAAATCCTCCACCAGATCGGACCCTTCCTTTTTGTCGAGGTACTCCAACGCACCAACGACGGAGTTGGCCGTGCATGATCCAACCTGATACTGGTTTTCCACGACGGAGCAATGCTCACGCAAATCAACCTTGGCAGGGACGTCTGTTAGTGGTCCGCTACCAAGGCGAAGGATTTTGTCACGGCCGTCGACGTTGTCTGGACGCCAGCCGAACTTTGGTTTGTGTGGTTGTGTCATGGGTATAACTATAATATATACCCGTCACAACATCGTTCATACCGATGCTTCTTGATCCTTTCTAGCCTGATAGCATCGTTCCGCTCGAATCTTGCTCGCCTTACGAAGAACAAGTAGGTAGATGGCAATAAGCGTCCGTGAGTTATACGCTCGGAAACCGCAGTCAGCGAAAAGTTGATTGTTCAGTATTGTGATACGAACATCGTAGAACTCTTTCGGAACATCTGTAGCCTTCTCCGATATCGTCTTGAAATAAGCAATACGTTCCGGCTTTTTGGCCGCCCGTAGTTTCCACGATACTTGGTTGTTCCGAATAGCGTTGGTGAGGTTTTTGTAGTCCTCCTTCCACTGCTTGACCCAGACGAGATACTCGTCCCGAGTGTTGAACGTGAGCTTGTGAGAAAGCTGTTCGGCAACGCGAGCGAACTCGGCGTTGAAGTTGGTGTTGCTATTGCGATAGATGAGATTGTTCATAAAATGTATAGATTTTGTTATTGATACGAAGTGTGATTTTATCTATTCGAGAAAATCTATACAGGTGGACCCGTGGAAACGACCTAGTAGTTCATTTAGACCTCCTCATATTCATATCAGTTTTTCAGTTGGAACCGCTTGAGAAAGGGTGCTTCGTCCTTGGTGACGGGGCCGATCCCCACGGCGGTCGCGGTTGTGACGCCATTGAAACACGTGTTGCGACCCGAGTCCTCGATGAACACACATGGCAGGCCAGCGTCTCGGGCTCGGTCGTAAACTCGTTGCAGTGCTTCCAGATTGGGGCACTCAAGACAGACCTTGGTGCCAATGCCGCCATCCGAGTGATACTCGGCCTGACGTTCTGGAGAAGCTTGAAGGAACGCATTTAGGAATGCGTGTCCAGCCTGACTACAACTCTTTCCCGGACTCATGTTTAGATCGGAACGCAATATAGCGTAAATCCGAAGAGTCGGGTCGTTTGATTGGCTCTATGTATGCGTATTCATAAAGTTCTTCCCTTACGAAATCCATCTGGAATACTCGGTTTTTTTACCATCATGTTTATGGTTCCATCGGTTACCCAATGCGTTCCATATACACCATTTTTTTCTCCCGAATGCTTTCCTTTTCCTGACACACTCATGCGCCGCCGGGTTTCTTCGGAAAACGGTCTGCCTTTGAGTTTGTCAAATCCATACTTCGCATTGCGAAGACGCATGTTGATTGCACGTTTTTCGGAAAGAGCTTTTCGGAATACCTCATCGGTATTCCAATGATCCATCAGCGACCGAACGGCTTTTCGCCTGTGATCATCGGTTATGTGGTCAGCATTTGCTCCGCCCAATGCTAAGTTATACGTGTCTTCTCGTGCAACAAAATCCGCATCAACGATCTCCGACTCTTTACTATTCATCTCTTCCTCGGACGAAAGCTCGAACAACGTTTCTCTGACGAAGTTCTCTTTACCATACTTCGCAATAGCTTGCTCAAGCAATATTCCCGAACCCAAATATCCATCATCAAGGTTTTTTGTCTTGTGTTTACCAACGTAAAACTTGTTGTTCAGTTTATTCGTCGTCTTGTATATCAAGTAGTGCATATCAATAAATATAGTGCATAAACACAAATATGCACTATTTGCACTACTATCTTGCTACACGGTAGTTGTGTTGGTATTCATACGGAAAAATGGTGCCACCGGCCGGATTCGAACCGACATAGAAGGATTTAGAGTCACTTCGTTCTACCGTTGAACTACGGAAGCATAAAAAACGTTCAATGTGCGAACACACTGAACGCTTCGGAGAGAGATGTCAAGCCTCTTTCGGACTACGACCTACAGAAAGATCACGCCTGCCAACGCACCGAGTGCGAAAGTGACGAGGCTGTAGACCTTGTGTTCCCACACGAATGCGAAGAACGCCTTGATGTATGGAACCGACTTCTTGGCGAGTTCCTGGACCTTTTGGATGAATGTATACCAGTTCATAGTGTTTGTTGGTTATCGGGTTGCAGGATGTCTGACCATGTGTCCGCCAGCGTCAAAACTGCCGTTCGGATCGACTTGGCCCTTCTCGTTGTAAAACTCGTCTTCACCGGAGTCGGCTCCGCCCTTGGTCCAACCATCTTTCATCATTTTGTGGACCACCATATCGACGATTGCGTTCTCCAGCCCGACTCTACTTCCAGTCTTTCGGACCCGGTCGTTGATTTTTTCGCTGATGAACTCGGCGAACTCACGAATGTCGGTTGGGAGTTGGTTTCTGGCCGGAAGGTTGGCTTCAGCGAGGCACTCCCGAATGAGTTGTTTGAGTTCGGACTTCTTCACGATTTCTTCTCCTTGAGCTTCGGCGTCTCCTTCATCTTGGCCGTCAACTTGTCCGGACTTTCCTTGTCCTTGTCGGCCTTGAGGAACGAGGTCTTGGCATCCGACTTGATCTGCTTACCCTTGAGAACCTTGTCGATGATCTTCTCGATCTTGTCCACAAGTTCGCCGCCCAATTGCGGAGCAACCTCGTCCTCGATCTCCGGAGCATCTTCCTCAGCGTCCTTATCATCGTCGTCCGCGATGTCCTTCTGGGTCTTCTCGTCGGCCTCCTTCTCCTTGTTGTCGTCTTCGCCAGCCGAGACCGCCTTTGCCTTGTCCGTGTTCTTGTCATACTTCTTGAACTCGGGATCGATCGGCGCCTTACCTTTGGCGAGTGCCTTCTGGACGTAGCTTGGGCAATCTTCATCAACCTTGAGGTTGTCCTTGATAAACTCAAGAACGCTCTCCTTGGTCATGTCCTTGACGGTAAAACGCTCGGAACCTTGGAAGAACGCGGTCAAGTCAAAACGATCACCGTTGTCGTTTTTGCGATACAACTCGACCTGAAACTTGGCACCGTCACGACCGTCATCGAAGGTGATCTTGTTGCCCATTGGGTTCTCGACGACGGATGAAACGTCGCCGGCGACTTTCTTTATAGCCTTGTCCAACTCCTTCACGAGTTCGGTACAGGTCGAAGCTTTGCCGACGCCGTAGTCAGCTTTGGTGATTTCGGAAAGAATGATTTTCTTGATGACGGACTTGAGTTGGGCGCGATTTGTCATACACTATAAATATGAAGTCAAACCAGAAAAGCGTACAGATTGTTGACACCATTTTTGATGGTCGCATCCACGCAAACTTCCTCAATATGCTCCTCAAACTCGGCTGATTTTGGGTAAGGGTAGGTCTTGTGCTTCAGATGTTGCAGTATTCGTTTACGGTCCTTTCCTTTGGCCAAAATGTATATATACCGATGTTTAGATGACTCCTTCTTCCGCCAAAACGTCTTGCCGATTTCTTTTTTTAGATGTTCGAGGTTATGACTTCCCCA